>Ga0209676_1000761_pt1 | contig 43376 bp, 37 predicted proteins | sample AraplaCvi_mLB_r2_FD_184282 | JGI IMG/M metagenome (GOLD analysis project Ga0209676, IMG submission 184282) | Arabidopsis root microbial communities from North Carolina, USA - plate scrape MF_Cvi_mLB_r2 (SPAdes) (version 2) | ecosystem: Host-associated > Plants > Roots > Endosphere | place: USA... | reverse complement strand
AAAACTTCTCAAACTGAGAAGTTTTTTTATTTTGCATATGGAAAAGATGTCATATGTTCTTCTAGATTTTAATATAGTTACAGTAGTGAACGAACTATTCAATCCTCGCTTTCCGATCTTCTATGAATACACACAATTTCTTATTCGGATGAGGAGGCTTTTTTATGGCAGTTATTCGTCATACAGAACAAGAGGTATTACTATTGGCTCGATTAATGCGTGCTGAAGCTGAGGGTGAAGGTAAAGAAGGCATGCTAATGGTAGGAAATGTTTGTGTTAATAGAGTATTATGCGATTGCTTAGATTTTAAAAAACTTAGAAGTATCACTGATATGGTTTATCAAAGTCCTGGTGGATTCGAAGCTGTTCAAAAATCATATTTTTATCAACGCGCTCGTGACCAAGATATCGAATTGGCAAGAAGAGTAATAGCAGGACAGCGTTTTTGGCCTGCGAATTTCTGTTTATGGTTCTTTGAACCTTCAGGATCATGTCCACCAACATGGTACAACCAAAAATTAGCTGGAAGATTTAAGGCGCATTGTTTTTATCAACCAAGCCCTCAAGATTGTCCAAAAGTCTTTTAGTAATGAATTAAAGCCTATATTAAGGAGGTTTTTTCTTTGAGTAATCCTTTCGAATATTATCAAAATATTTATCGAGCAACACAACCTGCTCCACAACAAGGACAACAAACGGGGCAAGGGCAAGGATTTGCAGCTCCATCTGGTGGTATGATTACACAACAAGGTCAAGTTGTAGCCTCACCAGCAATGTTTGAACAATCATATGTAGAAAATATCCTTAGACACAATCGGGGGAAAATTGCTACGGTTTATATGACCTTCACTGGTAATCAACAGCAAGTTTTCGTCGGGTATGTAATGGGGGCAGGTCGAGACCATATTGTACTTAGAGATGTAAATTCAAACAAAACGTTTATCTTACTTACAATTTACTTAGATTACGTTACATTTGATGAACAAATAGGTCTTCCTTACGAACTTTAAAAAAAAGTGTTCAATATAGTGCAAATCGCACTTTTATTGAACACTTTTTTTATTTCATCACTGCAATTCCTACTAAAATCCAAGCGATTAAAAATGATAAGCCACCCAAAGGTGTAATGGCACCAAGGATTTTAATACCAGAGGTACTTAATATGTACAAGCTTCCTGAGAATAACAGTATACCAATGACTGATAACCAACCAGCCCAAGTTAATTGCGGAGTTGATCCATATTTATCAATTAATAATCCAATTACGAATAGTCCTCCCGTTTGAAACATTTGATACTGGACAGCTTTTTGCCAAATTTGAAGTGATCTTTCAGAAATCTTCCCTTCAAGTCCATGAGCCCCGAATGCTCCTAATGCAATCGATACAAATGCAGATATACTACCTAATAAGAAAAATAGCTTCATACTTACTTTATCCCCCTACTATTTAAAAATCTAATAATGATCCACCTTGTTCTGACTCATCATATTTAGGCATCACAGCCATTTGAGTTTGAATTGGTTGATTAGGAATTGATTGAACAATATTACTACTGCTTAAATGACTAGAAACTTCTATACTACCTTCTTCTTCTAGCATTAACTCGCATAAAGCGCGAATACTAGCTATACGTTCACGAAATTGTCCTGGCTTTTGCGTATTTGCCTTTGCCTTTAGCAATTCATTTTCAATTTGCTGAATTACTTTTTCTACACTAATATTCAGATAAATCACCACCAAGCTTTTTTAGAACAATCCAATAAAGTTTATTATACTATGCCTTTTTTCTGAAAGCGAATACGAACCAAAATAACCACTATTATAATTGAACAGTGGTATACTAAGATAATTAATTTTTAGGAGGTAAAACATTGGAATATAAAATGATTGTATTAGACATTGATGACACGCTCTTAACAGATGAACATGTTATTTCTCCCCCCACAAAAGAGGCTTTGCTTAAAGCCCAAGATATGGGCGTAAAAGTTGTTCTTGCTTCCGGGAGACCGACCTTCGCAATGCATAAATTGGCTGAAGATCTTTTATTACATGAATACGGAAGCTATGTTCTTTCTTTTAACGGAGGCATCATTACTGATTATCGCACTAAGAATAATGTATATGAATGTACACTAACGAAAGAACAAGCACATGAACTTTATGAACTTAGTAAAAAACATGATGTATTTGTTCATACATACGTTGAGAATGATATTATCACTGAAAAAGGTAATCAATATACAGATATTGAAGGACAACTTACTGGAATGGCTATAAAAGAAGTAAATAGTTTTACAGAGCATGTGCAAAACGACGTTGTTAAACTTCTAATGTTAGAAGACCCTGAAAAGTTAGTAAAGGTTGAAAAAATACTTCAACAAGAACTTGAAGGTAAAATTAGCGTAATGCGCTCGAAGCCTTTTTTCTTAGAACTTACAAATAATGAAGTGGACAAAGGTAAAAGTTTGAATCACCTTATTCAAATTCTAGGAATTCGACAAGACGAAGTGATTGCAATAGGTGATGGCTACAATGATCTTCCGATGATTAAATTTGCTGGTCTTGGTGTAGCAATGGGAAATGCAGCAGATGAAATTAAGCAACAAGCTGATTATGTAACTTCATCTAACAATGAAGATGGCGTAGCAAAAGTAGTTGAGAAATTTATTTTCGAAAACATAAAATCGCCAATTTAACTTAATTAAAAAGGTTGTCCTAAGGACAACCTTTTTTGTAGAAACCGTGTAAAAATTAGATTCTCAGACTGTTTGAAAGGTTTTCTATAGACTTCTTTTTCATTTAACCTGCCAATCAATCGGTTCCATTTCAAATTCAACAAGCTTTTCGTTAATTTTAGAAAACGGCTTACTCCCAAAGAAACCTCTACTAGCTGATAGAGGACTAGGGTGATGTGATTTTAATACAAAATGATGCTCACTTGTTAAAAGTTTCTCTTTTGCTTGAGCATGTTTACCCCAGAGTACAAAAATAATCGGTCTTTCATGTTTATTTAATTCGGTTAAAATTTGGTCAGTAAATATTTCCCAACCTTTATTCTTATGTGAGTTTGGTTCACTATCACGGACAGTAAGCACTGTATTTAATAATAAGACACCTTGCTTTGCCCAACTTTTCAAGTATCCTTCTTTCGGAATATCGAGACCTAAATCATGATGTAACTCTTTATATATATTTCTTAAAGAAGGTGGAATTTTCACACCAGGTAAAACAGAAAAACTTAAGCCATGTGCTTGCCCTTGTTGATGGTAAGGATCTTGACCGATTATTACTACCTTACAATCTTCATATGAACATTCATTTAATGCTTGAAAAATATGTTCTTTTTCAGGATAAATTTTTTTCTCACTATATTCTGTTTCGATAAATTCTATTAATTCTTTAAAGTATGGCTTATCAAATTCATTATTTAAGATTTTTCTCCATACTGAAGACAATTGAAACAAAGAAATACCACCTTTCTTGACGAAATTTCCCGAGAAATAAGTCAATGATTCAATTTTTGTTGAAACGTGTAACTTAATACCATACTTGAATAAACATGATGGCTAGTAATATTTGAAATCCTACTATCAATAAGGCATATAATGATAACTTTTTTCCTTGTTGTAAAATATACTTTATGTTTACATTTAATCCAATTGCCGCCAAAGCGATAATTTCTAATAGATGACTAGATTGATTCGAAACACTTGATAACCAGCTAGGCAATGCGCCTATACTATATAACACGCAAAGAGCTGCAAAGCCGATTACATACCATGGAAATTTCACCTTTAGTTTTTCATTAGTGTGATCAGTCATTGTTTTTCGTTTACTATTCGATAAAATTATGACTACTGCAACTAAGAAAATAACCCTAATTAGTTTGAAAATCGTCGCGTAATTTTTAACGTCGTCATTTACTAAACTCCCGCTCGCAACTACTTGTCCAACAGATTGCAACGTGCTACCTAGTAAAGCTGCTGTAGGCAATGTATCAGAGTGATATAGAACGGCAGCAATAAGCGGTAGGATAAACATTAAAACTGTTCCCATCAAATTGACAATTGTTATAGCCAATCCTTTTTCTTCTTGCGATGCATGTATAGCTGGTGCAGTGGCACCTATTGCTGATGAACCACATACAGCATTCCCACTAGCCATTAAATAGCTAAAGTTAATCCCGAAGCCTAGTTTTTTACCAATCCAAATTGTAAATATTAATACAAGTGTCATCTGGATCACAATCATGAATAATCCTTTAAATCCTAATAAATGTATCATCTGAACGCTAACTGTTGCTCCAAGCAAGAATATAGATACTTCTAACAAAGTGCTTTCTGCAAACTTTCTTCCAATTTGATAATTTGATTTGACGCCAAAAGTGTTACCAATCATTAAACCAATTAAAATTGAAAAAGTTGCAGCACCGACTGGTATGATAAATGACAATACTTGACTAATGATTGCAATCAAAAGGCATAGTATAAACCCTGGTAAAATACTTTTCATTTTCCCCATTATTTCTCTCCAAGTTTTGCCTTAATTTTATGGTCTTTTTCTTTCTTTATCTAAACATGAAAAAAGAAATTCGACAAGATTCTTGTCGAATTTCCTAATTTCTACCACATATCTATACTTCTTCATAGTTTGAAACTTCTACAATATAATGAGGTCTTCTTTTTGTTTCAAAATACGTTTTACCAATATACTCACCAATAACCCCAGTAATCAATAATTGTGTACCACCAAAAAGCATAATTATGTTTGAAATGGTGTATAAGCCTGGAATTCGAACACCAATAAATAGTACTTTAAAACTCATCATAATGAAGAATATAAGACTAAAAATAATCAGCATTAGCCCAAGCTTTGTTAAAAATCTTAACGGTTTTGTATGATAACTAAGAATATATTCAATACTGTTTCTTAATACATCGAATCTTTTTGTTTCAGCTTCCTTAATCATTACACGTGAAGTTACTTCATACTCAATCGTTTTTATTTTATAGCCAATCCATTTAAACATGCCTTTAGAATAACGGTTTGTCTCTGGCATACTTAATATGGCATTTACCGCTTTCCTACTTAACAAGCGAAATTGAGCATCATTTTGAAGTAGATCTGGATCTATCAATTTACTTATAAATTTTTCACCAATACTTCTTTTCGCTTTTTTCATTACTCCATTTTCTAATTTTCTTTTTGCGACAACTTGATGGAACCCCTTTTTATATTCGTTAACCATTTCAAGAATCATATTTGTTGGATGGTTAAAGCTACCGTCCATTAGTATGACCGCATCACCTTTGGCATGTTCAAAACCTGCACAAATTGAACCCTCTCTACCAAAAAAGCGACTAAAAGAAATATATTTCATATGTTTACTATGATTTGAAATCACTTGAAGAGCAAGTAATGTATCATCCTCGCTTCCATCATTAATATAAATCAACTCATAGTCTTCACGGAGTAGTTTTAATGTGTTCGATAAATTCACATGGAATTTCTCTAAACTTTCTCCAACATTATGACAGTAAATTACAACTGATACCTTCATTTAAAAACACCTACTTATCAAAAACTATTACAATTTAACTCCCACTTATGTTATAGCACATACTGACAAGATTCAATGAATTTCTTATCTCCTTGTATTTAAAATACATTAATGAATGATCTTGCTTTTTTTAGATAGGCTGATAATGTTTTGCGCCTTATTATTTATTGGTCCTTTCAGAACTACACCAAGTAACACAGCTAGCACAATATAGATTAATAATACTAACAGGTCACGATATACAGTTGACCATAAAATGCCACCAGTAGCTTCTCTTAGTAAGCTAATTGCATAGGTAAAAGGTAAGTACGGATTAATGATTTGAAAAAATGTAGGTGTTACTTGCACAGGATATACTCCACCCGCACCTGAAATTTGTAGAACAAGAAAAATAATACTAATCCCTTTACCAACATTTCCAAATACAGAAACAAATGTATAGACAATAAATGTAAAAACAATGCTGATAAAGATTCCAAATAATATAAAATAACCTTTATTGGCTGCATATGTCCCTAAAATTAAAAAGTTACCAACAGTTACAACGATAGATTGTAAAATCGTAATTGATATAAACGTTAAGAACCTTCCAAAGTAAACTTCCCTACTTTTGTACTGCTGTTCTTCATGTACTTCTGTCGTTAACAAAGAGACGAGCAATAAAGTCCCTACCCATAATGAAAGTGTCGTATAAAAAGGTGTCATACCAGTACCATAGTTGGGTATTGGATAAATTCTTTCATTTTTGATCTTAATTGGATTTGAGTAAAAATCACTTGTTTTTTCAATATCAGTGCGAAGGAAATCAATTAAATCTTCGATACTACCCTGTTTTTTTGCATCTCTAATTTTATTTGCGAGGTTTTTTATTTTTTCTTCAATCATTGGAAAATCATTAACTAATTGTTGTACTTCGCCTTTTTTCATTGATATTAGTCTTGATGTATCATTTAAGACTGCTTTAATAGCTGGTATGCTTTTTTTTGTATCATTTAAAACTGTTCGAATATTATTGATTGATGAATTAGCTAACTTACTAATATTATTTATTTTCGGTGCAAAATCAGTATCAAATCTATTAGTTAGATTAGCAAGGCTGTCATTTATATTACTTGCATATAAGTTCATTTTGTTCAGTACATCTTGTGGAACTTCTCTCCCTGACTCAAGAGCTTTATTTACATCATTAGTTGCATCTTGAAGCCTACTTACGTTTGATTGTACTAGTTTTAAGGAATCTAATTCATTACTTAAATCTATAGATGTACCATTGTTATATGTAGAAAGAAATTGAATCAAATCGTTCATCGTCTTGCTTGAGTTAGCCAAATGCTCTTCTAATTCGCGGGTAAATTTTAGAGCGTCAACGTTACTAATATCTTTATTTTGCATTTGATTCACGAGATTTTGAATCGTAGATGACTGATTTTGAAGTAGAAAGAGTGCTTGCTTTATAAACGGTGTAACATTTTGTATTGATTTATTAATATTTTCAAGAAAATTAGTGATATCATTTATAAACATTTCCGCATTAGAAGCAAGCTCATTGATTAACTGTAAATCTTGGTTTGCTGTTTGAATAACAGATTGAATGTTATTCATATGAATGAGTGCTTTTCTTACACCTTGCTCAATTTTTGGTAGATCCTCTTCTAATAAAAAAATCGTTTTCTCAGTTTTCTTAAGCAAAGGTAGATTTGACTGTAAATCAATGCCGATTTTATTAAATACACTTAGCACTTCAGTACTGACTGTTTTCTCGAAATTTTTTGTGATTTCGCTGGCAATTCCACTTGCTCCCTTTTCTGTATATTTAGGTGCAATAATGTTTAGCTTTTCATTTACACTATATAATAGTTCCGGTTTTTGAGGGTTATCTGTTATGACAGTGCTTATTTTTTCTGAAAAATCGCTTGGAATGATTATACTAGCATAATAAATTCCGTGCTTTACTCCTCTATTTGCATCTTCTTGATTGATAAATCTCCACCCTAATGTAGGCTCCTTCTTTAGGGCATGAACAACTTCATTACCGATGTTGATATTTTTATTTAAAACTGTAGCTCCACGATCCTCATTAACGATTGCTACTTTTAAACCTTTCGTATTCCCATAAGGATTCCAAGCAGATTTAATATTAAACCACGCATACATAGATGGTAAAAAAATAAGCCCTATAATAATCATTAAAGCTGCCCAATTCGTTACTATACGTTTCAAATCGCGTCTATAAATCTCAAGGATTGCATTCACTGACAACTCACCTAATATCTTCATTTTTTTGTAGTATGCTATATATAATTTAAAACTATGCGATTTGTTAATAATCTCGAAAACAATAAAAGACCTTCAATCTCGAATCGAAATTGAAGGTCTTTTATTATCTATTATGAATAATTAACTGTTTATCATTATTCCCATCTAAAAGTTTTTGCAGCAATTAAAAAGCTTACAATCATCCATACACATAACCAGCCAAAATCACTTGCTAAGTCACCGAAAGTTGCTCCGATATTCATAATATCACGCATGGCAGTGGATAAATGGGTGATTGGTATTGTTTTTATAATAGGTTGCAAGTATTCAGGCATATTGTTTACAGGGAAAAATACACCACCTAAAAACATAAGCGGGAATGAGATAAATCCAGCAATTGGTCCTGCGCTTTCTGGGCTTTTAGCTAAACTGGCGATAATAAAACCAATACTCATAAATGTTAAAGTCCCTAATACAACAAATAGGACAACTAAAAGAAATGATCCTCTAATGCTTACATCAAAACCATAATAGCCTATTAAAATTGTTAATATAGCTTGTAAACTATTAAGGATTAGCCTTGCTGTAATTTGGGCTGCAATAAATGTAGAAGCCTTTAAGGTCGTTCCTTGCATACGTCTTAAAACACCACGTTCTCTCCAAGACGCAATTTGCCCCGCAACCCCATTCATATTATTATTCATGATTTGCATCGCAATAATTCCAGGCACAAGAAAATCTAAATATGACAGAGTAATTCCTTCTACTCCTTTTAATGTTGTTACTACTTTCGGTGTATATCCAGCCATTTGCTTACTTGCACCATCTATATTAGCCGTAATAGTAGCAATTCCACCTTGTAATTGTCCCATTTTGCTCTCATTATAGAGAACTTGAATTTGTGCAGGGATATTTTTCTTAGAAGTAACTTGATCCTGGAAGCCTTTTTTAATCAAGATGACAAAATCCGTTTTCCCATCAGATAAAGACTTTCTCGCTTTCTCTTCATCACTTTTTTGATGAATTTTCAGTGAGTTCTGCTTATTTAGTATCGAAACGATTTCCTTACTTGCTTGAGTTTTATCATAATCAATTAAGTTAACCGAATAAGTAGTTGTATTTCCATCATTAAACATTAGACCAAATATGATCATAAAGAAAAAAGGAAATAATAATGTCCATATTAAAGCTTGGCGATTACGCACATAAATTCTGAGCTGCGCTAAAGTGAGTTGGTAATAAGCCCTCATTCTTCACGTAACCCCCTTCCAGTCATACTTAAGAATACATCTTCGAGCGTCGCAGATCTTGTTGATAAATCTGAAATAGAGATGTCTTTTTCTTTTGTATACTCTAACAATGCAATTAATGAAAATTGGAGATTACGTGTATACAATGTAACAAAATCATGATTGACTACAATATTCGTTACACTTTCCAAATGATTAAATTCATCTACTCTCTCTGGAGATTTCGTTTTAAATTCAATAGCACTTTCAGCTTCAATTGAACTGACTAAATTATTTGGCGTATCCAATGCAATCAGTTTCCCTTGATCCATAATACCAATTCGGTCCGCTAATACATGTGCTTCATCCATATAATGTGTAGATAAAACAACTGTTTTCCCACGTTCTTTTAATGTAAGAACGATATCCCATAAAGTCCTACGAGCTTGTGGATCTAGTCCAGTCGTGGGTTCATCTAAAAATATAATTTGTGGATCATGTATAAGTGCTAATGCAATTGCTAATCTCTGTTTTTGACCACCTGATAAACCTTTGACTAAACTATTTTGTTTTTCTGTTAATAGCATCTCATCAATAAGCGGTTGTATCGGTATATGAGATGGGTAAAAGCTGGCATATAATTCGATGATTTCTTTAACCTTTAGTAGCTCGAATAAAGATGTAGATTGTAGCTGTATACCGATTTCTTGCTTGATTTTGCTAGCATCCTTACCAATTGAATGTCCAGCGATTGTAGCCGTACCGCCATCAGGTTTTCTTAGTCCAACAAGCATTTCCATTGTAGTCGATTTACCTGCTCCGTTTGGACCAAGCAAACCAAAAACTTCTCCTTTTACAACTTCAAAACTAATTCCATTTACTGCATAAAAGTCCCCGTACTTTTTTTGTAAATTTTTTACTTCAATGATTGAATCCACTTTTTCACCTCATCTAATTACATGAATTAATATTTATCGTTTTAATGAGTATAGGCACAATATTTTGCCTGTTTCAGTATAACCTCCAATATTATATTTTTGTGTCGAAATTTCCAATTATTAACAATTTTTAATGCTTTTAAAATAATATATTAATTAATATTTTAGATTTAAAAACTATTTGCCCAAGGCTACCTTCATAGTATTTCACATAAAAATGTTACTTTTTATAACTTTATTGTAATGGCAATGTTTTAGCTCTGTAATAATTTTTGGTTACAATATGGTGGCAATTAAAAAAAATAATTAGGTGATCATATGAAAAAAGAACGAGAACAATGGTTAGATGTGGCCAAAATGATCGGAATCTTATTAGTTGTTTATGGTCATTCTTCTGAAGGTGGTCCGCAATCAATAACGTTTATTTATTGGTTTCATATGCCACTATTTTTTATGATAAGTGGATATTTATTTAAACCTGTTAATTCATTTAGTGAGCTAAAATTTTATATAAAAAAACTAGCCTTCAGATTACTAGTACCATACTGTACGTATTTACTCTTATTTAGTATGTATAAACTAATTTTGCAAGCACAAGAAGGTCCAATTTATTTATCCACCATTATTAACGAAGGAGTTTCATTGTTGATTGGTGGAAGATTTATTACTGGTATACATGGTGTCTTTTGGTATGTGACATGTTTATTTATCACTCAAATTTTATTTGCAATCACATGCTTAATGTTCAAGAAAAATCTTACACGTTTATTGGTAGTTATTTCTTGTTACTTGATCGCACACTTTGAGACAATTAATTTAGTACCGTTAATCGGAAAATCAACTTTTAATAATATTTTTATACCATGGAATATAGACGTTGCATTTTTAGCGATTTTCTTTTTAGGTTTCGGCTACTTTGCAAAAAGATTCATCTCGTCAATTCCTAATTATATAGGTATACTAAGCATTTTCTGCAGCATAATCTTTATGAGTCTCTATCACTTAAATAAATTGGATTATCATTTAAGCTTAAAATATTTACGATACGACCACTTATATTTAGACGCGATCATTCCCATCACGATGAGTATAGCTTTACTTTATTTATGTCAGATCATGGCGAAGGTAAACATCATCAAACCATGTACAATATGCGGTAAAGAATCATTAACGATTATGTATATTCACTTGTTTGCAAACGCAGTATTTTCACAGTTTTTCGATTATGGTCCACTTTTCTTTACCATTATTGGTATAGTAGTACCATTACTATTAAAACGATTCATCATTGAAAATCAACCAACTATAAAACCACTCTTTATTGGTTTAAATGTGAAGCGAAAACGTCAATTTAAAGTAAGAACTGCATAAAAAAAAGCCCTTTTTGAAATGAACCCCAATTGATAATTGTGTCAACAATGGGGTTCATATCATTTTGGGCTTTTTATTTTAATGTAACATTAGCAACTGTAGAGCCAGCTTGAATTGCTCCAGATGCATTTATTTCGATATTTTCAGCAATATCTCCATTAGTGAATATAACAGGAGTTATCGTGCTTTTTGCATTTTCTTTTATGTAGTTTAGATCAAATGTTAGTAACTGATCTCCAGCTTTTACTTTTTGGCCCTCAGTCACATGAGCTTCAAATCCTTGACCTTCTAGTTTAACTGTTTCTAATCCTACATGAATTAAAACTTCCAAACCTTCATTTGAACGGATGCCAACTGCGTGTTTTGTATGGAAAACTTGAACGATTTCTCCATCTACAGGTGATACAACAACACCTTCGCTTGGTGTAATTGCAAAACCGTCACCCATCATCTTTTCAGCAAAAACAGGATCTGGAACTTCTGATAAATCATTGAATTCACCAGTTAAAGGTGCTTTAATTGCAACTTCTTTCGATACTGATATTGTAGATTCAACAGTTGATGGATTTTCATTTTCACCTGTACCAAATAATTTCTTTAATTTGTTAAACATATTACTCACCTTTTCTAATAATATTCATTCCACACTTATCATTATCTTTTCAGTAAAAATAATACTAATTATCCTAACAGAAATATTAGTGTATTGCATAGTAATTATATGTAGATATCGTGAAATTTAATAAAAAGGTATTAAATTCTTGGTTTACTCTCCATCATTTTTGTATTTTTTTGATGTGCAAAGGGACATCAATTCTTTAAAAATGGCTCTGTTAAAAAAGATTGTTGAATTCCATTCCAGGTACTTCGCTTTCCATGGGGCGTGAGTTGAGAATTATAGGCGTGCTAAAACCACGACGGCCTGTCGTAACGTATGCATGATTCACATCCTGTGGGCCTTCCTGCGGGGTCTCAGCCATCCCGTATCTCCTACAGGAGTCTCGCTCCTTCCTTTTGTAAGCAACTCTTTTATTTATTGTTTTAAATCCAAACAGCACCAATCTTTTAGAAAAGAATCAAAAATAAAAAAGAGATGAATCAAAAATTCACCTCTTTCTTCGTTGCAATTATTTTATTTGTTATATACTTCGATGATTTTTTCTAATGACAATTCTGAAGTAGAAGCGTAAACAATATCAGCTTTTGATAATGACTGTTCTGAACCAACTCCAACAGCAAACATTCCTGCACCTTTAATAGAGTCAACCCCAGCTGCTGCATCTTCAATTCCAATACAAGCTTTTGGATCTACATTTAATAACTCTGCCGCTCTTAAAAAGATCTCTGGGTCAGGTTTACCTTTTTTGATTGTTGCAGCATCTACAATTACATCAAACTGTTCTTTTAACCCTAGAGATGACATTACAGCTAACGCATTTTTACTAACAGAAGCTAGTCCTAATTTTAGGCCCATCTTTTTAGTATCCACTATTAATTCTTCGATTTTCGGTAGGATATCAGTAGGAGAAATATTTTGAATTAATGAAACATAATGTTCGTTTTTCTTTTCAGCTAATGACATTTTCTCATCTGCTGTAAAATCATTATGTTTATTGCCTAATGCCAGAATTTTTTCTAGTGAATCCATACGAGATACACCTTTTAATTCTTCATTAAATTCGCGAGTAAAGGGTACTCCTACATCTTCACCTAGTTGCTTCCAAGCTAAGTAATGATATTCAGCAGTATCTGTAATTACACCATCTAAGTCAAAAATTATTGCTTGTAATTCCTTTGTCATTTTCTGCATCTCCTTTAAATCACTTTAAGCTTCATTAAAAAAATTCAGAAAGAGAATGTCTTGTTCTCTCTCTGAACGAATCGTTACTACTTTTGAATCGCTACTGTTAATTCTCCATTTTCAGGAATTGTCACTTCATTCCCATAAAGTTTTAATTGTAAAGTAGGACCAGTTTGTGTAATAACAACATCAGATTGATTAATTTCAATTGTTAAACGATGTTTACGATAGACAATTTTAAACGAGTAATTCGTCCAAGTGCTTGGAATAAATGGTGCAAAAGATAGTGTCTCATTTGCTGTACGCATTCCAGCAAAGCCCTGTACAATCGCTAACCATGAACCAGTCATACTAGTAATATGGAGCCCATCTTCAGTATCGTTATTGTAATTATCAAGATCAAGCCTTGCAGTTCGATTATACATTTCATACGCTTTTTCTTCCATACCTAATTCTGCGGCTAAAATGGAATGTACACAAGGTGATAGCGATGATTCATGTACTGTCATTGGCTCATAAAACTCAAAGTTACGGCGTTTTTCATCCATTGAGTATTGATCATTTAGGAAGTACATCCCTTGTAATACATCAGCTTGTTTAATAAAGCAACTACGAAGAATACGATCCCATGACCAGTTTTGGTTTAATGGACGATGTTCTGGTGCTAACTGATCTACAGTCATTAAATCTTTATCAAGGAATGTATCATGTTGAACGAAAACATTCAATTCCTCATCATACGGGTAATACATTTTGTTGATTATATCTTGCCACTTTTCAATTTCTTCTTTAGTAATATTTAACCCATTTACACGGCTTTCAAACCCATTGCTCTTTAAGTGCTGAATTACTTCTAATGTATACTCCAAAGTCCAGCTAGCAATTCGATTTGTATACCAGTTATTATTTACATTATTTTCGTATTCATTTGGTCCAGTTACACCATGCATCATATATACATTTTTCTTTTTATTGTAATGCACTCGGTCAGCCCAAAATCTAGAAATGCCAGTTAATACGTCTATCCCATATTCATTTAAATACGCTTTATCGCCAGTATAATTCACATAATTATAGATACCATATGCAATTGCCCCATTACGATGAATTTCTTCAAACGTAATTTCCCACTCATTATGGCATTCAATACCCGTGAATGTAACCATTGGATATAATGCACCTTTTAGTCCTTGCTGTTTAGCATTATGATAAGCGCCTTCTAATTGATTATGACGGTAAACTAGTAAGTTTCGTGAGACTTCCTGATTAGCAGTTGATAAATACAATGGAATTGCATAAGCTTCAGTATCCCAATACGTTGCTCCACCATATTTTTCACCTGTAAATCCTTTTGGACCGATATTTAATCGTGCATCTTCACCATAGTAGGTAGCAAATAACTGAAATAAATTAAATCGAATACCTTGTTGCGCTTCAGCATCACCACTAATCATCACATCTGCTATATCCCAACGATCTAGCCAACCTTTTTTATGGTCTGCTAGTTCTGCTTCAAAACCATATGCTATTGCTTGTTCTACTACTAATTTTCCTTTTGTAACTAATTCATTTGCATCATAGTCTCGGTCTGTCGTTACTGCGACATATTTAACAAGACTGACAGATTCTCCTGTTGGTACATTGATAACAATTGTATTATCAACGTATTCTTCTTTTTCACTTTTTACAATTGATGCGATTTTTGCATTTTCAGTTTGTACTGTAATCCCCATCGTAGTTGCTACCTGGAATGTAGGCGAACCAAACGGATTATCTTTTGTTTTCATTTGAAGACTGCCAAAATAGTCTTCTACATTTCTACTAACTTCTACCCAGAAATCTTCATCGTAATTCGAATCCTCATTACGGATATCGCCATCTAAGTAAGGGACAAATGTAATGTCACCAGTGTAATTTTTAGCAGTAACTGTATATTTAATGACAGCTAATTCCTTCTTAGCAACAGATAAGAAACGAATTACCTCAATGTCTGTTTCCTTTTCTCCGTGAAGGACTGTAAACTTACGCGTTAATACACCATGTTGCATATCTAATTCTCTATAAAATTCTTTTACAACGGCAGTATTTAGATCCAGTTCTTCTCCATCGATCAATACATTAATACCAATGAAGTTTGTTGAGTTGATTACTTTTCCAAAATAATTTGGGTACCCATTTTTCCACCAGCCAACTCGTGTTTTATCTGGGAACCAAACTCCAGCCACATATGATCCACGATGGAAATCGCCCGAATACTTCTCTTCAAAGTTTCCTCTCATTCCCATGTGACCGTTTCCTAAACTAACCATACTTTCTGCAAGACGAAACTCTTCTTTATGCAATTCTGTTTCTACAATTTTCCATTCGTTTACATCAAATAGTCTTTTCATTATTTTCACCTATATAAATTATATTTGTTGTTAACGGTTTTATTTTTATGCAACCGCTTTCGTAAAATAGAAAAATTTTTTTGGATTACTCTGCTACAAATCCTATTATATAGCATTTTTGAAAAAAAGAAATACTTATACATAACTTGTCGAAACGTTTTCATAGATTCGTATATTGTTTAGTAATCTAGCGAATGTTTTATTTTATTCTATATAGTCTCAAAAAAGTCTAAAATTTAGTTGGTCTATGATAAAATTATTGATATCAATACATTACATCTGAATTCAACATATCCAGAGGAGCGATCTTATGACGGAAATGGTTCCTTTAGTATTTACATTATCAAATAAAAAAATTGTCATCATCGGTGGAGGGAAAATTGCATTTCGTAAAGCGAAGACATTTGTAAAAAGTGGCGCAGCAATTACCATTATTAGCCCACAAATCATTGAGGATTTCAAGGAATTCCCATTTATAACACATATCAATAAAAGATTTGAAAAAGATGACATAAAAGAAGCTCATATCGTTATTGCTGCAACCAATGATAAAGAGGTCAATCAATTTGTAAAAGAATGTACAACGGATTTTCAATGGTTTAATGATGTAAGTGACCAAAAAAATAGTGATTTTCATACACCCGCTGTTGTGAGAAGAGGCGATCTAATCGTTTCTGTGTCAACCTCGGGGAGAAGTCCTATCCTTTCAAAAAAGTTAAAAAGTGAACTAGAAAACTATTTTGATGATCATTATGTCGAAATAGTGAACACTTATGCAGATGATAGAAAAAAACCAGGTATTGAGTAATTCATTTACCTGGTTTTTTGTATTTTGACTACTGTTTTTTTAATTTTGCCAACGCTTCTGCGAATGGATTATTAAATGGTTCATCTTCTTGCTTATTTTGTTGTTTTAAATATTTTTGTACATCTTTTTTCGAAACCTTACTGTTTTTTTCTTTTGATCGTCTTTCTTTAAAAGTAGAAAGTTTTTCACGGTGACCACATGAACAAACGAATATTTGTCCTTCACCTTCTCCTCTTAGCTCTAATCGTTTGAAACAGTTCGGGCATCTACTATTTGTTGATTGTGAAATAGTCTTTCTATGTCCACAATCCCTATCTTGACATACAAGCATCTTCCCTCTTTTTCCATTGACTTCAAGCATTAGTTTTCCACAATCCGGACATTTCGTACTGCTCATATTATCATGCTTGAATGTTTGTTCTGTTTGCTTAATTTCTTTCACAGCTTTAGATGCAAATGCGATCATGTCATTCATAAATTTGTTTTTAGATAATGTTCCTTTTGAGATTGCTTGAAGCTTTTGTTCCCACTCTGCGGTTAATGCAGGTGATTTTAACTCCTCAGGCACTAAATTTAAAAGCTGTTTCCCTTTATTTGTGATAAAAATATCCTTACCTTTTTTCTCAATTAGGAAACTACTAAATAACTTTTCAATAATATCTGCTCGCGTTGCAACAGTACCTAATCCGCCAGTTTCCCCGATTGTCTTCTTCAACTCATTACTTTCTCCAGACATGAATTGAACTGGATTCTCCATTGCACTTAATAAAGTAGCTTCATTAAAAAACGCAGGTGGTTTCGTTTGGCCCTTCGTTTCAATAAATCGAGACATTTCATAAGTCTCTTTTTGTTTAATGACTGGAAGCTTTTGCTCTTCTTTCTGATCCTGCTCTTCTTGATCTTGAAAAACTTCTTTCCAGCCAAGAGATTGTACCCTTTTCCCTTTCGCAATAAACGTTTCTTGTTCAGACTCAGCGATAACATTTGTTTGCTCATATTCAAATGGAGGAAGTAATACTGCTAAAAATCTACTGACAATTAATTCATAGATCTTATATTCTTTTGATGAAAGCTCACTAAGTATAGGTGCTTCTTCAGTTGGAATGATTGCATGATGATCAGAAACCTTTGTATCATCTACAAATGATTTATTTACTTTAATCGGCTGATTTGTAAGCTTCATAATTATTTTTCCGTACGGCTTCATATTACACGCAAGTAATCTTTCTTTTAATGTATCGACTAAATCTGAAGACAAGTAGCGAGAGTCTGTACGCGGATAAGTAACTATTTTATGATGCTCATATAGCTTTTGCATGATTGATAACGTTTCTTTAGGAGAAAAATTATATCTTTTATTTGCTTCTCGTTGAAGCTCTGTTAAATCGTACAACCCAGGTGCAAATGTTTTTTTCTGACTAGTCGATACTTCTTTGACGATCAGTTGTTTGCCTTTTATTTTCTCTACTAGTTTTTGTAACTCTTCATTCGTTTTTATTTTAGTGTCCTTCGTTTTACTGTTTTGCCACGTAAACGTTACATTATTTGCGATTACTTGTAGTCCATAATATGTTTGCGGTTTAAATGCTTTAATTTCCTTTTCTCGCTCATAAATCATAGAAAGGGTTGGAGATTGTACTCTTCCACAAGAAAGCTGAGCATTGTGCTTACATGTAAGGGCACGGGTAGCATTAATCCCAACAATCCAATCTGCTTCTGCTCTTGCTACTGCAGATTGAAATAAATTTTCATATTCTTTTCCACTTCTTAAGTTACTAAATCCCTTTTTAACCGCTTTATCTGTCGCAGAAGAAATCCACAGTCTTTTGATTGGTTTATTCACCTTAGCCATTTGTAAAATCCATCTTGCTACAAGTTCACCTTCGCGCCCCGCATCTGTAGCGATTACAATATCTGTTACATCTTTTCTTAATAATTGTGTTTTTACAGATTGAAACTGTTTACTTGTTTTTTTAATGACAATTAATTTTAATTTTTCAGGAAGCATTGGTAAGTCTTCTAAATTCCAAGATTTATATTTATGGTCATACCCCTCAGGATCTGCCAATGTAACGAGATGGCCCAATGCCCACGTTACTATATACTTATTACCTTCTAAATAACCATTTCCTTTGCGATGACAGTCTAGTACCTTGGCGATATCTCTTGCAACTGAAGGTTTCTCAGCTAAAACAACCGTTTTACTCATAAATTACTCCTTAATATTTCACATTTTCTATTGTACTAACTTTATCATTTCTAAACGGATTATTCCAAACTCAAGCGGTCGGCTACTTTTTTAAAGTCTACTTAGTTCTTATGTTATAAGTGATGATCTGAAAGAAATATACTTTGTCTTTATCCGCATATCCAGTTCTTCTTCATAACTTTGTCCCTTCTAGCACATATTAACTTATATATTTCTAATTCATCATGTCTAAATGTCATGTCAATTAATATGTCCAGGAGGATTTATATGAGCTATTTAATTGCGTTAGTAGGGTTAGTTGTTACGCTAGCTCTTGCATATATTGCTAGTACGAATCGGAAAATCATTAAAATTCGTCCGATTATCATAATGATTGTTGTTCAAGTTATTTTGGCCTACCTATTCTTAAAAACAGTCATTGGTATTAAAATTATTCAAGCAATTGCTAAAGTGTTCGATAAGTTACTTCTATATGCAGCCGACGGGATTAACTTTGTTTTCGGTGGGGTAGCGAATGAAGGTGCATTTGTTTTCTTCTTAAATGTACTATTACCAATTGTTTTCATTTCCGTATTAATTGGAATTCTACAATATACAAGAATATTACCTTTTATAATGAAAGGTATCGGTTTACTATTAAGTAAACTAAATGGCATGGGAAAATTGGAATCATATAATGCCATAGCCTCCGCGATTGTCGGACAATCTGAAGTATTTATTACAGTCAAAAAACAATTAGGTCAATTAGCGCCTCATCGTCTCTATACTTTGTGTGCCTCTGCAATGTCGACCGTTTCAATGTCTATTGTTGGTGCATATATGACAATGATTGAACCACGTTATGTCGTAACTGCCATTATATTGAACTTATTCGGTGGTTTTATTATTTCATCAATTATTAATCCTTATGAAGTATCAGATGAAGAGGATATATTGGTTGTTCAAGATGAAGAAAAACAAACTTTTTTTGAAATGCTTGGAGAATACATTTTAGATGGATTTAAAGTTGCTATTATTGTAGCTGCAATGTTAATTGGATTTGTTGCTCTGATCTCATTAATTAATAATGTTTTTGATTTAATTTTCGGTATTACATTCCAAGAAATTCTAGGTTATGTTTTTGCACCAATTGCATTCTTAATGGGTATTCCATCATCAGATATCATCAAAGCTGGTGGCGTCATGGCTACCAAATTAGTTACAAATGAGTTCGTTGCAATGGATGCATTATCAAAAGTGGCCAAAAGCTTTTCTGCAAAAACGATTGGAATTATTTCAGTTTTTCTTGTTTCCTTTGCTAATTTCTCTTCAATTGGTATCATTGCCGGAGCAGTTAAAGGATTAAATGAAAAACAAGGTAATACCGTTGCACGATTTGGATTGAAGTTACTTTACGGGGCTACTTTAGTTAGTGTTTTATCAGCGATTATTGTTAGCTTGGTTCTGACATAAGTAAAATAAGTAATTTGATGACGACAAGCATAAAGGGACGTTTCCCTTTATGCTTTTTTTGTTGGAATTTTATCATTTATTCTCAGAATCACATTAAAAAGTTTACAACATAGAAACATCCTATGACAAAATTAGAAACATTTAAATCATATGATACATACATCAAGATTTTAGGAGAGTGATCTGGAATAAAGAAAGAATCCTATTGTGATAATCATGAGTGAAAGAATTAATGATGGTCATTTTTAGTTGATTATTTTTTTTGCAGAAATTTGACGTTTTATAATTCTAAAAAAATAAAGGATTTAAATAGATTAAGAGCAAATTTAGTAAGTAATTCCAATTATAAGGAGAGAGACAATGACTAATAAGATCGTATCTGTACTTCTCGGAATGTTTTTATTCCTTTTACCGACTGCTAATGCTACTTCGTTCACTTCCAGTTTTACTGATAATGAGTTCTCTAAATATATAGATAATCTCACAATGAATACAACTGAAGCTGCTTACGGCCAATCAATCGATATTGGGCTAACGACGAAGAAAAATTTTGGACATATATCTTTATTCTTTTCAAATGGAACAAAAAAGAATGAAGTAACTTTTATAAAAACATCTGATAATTACTATTCTGGAAAAATAAAAATTACGAGCGACTTTGAAAAAGGAGTTTACCAACTTACATCTATTAAACTAGATGAACAAGATTTAACAATGTCAGATAAACTGATTAAATATTCAATTGTAGACTTACCTACTCCTACTATTGATAAACTGTCAAATAAGTCAACATCTATTAAGGGAGTATTTCTACCCAATAGTGAAGTTCAGATTTTAAAGAATAGTACGCTTTTGAAAACTTTATCCACAAATTCAAGTGGTGAATATTCTTATGCAGTAAAACCAATTAAGGCTGGAACGAAAATTACTGTAATTGGTTTAAGTAACAATATAGAAAGTGAATCTACTACAATATTAGTCTCTGATTTAATCGCACCATCTGTATCGTCTATTTCTGCAGTTTCTGACCAGTCACAATATATCACTGGGAAGTCTGAAGCCTATGCAAATGTTAAGGTTTATAACGGTACCAAGCTAATTGGTAAGGGTGTCGTGACTTCATATGGAAAATTTAACGTGAAAATCACTAAACAAAAAGCAAATGCTATTATTAAGGTCATTACAATTGATAAGAGTAACAATGAAAGTAAACCTTTATCAGTTCGTGTAATTGACCGTACAGCACCATCAACTCCTTCGATTAAGTCTCTTAAAGAGAATGCAACGATAATTACTGGGAAAACAGAACCAAAAGCAACTGTTAAGCTATACGTTAATAATGGTTACGTTGCAAAAACAACAGCAAATAGTATTGGTACGTATTCATTTAGAGTAAGCAAGTTAAAAGCTTATGCTAGCATTAAAGTTACTTCTCAAGACTTAGCTGGAAATCAAAGTAAGCCTGCTACTATTGAGGTACAAAGCAATCAACCTATTTCAAATGGCCAGTTAATTATTATTAATACCCAATCTAATAAACTATCATATTACAATAAAGGAAAACTTGTTAAAACATTTAGTGTAGCAACTGGTAAATCATCAACTCCTACACCAACTGGTAAATTTAAAATCTTAAATAAAATTAAAAATCGACCTTGGTATAAAGAAAATATTCCTGGTGGTGATCCAAGAAATCCGCTTGGAAAACGTTGGATGGGATTAAGTGTGGGTGATTCTCCAGGAAACTCTTATGGAATCCACGGAAATAATAAGGAAAGCTCAATTGGAAAATCAGTTAGCAATGGTTGTATTCGTATGCACAACAGCGAGATTACATGGCTTTTTGAACAAATTCAAACAGGCACTACTGTTATCATTGCTAAATCTTCCAACTCTAATGGGAAAATCGCTCATTCACATGGCATTTCGATTGCTTCATAAGTTGGTCGTAACATCCAGACTGTCCGGGTATGTCTCGGCAGTCTTTTTTTGTACAAAAGTTGTACCATATATTCTACATTTACTGCGCTGTACCAATCATATTTTCTGATAGCATTCTATTCATTTTTCATTAATAATAATTAGTAAAAAGGAAAATTCTAGAAAGGGGCTGGTTTGTTTTGAAAAAATTTCTACCGTTATTGATTCTCGTGTTTGGCTTGCTCTATATTTTTTTCATACCTTCTGAACCAATTGGTATCAAAATTTTATTTAAATTAATTCCCATGCTGTTAATTTTGTATTTTGCTTTTTCTTTGAAGCCTGTTCAGTCATCGAAGTATCGTACACTTATCATCACTGGTTTATTTTTATGTATGATTGGTGATGGTACGTTAATTTGGTTTGTCATTGGTTTAAGTGCCTTTTTAATTGGACATCTATTTTACACTGCAGGTTTTATTTCAAGCTGGAATTACTCAAATAAACGGATGCTATCAATTATCCCTATTGCCATATATGCTTTTTTAATGTGCTCCAATATAACGGCAGCGCTAATCGATAAAGGGGATCGTGGTTTAATCATTCCAGTGATTGCTTATACAATTGCTATTTCTACGATGGTATTTACTGCTATCATGACTGGGAATAAATGGGCAATTATCGGCAGCGTTTTATTTATTATCTCTGACTCTATTCTTTCGTGGGATCTATTTGTACAAACCGTTCGTTACAGTCATGAATTGATTATGATTACATACTATAGTGCGCAATTTTTAATCGCTAGAAGTATATTATCGTTAAAATCTACCGCATAATATTTTACTTTCAAATACAGAACAAACTAAAATAAACTAGTAAGCTTAATCGTTAAACTAGTAAATGTAAGCACATTTTTACATGTAGAAAAGGAGCTATTCAAATGAAAAATGAATTAATGAATCGTTTAATTAATTATGCTAAAGTGGATACACAATCAAACGCAAGCAACAATACATGCCCTTCTACACCGGGACAATTAACATTGGGACGTATGCTAGTTGAAGAATTAAAAGAAATTGGATTAGTTGACGTTACGATGGATGAAAATGGATATGTAATGGCTACTTTGCCCGCTAATACTGAAAAGGAAATTCCTACTATTGGATTTCTAGCTCACGTTGATACTGCTACTGACTTCACTGGTAAGAATGTTAACCCACAAATCGTTGAAAATTATGATGGTGAAGATATCGTTTTAAATGATTCACTGAATATTATCTTATCTCCAAAACAATCTCCTGAGCTTAGCAAGTATAAAGGACATACGTTAATCACAACGGATGGCACAACACTACTTGGCGCAGATAATAAAGCTGGTATTGCTGAAATCATGACAGCAATGGCATATTTAGTACAACATCCTGAAATAAAGCATGGTCGAATTCGTGTTGCTTTTACGCCTGATGAAGAGATTGGTAGAGGCCCACATAAATTTGATGTGAAAGCATTTGATGCAAAGTATGCTTACACAATGGATGGTGGTCCACTAGGAGAACTTCAGTATGAAAGCTTTAATGCCGCTGGTGCGACTATAACTGTAAAAGGTAAAAGCGTTCACCCAGGCACAGCAAAAGGGAAAATGATTAATTCAACAAAAATTGCCATGGAAATTAATCAGTCACTACCAGTAGAAGAAGCGCCAGAATATACAGATGGATATGATGGTTTCTATCATTTAATCTCAATTGAAGGTGATGTTGAGGAAACGAAATTACAATACATTATCCGAGATTTCGATAAAGAAAAATTTCAACAACGAAAAGAAACATTAAACAGTATTGTTAATCGCTTAAGAGAAACTTACGGTGAAAACAGTATCTTAATAGAAATGAACGACCAGTATTACAATATGAGAGAAAAAATCGAACCAGTTAAACACGTAGTTGATATTGCTTATGAAGCGATGAAAAACTTAGATATTACACCTATTGTAGAACCAATTCGTGGAGGTACTGACGGATCTCAGCTTTCATACATGGGGCTTCCAACTCCTAATATTTTCACTGGCGGAGAAAACTACCATGGAAAGTTTGAATATATCTCAGTAGATAATATGATCAAAGCAACAAATGTCATGATTGAAGTCATTAAATTATATGAGAAAAAAGCTTAAGGCAAATCCTATAAGAATGAGAAAAAACGCATTAGTTACTACTATGCGTTTTTTTTTTATTTTTGTCTCTGTTAATTTTTAGCTGATGAAGAGTTATTACTCAAGAATTTAAAGTTTTTATTGAAGTTGATTGGAACGGAAGGTGCTCGACTCCTGTGGGAATAGCGGGACAGGTGAGACCCCGCAGGTGCGTAGCGCCGAGGAGGCTCACCGCACGCCCCACGGAAAGCGAGCATCCTGGAGTGGAAATCAACAACTTTTTTAAACAGTGCCTATTTTTTTAATAAATACTACCTTTAAATAGTTTCCTTCTTTAAAGTGCTTATTCGTTTTAAAATCATCTGGAAGTGAGTATTCCTCCATTAATTTATATTGACCACCTAATTCTTTAAAAGCGACGTCTATAAAGGTTTTAAATTTATTCATCCCAAAAGAACTACAGTTTGTTGATGCTACAATGACTCCATTATCTTCAGTAATTGTAATTGCCTCTTTTAGAAGATCTTTATAGTCTTTTTCCGCACTGAACGTATGTTTTTTTGATCTAGCAAAGCTTGGCGGGTCTAAGATCACCATATCGAATAAAAGGTTTTTCTTAACTGCGTACTTGAAGTAATGGAATACATCTTCAACTATGATATCTTGTGTACTTGGATCGATGTTATTTACACTAAATTGCTCTTTAGTCTTCTGTAAACTTCTATTCGCTAAATCTACACTTGTTGTTTTTTGCGCTCCACCAATCGCAGCAAATACAGAAAACGCGCCTGTGTATGAAAATGTATTGAGTACTTTTTTTCCATAAGCGTATTTATCACGTATTAACTTACGTACTTCACGCTGATCTAGAAATACGCCTACCATCGCCCCATCATTTAAATAGATTGCAAAATGAACGCCATTTTCCTTTACGATAATTGGAAATTCGCCCTTTTCTCCTGTAACAAAATCATCTTCTTCAATGTACTGACCTTTTGCATCAAAACGTTTTTTCTGATAAATCCCTTTAAATTCAACTATTTTTGTTAAAGCGTCAATGATATAGTCTTTAAATTGGTAAATGCCTTCGCTATACCAGCTAATTACATAATAGCCATCATAATAATCAATGATCAATCCGCCAATACCGTCACCTTCACCATTAAATACTCTAAAAGCAGTTGTATCGGGATTATTGTAAAAAGTGCCTCGAGTATCTATAGCAGTTTGAATTTTATCTTTAAAAAATCTTGGACCAATTTCTTCATTTTGATCGAAACTAAGTAACCAACCTAAGCCTTTATTTTGCTTACCGTAATAACCTTTTCCAATAAATTGATTACGTTCATCTACTAGCTTAATAACTGTTCCTTCACTCGTTAAATCTTTACTATTCATAATGGATTCTTTTGAAATAAGTGGATATCCATTCTTATAATCTTTTACAAATTTTTGTTTCACCTTTAATTGCAGTTCATTTTTCATGCTTTCACCAGTTATTCTCATATTTTATCTCAGTATTTCCATAATCGATTTTAATTAAAATGGATAGTGAAAACATTTGATAATCATCGTTTTTCATAGTCTTTTCATTGCTTTATTTAGCATAGTATACACTTTCCATAAAGGCAATTTATTCCTTACCTTTCACTTAACACCTACTTTCTACTATCAAAAGAAAAACCTTGTCCAAGTGAGACAAGGTTTTAGAGATATTTACATTAAATATTCTGTTGAATACGTCTAGCGAAATCGACAAATTTAAACTTATCTGGTCTGTGACGAGATTGACCATACTGTAATAGTGATCCGTCATCTAAATAAACGAATGTATTCACAACAACAACCATATCATAGCCATCCAGATCTAAGTACTTTCGATCGTCCTCATTACAAGTTTGTACAACGATTTCTTTTTTTGCAAAGCCAATATTTAATGATAGTGTGTTTTCTATATAGTCAAAGATTGAGCCTTCACAAATTTCTCTTGAAAGTTTCTCTACATATTCACCGTTATAGTATTCTTTATCAAGAATAATTTTTTTCCCATCAATTTTTCTAGATCTGATTACTTTCCAGATAGATGTCTCATCATCAATTAGTAATTGTTCTTTGATAAATTTGCTGGGTTTCTTAAATTCTAGCTTTTCAACAATCGTTTCAGCTGTTCTTCCAATTTGTGCTGATAATTCTTTAAAGCTAATTAGTCCAGTTACTGGAAAATTAAACTTAGCAGTATCCAAAATAAATGAACCTTTACCTTTAACTTTATTGATATAACCATTTTGTTCAAGCATCTGTAATGATTTTCTAATTGTATCTCTAGACACATCAAATTGTTCCATTAAACATTTTTCAGAAGGTATTTTACTACCAACCGAATAAATGCCTTTTTCTATCTGCTCAATTAACTTATGGTAGATAGAAATATATTTCGCATTCATATTCATCACCTAGGAAAATTTTATTATAATCTTCCTTATTTCTCAAGAAGGTAACAGATTGACTCGTAAGGACGTAAATGAATTTCATTTAAATCCAGGCTAGAATCATCATAATTCGAAATCAAAATGCTTCGTTTAAAGTCGGTAATATCAATGTTGTCAGGTAAATTAAATATCGTCTCGTTTGCATAGAAATTATTAATGACGATTAGTTTTTGGTTCCCTAAATTACGCGCATAAGCAAATATATTTTCATGATCCATTATAAGTGACTCATAATCACCTTCTGCAATAATGTCAAACTGCTTTCGGAGTTGGACAAGCTTTTTGTAATGATAAAAAACTGAATTTTGATCACTTAGCGCATTTTCTACATTTATTTCAATAAAATCCTTACCGGTAGGAATCCAAGGTGTTCCCGTTGTGAAACCAGCATGATTTGAGTCATCCCACTGCATTGGTGTACGAGAATTATCTCTTGATTTACTTTGTAAAATCTTAATTATGTCTGACTCTGATACGCCTTCGGATTTTAATATCTCATAGTAATTCAAACTTTCTACATCTCTATATTGTTCAATTTGATCGAATTTTGGATTTGGCATACCTATTTCTTCGCCTTGGTAAATATAAGGTGTTCCTCTTAATAAATGCATCGCAGTAGCAAGCATTTTTGCAGATTCTTTATGGTACTCCTGATCATGTCCAATACGTGAAACAATTCGTGGTTGATCATGGTTACACCAAAATAATGCATTCCAACCATTACCCTCTTGCATTCCTTTTTGCCATGAATCAAGAATATTTTTTAGTGCCATAAAATCGAAGTCCATTACAGACCATTTTTCTCCATCCTTATAATCTATCTTAAGATGATGGAAATTGAATACCATTGATAATTCTTTTTGTTCTGGATTTGAGTATTGAATGCAGTGTTCAATTGAAGTAGAAGACATTTCTCCCACTGTAATAATATCTTCCGTTTTTCCGAACGTTTCTTTATTTAATTCCTTTAGATATTCATGAATTCTTGGTCCGTCTGTATAGAATCTTCTACCATCGCCATTTTCATCATCTTCTAATTGATCTGGCTTTGAAATCAAATTAATGACATCTAAACGAAAGCCTTTGACACCTTTATCTATCCAAAAGTTCACAATATCAAATACTTCCTTTTGAACTTGGACATTTTCCCAATTTAAATCTGGTTGTGTCTTATCAAAAAGATGTAGATAATATTCACCTGAATCTTCTATTTTCTCCCATGCAGAACCACCAAACTTTGAGATCCAATTCGTTGGTTCTTCTCCATCTTTACTTTCTTTAAAAATATAATAATCTTTATATTTTTTATCTCCTGCTAGTGCTTTTTGAAACCACTCATGCTCTGATGACGTATGATTAAATACCATGTCTAGCATGATCTCTATGTTTCGTTCTTTTGCAGCCTGTACTAATTCCTCAAAATCGTTCATTGACCCATAAGCAGGATCAATATTCCGATAATCTGCAACGTCATAACCATTATCATTTTGCGGAGATACATAAAATGGGGTAAGCCAAATGTAGTCGACACCTAATTCTTTTAAATAATCTAGTTTTTTTGTCACGCCATTTAAATCTCCAAAGCCATCTCCATTTGAATCATAAAAAGACTTTGGATAAATTTGGTATACAACACTGTTCTTAAAATCCTTCATTTTTAATAATCTCCTTGATTGTAAACTTTGAAAGGAAGGAAAAATAACTTTTCCTTCCTCTTAAATAATTATGAATTTTTTACTAGCAGTTTTTTCTTATTAAAGATAATTGTTAAAATAAATGGAATAACAATCGCAACTAACATTGCTAACGCGAACATTCCCATATGCTTTGGTTGTATTGATAGAATACCAGGTAAGCCACCTACTCCAATCGAGTTTGCCATAACGCCAGAACCAACTGAAATAATTCCAGCGATACCAGATCCAATCATTGCAGCTAAGAATGGATAAGCATATTTTAAGTTAATACCAAACATTGCGGGTTCTGTTACACCTAAATAACAAGAGATCGCCGCTGGAATTGAAATTTGTTTTTCTTCTTCATTTTTTCTATTTAAGTAAATAATTGCTAATACCGCAGAACCTTGAGCAATATTTGATAAAGCAATCATTGGCCATAGGTTCGTTCCACCAAGCTCACTCATTAACTGTAAATCAATTGCGTTCGTCATATGGTGTAAACCTGTAATTACTAATGGAGCATAGAAGAATCCAAATACTAGAGCAAATAACCAACCAAATGATGATGTTAACCCAGAATAAACTACATGAGAAATTACTGAACCAACTTTCCAACCAAGTGGTCCTAAAACAATATGTGCAATTAACACAGTTGGTACAAGTGCTAAGAATGGAACAACGATCATTGAAATTGCACTTGGAACAACTTTTCTTATACTTCTCTCTAAAAATGCTAATGTGAAACCTGCTAAAATAGCTGGAATAACTTGAGCTTGATAGCCAATCATGTCAATTTTCGCGAAACCAAAGTCCCAGAATGGTGCCTCTGCCCCACCAGAAACTGCATATGCATTTAATAATTGTGGAGAAACAAGTGTAATCCCCAGAACAATACCTAAAATTTGAGTCGTACCCATTTTCTTTGTAATCGACCATGTGATACCAACAGGTAAGAAGTGGAAGATTGCTTCACCTATTAACCATAAGAATGAATGCACACCAGCCCAAAATTGTGAAGTTTCTACAATCGTTTTAGTTCCATCTTCTAGTAACTTAATATCACCAATAATATTTCGGAATCCTAAAATTAGACCCCCAACAACAATCGCAGGAATTAATGGAGAAAAAATTTCTGCTAAATGCGCAAGTACACGTTGTAACCAAGTCATGTTTTGTCTTGCTGCAACTTTTGCATCTTCCTTAGAAGATTCATCAACACCAGCTAATTCTACAAAATCATTGTAAAACATTGATACTTCGTTCCCAATAATAACTTGGAATTGACCTGCCTGTGTAAATGTTCCCTTAACTAATTTAAGATCTTGTATCTTTTTCTCATCAGCTTTTTTTACATCTTTTAATACAAAACGCATACGCGTTGCACAATGTGTAACTGTTGCGATATTCTCTTTGCCACCGATATGTTGAAGTAATTGTTTTGCATCATCACTATAACGACCCATTTCAATACCCCTCCTCTTATGTTTCTCTTTTTATCTATATCCTGTACGTACAAGACAAGTATATTCCTGTACGTACAGGAAAGCAAGCGTTTTTTGAAAACGCTCACAATAACTTTCATTTTTATTCAACAAAATGTTTACTTCAGTTTTTAGTGCAAATTTATGGAAATCGTCAAAATAAGCCAGTTATATGAGTTTTATTACTATTTATAGTTCCAAAAATATTACTTTCCATTAACGAGTGAGGATTAATAGACACAACAAAAATAGCTCGATTCCCCATTTGCATCTAAGGAACCGAGCTTTATTTTATGAAAAACTTTCTTCTGTATAAAAATCAATCACCATACAACCTGCACCCTGTGCAACGATATTGTATGCCGTAGTTGATTTCACTATTTGAATTGGACTATTTGGGTAATGTTTCATTCTTGATCTCGCTATATCAGATGCAATATCGAAAAAAAATGGCTTTGGAACTAATGTACCTCCACAAATGACAATATCTGGTCTTAGTAAAAAAATCAGATTAGCCAGACCTATTCCAAAATAATAACCTGCATCCTTTAACACTTCTAAACTTAAACGATCTTCTTGTTCTAATGCATCTAAAATTTGGTGCAAACTAATATCTTCTATATCTTCAACACATTCTTGAAGATGGGATGACTCTCCACGTTTAATACGTTTAATCACCTCTTCACGAATGGCAGGTAAACTGCTATAAGCTTGAAGACAACCATAAGACCCACATGAACAACGCTGTCCATGGACGTCAATAATCATATGACCAAATGCATCGTCCATTTCATTTTTATGACTGAGTAATCTTCCTCGTTGAACAACACCACATCTTATACTCATATCACTTGAAACAAATATAATATTATCTGTTTCTTTTCCATACTTTAATCGATATTCAGCTAAAGCAGCTAAATTTGTCCCATTGTTAATGAAAACTGGACATTGATTCATTTTCTCTAAGTAGTTTATGATATTTAAATCTTCCCATCCACCAGCAATAAATGAGTCAGAATTAATGATTGTTCCTTTTTCTGAATCGATTGGATCGAGTAATCCTATTCCAATCCCTAATAGTTTTTCTCTACTAATATTATTTTGAACTAATAATTGTTCAACACAGTTCGTTACAAAATTTAGAGTAAATTCTCCAGTACTTCCTTGATCCATCTTTAGTTTCTTAGTCTCTAATATATTTAAATGTAAATCTAATAATAAAACAGTTGTATATAAATTTGTAATCTCTACGCCAATTATATAGTTCGACGTAGGATTTACTACGTACATTACGGGCTTTCTTCCACCGCTTGAAACACCTAACCCACTATCTATAGTCAGTCCGGCTTGTACTAATTCGTCTAATAATCTCACACAAGTTGTATGTTTATAACCAGTTAGCTCAGTTAGTGTACTTACTTTTATTGGTCCTAATTTTCGAATTAAGCTATATAAAAGCTTTAAACTTTTTAATTTTGGCGAATGTACTCCTACAAATTGCCTTAGCATCGTTTTCCTCCAAAGCTTTTTCATTATCAATATCTTACCCGATTTATTCTGCAAGCATCACTTACAATCAATCAGCTTTTTTTATTTTATAAAATAAGTATAGCTATTTTATACATTTGATAATAGTATTTTTTCTCGAAACACTTAACTTTTTACCAAAATGGTATTTAGTTCATTTACAATCAGGAAAAAATCATTTAGACTAATATTGAAAGAAATCATTTATTACATTAAATTTTTATGAATACAAATTATTAACTCATTCAAGGAGGAAATAAAAATGCATAAAACAGAACATATCTTAGAAACAAAAGAATTTATCCTAAACAAAACAAACTACCGCCCAACAGTTGGGTTAATCTTAGGTTCTGGATTAGGAACACTTGCAGATGAAATCGAAAATTCAGTTACAATCCCTTATAGCGAGATTCCTCACTTTGCTAAATCTGAAGCTGTCGGTCATGCCAATGAATTAGTAATCGGAGAATTAAAAGGACAAGCTGTAGTCGCAATGAAAGGCCGTTTCCATTATTATGAAGGCTTTACATTAGATGAAGTAACGTTCCCAGTACGCGTTATGAAAGCTCTTGGAGTTGAAAAATTAATTGTTACAAATGCATGTGGAGCAGTTAACACAAGCTTTAATCCTGGCGATTTAATGTTAATTACTGACCATATCAATCTAGTTGGAAACAACCCATTAATCGGACCAAACAACCCTGAACTAGGTACTCGTTTCCCAGATGTATCAGAAGTTTATAATAAAGAATTACGCGCGCTTGCATTAAAGGTAGCTGAAAAACAAGACGTTCAATTACAACAAGGTGTTTATGCTTGGTGGAGTGGACCTTCATATGAAACACCTGCTGAAATTCGTATGATTCGTACATTAGGTGCTGATGCTGTTGGTATGTCTACAGTACCAGAAGCAATCGTTGCTGTTCACAGTAGCATGAAAGTTCTTGGTATCTCTTGCCTAACTAACATGGCATGCGGCATTCTAGACCAACCATTAAACCATGAAGAAGTAATCGAAGTTGCAAGCATGGTACGCACTAAATTTGTAGGACTAGTAAAAGGTATTTTAGAAGAGCTTTAATTAGTAAAGTAGAAGTAAAGAGGGGCAATACCCTCTTTACTTTTTTAATTCGTAAATGAGGTGTCATTTTGAAAGGAATATTGTATATCATCATTGGATCTGCATGTTATGGTGTATTGTCTACATTCGTAAAACTAGCATATAATGATGGTTTTATTGTGAATGATGTTGTTGGGATTCAAATGTTTGTTGGGGCTATTTTATTGTGGTCTATTGTTCTTATAAATAAGCTTCTTAAAAAGAAGTCGACAACTCCGACATATGTAAAGCCTGCAAAAAAAGATATATTATTATTAACTGTATTAGGATCGACTACTGGATTAACTGGAATGTTTTATTATTTGTCTCTTCAATACATCACAGCCTCGTTTGCTATCGTATTACTTTTTCAATTTACTTGGATCGGCGTTTTCTTAGAGGCTTTGCTTAACCGAAAATTTCCCGAGAAAGAAAAGGTAATCTCCCTAATCCCATTAATAATTGGAACTCTTTTTGCAACAAATGTTTTTTCGACCGGTATCCAGCAAATAAACTTGCTAGGCTTACTTTTTGGTTTGTTATCTGCCATTTCATATTCTATATTCGTTCTCTTAAGTGGAAGAGTTGCAGTACAAACTAACCCTGTTACAAAAACTGCTCTTATGATTACGGGCGGTTTTATAATATGTGCCCTTTTTCTCCCTCCTAACTTTTTTAGTGATGGAAAATTATTTGTTGAAATCACATTAAAATACGGCATCATACTAGGTTTTTTAGGTCCATTCTTCTCTACATTTATGTTTTCAAAAGGAGTGCCATTAACGGGGTCTGGCTTAGCATCTATTTTAGGAGCGGCAGAACTTCCGACCGCTGTTTTGATGTCAGCGCTTGTGTTAAAAGAATCAATTGGTACGGCACAATATATAGGCGTTTCCTTAATTTTAGCTGGTATTGCCCTTCCAGAATTATTAAAGAAAAAATCATTACAGACATCTTAAAAATCACTTCCTCCGGGAGTGTTTAGACTGAAACTCTTAGTTTTTGTACTTTGTCTACAAACTGGACACTCCTCTGGGAGTGTTTTTTTATTATATTGTTGAGTATTTTTAATAAAACTTAGGAGCACGTTTTTTAATCAGTATTATTTATATAGTATATTTTTGACCTTTTCCCAAATAATATCTTTGTTACAGTCTTAATGGAGGTGTTTTAAAATGAAAGTCAGAGACGTTATGTCAAGCAATGTAGAAAGTTGCTCTAACCAAGATTCATTACAAGCAGTTGCAAGCAAAATGGAATCTTTAAATGTAGGTGCAATACCTGTTGTTGAGAACGGTCAAGTGGTCGGTATGATTACGGACCGCGACTTGGCACTACGAGGTATTGGACATAATGGAAACGGACATGCTTCTCAAGTTATGTCTAATAACATCGTAACAATTGATGCAGATGCTAATCTTCAAGAAGCTTCTAGCTTAATGGCGCAACACCAAATTAGAAGATTACCTGTTGTTGAAAACGGAAATCTTGTAGGTATGCTCTCTCTAGGGGACTTGGCCGTTCAAGATCAATCAGATGAAAGTGCTGGGGAAGCTTTATCACAAATTTCTCAAAATGATGTGCAATAAGTTTAGTTGAAAAAGCAAAAGGAACCGTAGTAATACTTTCGGTTCCTTTTGTATTCATTATTTATTCATTTGTGCAAGAAAATCACCTAGAAGGTCATCCAAATCTTCTTTCTCATTTTTATGCTTTGTCTGCTCTATCTCCTGCTCACTCTCCCATGTAAAGTCGTCTATATCAATACCTCGTACATCTCTTGTATCATCCTCATCCGATATATTTTCACTTGGAATTGGCTTCCACTCTAATTTAGCAGCTGCTATTTCATCATTCTGTTCATACGTATATGTCGCACCACTATTTAATGAGGTCAGCAGTGATACAGTCCTGATTGGATCTGATAATAGTTGATAGACAATACTTCCTAGTAACGCTTCAGACTGTTCATGCTTTAACCAGTCTCTTTGGGCTTTATTTAATCGATTTGGAAGTGGGATTGTAATTGTCTCTTTTTGTATCGAGATTTCATCGTTCACTCCTCTCAAAGTGAACTCGGCAATTTTACTTGAGAAATTTCGTCTTTCACTTTCCTTTAAGCTTTGTAAATGTTTCAAAATATGATTAGGTGTATCAGAAGGGATACGAAATGTAATAGGTTGTCCTCTCGTTAATTCTTTTTCCTTCTTCATAAAGTCACCTTACTTTGTCTTTGCCATTTTTTGTTCTTCACTTTGTTTTTCCCTCTGATTTCTTCTTGAAAAATCAGCTATTAGCTTGTAATAGGCATTAACCATCATCCAAATACTTTCTTTTTCATCTTCAAAGAAATCAATTTGATAGCCGTCAAGGTTATTATTTAACGCGACTAAATAATCTTTTAAGATAATTGATCCTCCACCAATAAAATAGCAAATTTCTGTTTGAGAGTTCCTCTGCCACATATTTCGTAAATGACGGTATTGTTTTTTCGCCAATTCTAAAAGAATTCTATCAACAATGTCATGAACGCTTGTCCTACTTCCCTTCACCATAATATGGTTCCGGTCACTTTTCTTCGTTATAATTTCGACAACGTCTCTTCTACTATCTAACTCTATGCCATATTTTGAACGTATTTCCTCACGTATCTGCTCGAGAGATTCTGAAACACCTAGGTTAAAACCTTGTGCTTTATCGTCATCTACTTTCCTATTTTTTATGACTGCGATATCAGTAGACAGTCCTCCGATATCTTGAATGAGGATTCTTTTATCAATTAGTTCTTTATTAATAATATTTAAATGCTGGTCCATTACTAAATTAATATAAGCTGCAAATCCTTCAGGATAGATTTTCACTTCTTCAAACTTAATATTTATTTTCAGTCCTTGATACTTAGGTGTTACTAGAAACTCAACTTGGTGTACCGAGCTTAGTAAACGAGAACGATATGCAACGTCCTTCCCTTCCTTCACCTCTCTTAACGGAAGGCCTGTCCCCAATGTATAAGTAGCCTCAATCACTTGATTTGATCGTTTAAAGTTTTGTTTATTCTCCTCTCTAGCAGCATCTAGTGCTAGTGCAGCGAATAACATAATTAAGGTTTGATCTTCTTCTGATTTATTACTACCTGGATCTAGCTCCGTAGCATTATTGCTTTTTGTTGCTAAGTATCCAACACGATAAATAGAATTATTATCTTTCAGAGTCGGTGAATGTACTCGAATATGTATGCCATCGTTTGGATCTTGATTATTCAATTCTTCTACTCCAATTATTGGGCGATCTTCAATATCTCTCGCAACAATATTAGGAATATTAATTTCATGTTCCATCTTTCCGAATATGCCTTTAAGTGAATCATTACCTACATCAATTGCAGCAGTACGAGCGTTTACCAAATAAATCATCCCTTTCACCATGTGTTTTTACAGATAATTAATTTAATTCTGACTAAAAGGTTATCTGAGTTTATTTTAAGGGTCAATCGTATCTCATAACTAACATGAAAATGTAAACTAGACGATTTATTTGTCATCTTGTATACAAAACCGTAAACTCATTTAAATGAAAGGATGTATATAGATTTGTATACTTGTAAACATGCATACGTTTATGTGTACAACTGTTTACAATTTGTATACTTGTTTACAAAAATGTATACAGCGTAGATTAGTCTAATGAATAGTCCGAACTTCTTTTATGGTTACTTTTAGTTTTACTGTTTTCATATCCACTGTTGATATTTATGATTGCCTTAGTTGATTACAACTCCAGTTCGCTCCCTTTTTAGTGGGGCTAAGCTTGAGCCTCGTGTCCACACGATGTGGAATGCATGCTTTACGACAGAACTTCGTGTTTTAGCATGGCTACCTTACTTGCCTTACGGGGTCTTTAGCCTTCCCGCATCTCCCACTGGAGTCTTGCACCTTCCGTTGTAATCAACTCCTGTCTTATTTGTTTAAACCTTGAAAGTAACATTCTTATATAAAAGAGCATTTAGTTTCGTCTTGTAATTTTTTACTTTTCTAGAAAAGTTTTTGTTCTTTTCTCTTTAAACTATTATAATAGTAATTACGATTGTACTTCTTACGTACAATTGTTAATAGATAATTTAATACAAATCCATAAGTAAATTACTTATGGTAGAGGTCGCAAACTCCCCTCTACAAAAAAATAAGGCGAAAAACAATATTTGTCGTATTGTTTTTATTTTTGTTATTAGGGATGCCCTCTTCTTTTTAATCATGTAAAGGAGAGAAGAAATATGAAAAATGAAAAAGCAATCGTTGTATTTAGCGGTGGCCAGGATAGTACGACATGTTTATTTTGGGCAATGCAGCAATTTAAAGAAGTTGAGGCTGTTACCTTTAACTATAATCAACGTCATAAATTAGAGTTAGATGTCGCTGCAGATATTTGTAAGGAATTAAACATTCCCCACCATATACTTGATATGTCTTTATTAAATCAACTTGCACCAAATGCTTTAACAAGATCAGATATCGATATTACACATGAAGAAGGCGAATTACCTTCGACATTTGTAGATGGTCGTAATCTACTATTCTTGTCTTTTGCAGCTGTTCTAGCAAAACAAAAAGGCGCAAGACATATCATCACTGGTGTTTGTGAGACTGACTTTAGCGGATATCCAGACTGCCGTGATATCTTTGTTAAGTCATTAAATGTAACACTTAACCTATCAATGGATTATCCATTTGTGATCCATACACCACTTATGTGGATTGATAAAGCTGAGACGTGGAAATTAGCTGATGACTTAAACGCATTCGAATTCGTTAGAAATAAAACATTAACTTGTTATAATGGCATCATTTCTGATGGTTGTGGTGAATGCCCTGCTTGTGAGCTTCGTAAAGCTGGATTAGATCGTTATTTAGAAATGAAAGGAGACTCTGAGCATGTTTGATTTTCGCATAGTTGAGAGACTCCATAAAATAGATGAACATATAAAAAAAGAAGACTTAAAATACCATCATAAACGTGTACTTGTAAATAAAGAATTTACTTTCGATGCTGCACATCACTTACATTGCTATGAAGGAAAATGTAAAAATTTACACGGTCACACATATAAAGTCATTTTTGGTATTAGTGGTTTTGTCGATGATATTGGATTAGTGATTGATTTTGGTGATATTAAAGAGATTTGGAAAGAAAAAATCGAAATTTATTTAGATCATCGTTATTTAAATGAAATGCTTCCTCCAATGAATACAACAGCTGAAAACATGGTCGTTTGGATCTTTGAGCAAATGGAAAATGCATTAAAAGATGAAACGAATCCAGCACAAGACATTAGAGTAGAGTTTGTTCGTTTATATGAAACGCCTACAAGCTACGCAGAAGCTCGTAGGGAGTGGATGATTAATGAGTAAAATTCCTGTACTTGAAATATTTGGCCCTACTGTACAAGGTGAAGGTATGGCAATTGGACAGAAAACAATGTTTATTCGTACAGCTGGATGTGATTATTCATGTAGCTGGTGTGATTCATCCTTCACTTGGGATGGTAATGAGAAAGAGAATATTAATTGGATGACTGCCGAGGATGTTTGGAATCGTTTAGTAGAGTTAGGCGGAGATACCTTCTCACATATTACGATTTCAGGTGGTAACCCTGCCCTTCTTCCTTCTCTAGGACCTATAGTCGACTTCTTAAAAGATAAGCAGATGACGTTGGCGCTTGAGACACAGGGAAGCAAATGGCAAACATGGTTACCTTTAATAGACGAAGTGACGTTATCACCAAAACCACCAAGTAGTGGTATGAATACTGATTTTGATGTATTAACAAACATTATTCAACAACTTGAACATCATCCAAAAACTTGCTTAAAAGTAGTTGTTTTTGATGAGAAAGATTTAGCTTATGCAGAAACTGTTCATCAAAAGTTTCCTCAAATCCCGTTTTTTCTACAAGTAGGGAATAGCTGGTTAAACGCAGATGATGAATCTTTATTACAACACATGTTAAATCGTTATGAGTGGCTTATAGATGAAACAATGAAATCAAAAGTGTTTAAAAATGTAAAGGTTTTACCTCAATTACATGCATTTGTATGGGGAAATAAGAGAGGAGTTTAACAAAAATGGTAGGAAGATCAAAAGGTACTTTAGAAGATGTATCGTTACTAGGGAGTAATGATACTAAATATTTATTTGAATATGACCCAGGAATTTTAGAAACATTTGATAATACTCACCCTGACCGAGATTATTTCGTTAAGTTTAATTTCCCAGAATTTACTTCACTTTGCCCAAAAACTGGTCAACCTGATTTTGCAACAATTTATATTAGCTATATTCCAGAGCAAAAAATGGTAGAAAGTAAATCATTAAAACTTTATTTCTTTAGCTTCCGTAATCATGGCGACTTCCACGAAGATTGCATGAATATCATTATGGATGACTTAATTAAATTAATGGACCCACGTTATATCGAAGTTTGGGGCAAGTTCACACCCCGTGGTGGAATCTCAATTGACCCTTATTGCAACTATGGTCGTCCTGGTACAAAGTATGAAAAGATGGCTGAACATCGTATGATGAACCATGATTTATATCCAGAAAAGATTGATAATCGCTAATTCGATTAATCTTTCACTAGATTAATATGAAAGCTCATTTCTAATATAGAAATGAGCTTTTATTGTGTAGATTAAGTGCAAAGAATTAGACTTTAAAACTGATTAAAACTTTTTAATGCACTTAATTGAAGAGTTACATTTATTTTACAACTATTGGGATAATGTAATTAAATCCAGCATACTCTGCCATTACGACTGCTGCTCCTTCAGAAGCTGCAAACAGATAATTTTCTTCCGTAACATAAGCGACTTGAGAATTTGACATTCTCCATGAAACTTCCGAAGTAATATCCTTTACCGTTCCATCGCTATATAATGCATTCATTTTTGCCTTCTTTTTCGTTCCAACTGAACCTACAACAAAGTCTGGGGTAGCAAGTATACCTATTACTCGAGCAACGTGCTTATCAACGACTTCAACGCTTATTTCCCTTGTCATTCCTAAATAAGTTACGGAAATTGTCGTTTTACCAGCAGACTGAGCAACAACTCTTCCAGTATCAGAAATCGTTGCAACTGAATTATCCGCCACACTCCATTCAGCATTATCAGTAACTTCAAATGTATTTTTCGGTCCAAATCCATATGATGCAGTTAAACTTACGTGCGTGATTTCATTTGATTCCAAAACTAATTTTTCGTCACTTGTCTGTAATGTGGGCTTAAACGTTCTAACCCAAACTGCATCATTTAAGCCATTATGATAGCGGAAGTAGACATACGCTTCACCAGTACCAACTGCCGTAATCACTCCGTTTTGATCAACGGTAGCTACACTCTCATCTGTAGACTCCCATTTCCCTTCTTGATCGACTTCTACATCAATATGATTTGGATACTCAGCAAATGCCATAATATCTACTGACTGATCTCCTGGCTGCATCAATAGGAAACCTTGACTTAGTCTAATTCCTACTACACTCATAGGTCCACTCTTTTCGGTTACATTAACAGGAATTTCAATTTCAGGGAATCCTTCTATTTTGGCAATCATGGTTGTTTTTCCTATCTTTTTACCTATTATCTTTCCGTCTGAAACGACAGCAATTGATGGGTTCTTTGTTTTCCACTTTACCAATTGTTTAATTTCTCTTTGAGAACCATCATTATATTGTCCTGAAATTTGGAAAGGATAAAGTTTATCTTTCTGAACTTCAATATTGAACGTATTAACTAGTATTGCTTCAAGTTTTAAATACTGATCTGGTTGCGGATTTTCAGGTAGAATTGTCACATCAAGTATTTCTATGCTTGTACCGTGATTGATTAGAACTTGGGTAGTACCTGGTGCAATCGCAGTGAGTACACCATTTTCTACAGTAACAATTTCCGGATTTAATGATGTACATCTTCCTAGTGATGTAACATCCGATCTTGAACCATCTTGGTATTTTGCATCTACAGTGAACGAATGAGTATGTTCAGTTAATTTAAATGTAATGTCCTTTTCACTTGGTTCTAAATCAATTACTCGACTGATTGTTTTTTTATCTGATACGACGATTTCAAATCGTTCTGTGTAGTCCATACTATACACTGTAACTTTTGCTGTACCAGTACCATTAGCCGTAATGAGTCCATCCTTATCGATCGAAACAACATTTGGATTAGTAGAATTGTAGGTTGCATAAGAAGTTACATCCAATTCAGTTCCGTCGGTATAATCTACTTTTACGTTTAATTGTTGTTGCTCGTTTACAATCATGCTCGTTACATTAGGTGTAACGGTGATTTTTTTAGAAAGTGGAGGTGCTGAATCATTTGGGCCAGATACTATTACTGGAATATTAACTGTTTGTCGTTCATAAATTGCAGTTAATACAGCTGTCCCCTTCGAATAGCTCTTCACCTTATCATAATCAACTAACGCTACAAAAGGATTAGTAGAATCCCAATCAACAGAAGTTGTTACATCCTTTGTCGTTCCATCACTATATATTGCCTTAATTGAAACCTTTTCTTCTTCTTCATCTTTTAATATGAAATTAGATGGTGTAGCCACTAAGCCGATTGGTCTTGGTGTAGTTAGTTTATTTGTAATGACGACGTTCATTTCAACTGGAGGATGTAGCTCAGAACGATAAGAAGCTCTGATTTTAGTTTTTCCTGTATTACTTCCTGCAATGATTAAACCACTATCTGTTACTGTCGCGATGCTAGTATCGTCACTAGTCCACGTTGCCTTACTTTTTACATCCTCTAAATTACCGTCATTGAAAACTTCATTTAATGTAGCCTCAAATGATGCATGAGGTAAAATTTCTATAGTAGGTGTATCTGTTACTAGTTCTGTTGGCTTAACAATGTTAACGCGCACAGCATCTACAAATTTATCATATTTAAAATAAATATATGTTTCTCCTACGCCAACTGGAGTAATCAGACCACTACTATTTACAGTTGCAACCTTAGAATTTGTCGTTTCCCATTTTCCTATAGATGTCACATCTTTTCCTTCATCTATTGAACTATTAAGATAAGCTTCCACTTGAACAGGCTGATCAGTTGTCTCCAATCTTAACTGTCCCGCAGAAAGTACAAGTGATTTTGTTTCTACAAGTTTCTCTTTAACAGAAACAAAGAAGTTAATCTCTGGAAATGAATTGTATTTAACTTTTAAGGAAGCATCTCCTACAGAAATACCTTTTATTTCCCCATCAGAGACTTTTACAATAGAAGTATCTCTCGATTTCCAAGTAGCTGATTTCGTTACATTTTTTACTGAACCATCACTATAAAGTGCTTTTAATTCAACTGATTTCTTTTCTCCTTCGGTTACATAAGTAGTACGATAAGCTGATAACATTAGAGTTACAATTTTTGGCCCTTTCGGAGGTTTCGGCTTTTCATTCTTTTCAGTTATCGAAACATCAATGTTTGACACTGTTGTTCCAAGCTTGAACTGTACTTGTGTAGACCCTGTTGAAACAGCTTTTAACATTCCATTTTTTACAGTTACAACATTTTTATCATCAGAAATCCATTGTCCCTCTTTTGAGACATCTTTTTTAGTACCATCTTCGTATTCTGCTTCCATTGCCAATTCATAGCTTTCTTCAGAAAGTGCAAATGAAACTGTCGATTCACTAGGTGTAATTTTGATAATTTGCTTATCTGAAGTTTTCTTCGTTTCTAACATTTTCGTTGATGCAAAAGCCAAATTACTAAATAAAGAAATAAATAGTGTAAAGATAACCGTAAATGTAAAAACTCGATTAATGCTCTGAATCCTCATTTGTTGTCCTCCTAATTTTTTTATATTAAATCAAGCCTCAATTAGGACTTGTTAATATTAAATTACTAGTTCTTTAGAGAATCATCGATCGTACAACCGATTTGAATTAGCTTAGACGGTTTATAATAAGTAGATGATTGACAAGCTCAACGACTTAATATTATGAGTATTCAGAAATATTAACAATACAGGATTTTAGATGGATAAGATTTAATCAGTAGATGGATCGACGTGATTTAGGTAGTTAGTATGATATGGTTTCTTTTTGATGCAAGATTGATTAAGCTATTCTTTTAAAGAAGTTTTATTATAAATAAACCTATAATCCGTACAATCAAAGTTAACTGCTATTCTATTTTTAAGATTAGCAGGAATTCATAAATAGAAACGAACACATTTCTTTTCTCCTGTTTTACCTGAATAATGATAAATATTAACTAGATGTTTAACTCACCATAAATACTAACCGTTTATGGCAATCAATTTGGTTTTACTTTACAATTAATGGAAAAGACGTAAAAAGTGTGGTGAACCTTTTGTTTAAACTTTTATTGATTGAAGATGACTCGTCTCTTTTTAACGAAATAAAAGATCGATTATCTCAGTGGTCATATGAAGTCCACGGAATATCTGATTTTAGTAAAGTGTTTCAAGAGTTTACTGAAATTAAACCAGATTTAGTCATCATTGATATACAGTTACCTAAATATGATGGATTCCACTGGTGTCGAATGATACGATCTCATTCAAATATTCCAATTATCTTTTTATCTTCTCGGGATCACCCGTCTGATATGGTCATGTCTATGCAATTAGGCGCGGATGATTTTATGCAAAAACCGTTTCACTTTGATGTTTTAATTGCCAAAATACAAGCGACACTTAGACGTGTTTATAACTATAACACTGAGAAAATTGCATTAAAAACTTGGTGTGGCGCAACAGTCGACTATGAGAAGAATACCGTTTCAAATGAAACAGGGTTAATTGAGCTAACAAAAAATGAGATCTTTATTTTAAAGCTGTTAATAGAGCAAAAGAATAAAATCGTTAGCCGCGAAGACATTATCAATGACTTATGGGACGATAAGCGTTTTATTAGTGATAATACACTTACTGTAAATGTAAACAGATTAAGAAAAAGATTGGATGAAATTGATTT
>Ga0209676_1000760_pt1 | contig 43458 bp, 40 predicted proteins | sample AraplaCvi_mLB_r2_FD_184282 | JGI IMG/M metagenome (GOLD analysis project Ga0209676, IMG submission 184282) | Arabidopsis root microbial communities from North Carolina, USA - plate scrape MF_Cvi_mLB_r2 (SPAdes) (version 2) | ecosystem: Host-associated > Plants > Roots > Endosphere | place: USA... | reverse complement strand
CGCCGCCGACGGCGCACGGCGCAGAACATAACCCGACAAACCACCATCCCCCGTCCAGTCATACGACCAGCTCTCCATGTTCGCCCCGCCCGAAAGACGCGACAAACCAGACAGAAATCCGACACCCGATACGCGCGTCATCAACGAGGAAAGCAGAAATGCAAAATCGCTCATGCAGGGATCGTGCGGGCGATGCGGCGCAAGCGCAACCCGGCAATCGCGTCAGATGGACGAGCGATCAGGAAAGCGACAATCATGCAGCAATCATCGGCAAAATCATCCGCCCCGAAGAGCGATCCGCCTACATATGGAAATTGACCGTTTGCGACCAATAGGAGGCAATCGGCTGCCCCCCGGCATCGAGCGCGGGATCGAATTCGGCGTTGCGCATGATCGCCTTGCACACCGCATCGTCGAACGCCTTGGGCCGGGTCGACTCCTGGATATGACAGGCGGTCGGCTTGCCCGCAGCATCGACGTTCAGCCGGAAGTGCACAAGCGCCCGTTTCCCCGACAGCAGCATCGGCAGCGGATAGTCGCGCGATTTCATCCATTCGCCGGGGTTGCTCCTGGGCCGGATCTTGCGCGACAGCATGGCATGTTTCGCGACATCGATCCCCCAATGATCGAGCAACTCGTCGGTGCATTTCTCGAGCGCCGCGAGCGGGGCGCCGAGCGAACCGGTTTCGAGGACGAAGGGCTGGCGGATCGCCCGCTTCACCTCGATCCACGTCGCGGCGGCTTCCTGCTCGGGCGTGACTTCGGGCCAGTCGAAACTGTACCTCTGCTCTTCGGACATCGCCTCATAGGCCGCGATCACGTCGGGCGGAAACGGCGCGACGCGGATATGGCCGCGAAGAATCAGCGTCGGGGTCTTGTCGTTCAGCGTACCCGGATAGAATTCGACCTCCTGTTCAGGCTCGACGGGGCCGAAGCGGAGCAGGACCTTGCCCTCGTTCATGCGGGTATAGGTCGGCTCGCCGACGAAGCTGATCCGCAGCGCGTCGCCCGGCTGATACCGGTCGACCATCAGCACGATCTTCTGCTCGCCCTCGCCGAAGGCACGCGCCATCCGGCAGCTGTCCGCGGCATAATGGACGTTCCATTTCGAGCTGGGCTTGAGCCGCATCGGCTCCCTGGCTGCAGCCGAGCCGAGCGGCGCCAGCGCCGCCAGCATGACGAATATCCGCAGATCGCGCCCCATTCTCCCCATGAGGCGGAACCTTGCCGACATTCGCGTCGGACGCAAGCCCCCGAAAAAAGGGGCCGGCGTTCACCGGCCCCTTCCCTTTCAGTCGCGCAGCCGCACAAGGTCGTTGAGCAGGCCTTCGGTCCCGTTGGTGACCGTCAGCCGCTCGACCTTGCCCGCGATGCTTTCGAGCGCCTCGAGTTCCTTCAGGCGAAGCATGACCGGGTTTTCGGCCATGACCTTCGCCGTGTTGAGCAGCGAGCGCGTCGCGTTCGTTTCCTCACGCCGGCGGATGACATTCGCCTCCGCCTCCTTCTGCGCCGCGACGACCTGGTTCAGGATCTCGCGCATCTCGCCCGGCAGGATCACGTCCTTGAGCGAAATGTCCGAAACCTCGACCCCGATCAGCGCCATATCGGCACGAACCTTGTCCGCCGCCTCGGCATCGACCGTCACCTTGTTCTCGAGGATCTGGTCGAGCGTCAGCGCGCCGAGCGTCTTGCGGAAGGCCAGCTGCAGCGCCCGGTAGAGCGCATCGGCGAAGTCCTTCACGCTCGTCACCGCGAGCAGCGGATCAATTACGCGGTATTCCGCGCTGATGTTGATCCGCAGCGTCACCTTGTCGCGGGTCAGCACTTCCTGCCCCGTGACGTCGAGCGACTGGCGGGTCAGATCGACCAGCTTCGCGCCGATCTTCCGACCCGGGTTCCAGTAGCCGGTGACGCCCGCCTCGAGCCGGTCGGTCATCCGCCCGTCGATACTGACGAGCGCGGTCTTGCCCTCGTCGACCTCGACACGCGAAACGAGCTGCGTCTTGCCGGCCTTCTGCAGCCGCTGGAGCAGCTTCGCCTCGACCCGCGGGTTCGCCGCGATGTCGATGGTCGTCGCCTTCCACGGACCAGCGTCGGTCCACAGGATCAGCTTGTCGTCGGGACCGAGAACGGTGTTGATGATCCCATCGCGTTCGATGACAGCAATCTCGTTCTCGGCCGTGCGAACCACCGTCAGATGCGTCACCGCATCGACCGGGAGTTTGTCGAGCACCGCTTGCTCATAGGCCGACTTGAACAGCATCTGGCCGAGCGGCTGACGCTCGATGCGCAGCGAACCGTCGCGGTTCTTCAGCACATGTTCGCCGGCACCCAGGATGCCGCGGACCTCGCCCTTGTAGAGCCAGACCGCGCGTTCGGTTTCATCGATGAGCACGCGCTTGCGGCCCATCAGGCTATCGATCAATTGCTTCATCATCTCATTCACCATTCTCAATCCGCGTCACGTCACGCCGATTTCCTTTCCTGTTTGCGTTGCACTTCACATTCCCCGCAGCCCAAAGGGTCCGGGGACCGGCGGCATGGCGAAAGACGGACGAAGCGCGAGCGGGCGTTGCGGCCCCGGGGCGGGGACAAGCCGTTCGAAAACAGCACATCCCGACCCCGACGCAGCGCGGCCATCACCGCCTGTCGGATCTTCCGGCATGACGTCCGGGAAAGGCCGGTCCCGCCCGCCGCCCGAAGGCGACGGACAGGCGACGACATCGCCCTTTCGCAAGCCGATCCCCGAGCCCCGAATAAGGAACCAGAACCTCAATCTGGCGGTCGTGAAAGGACCGTTGTGGAGAGGGAATCGAACCCCCGACACCTAGATTTGCAGTCTAGTGCTCTACCCGCTGAGCTATCCAGTGGGACATCTAACGGGAATCGAACCCGCGACCTCCGGCCTTGCGGGCCGGCGCTCTGACCACCGAGCTATAGACGCCATGGTACCTGGCCAAACGTGGCGGCATCCGTACAGCGAACCGGCAGCGCCGGTCGTTGCGGGCGGGCTTCGCGAAACCCCGATCCGTTGACATCCGCCCCGCCGACTGGCCGGGGACGGCGCCGTTAGACGCGGCTCAAATATCGTGCAAGAAGAAATATTACATATAAAGAAGAATTTATATCGGTTTCGACTAAAGCGCACCCCACGACCGATAATCCTCGACATGGGCATTGGGTCGGCGGAAGCTGGTAAAACTCATGCTCGCCGACAGGTCGAGTGCTTCGACCTGGTGCCACCAGCCGACCGGCAGGAATATCGCCTCGCCCGGCGCGATGACTGTTTCGAGCACCGGCGGTACGGCCGAATCGCCATTGCCGGCGGGCAGCGCTTCATTGCCCCAGTCGGAGAAGCAATGGCGGCTGTTGCGCATCCGCGCGAACGCCCACGGCGGCGCCATCCGCACGCGCTTGCGGCCCACGACCTGCACCAGCAGATTGTTGGTGAGGTCGTGATGCCACGGAGTCAGCGTACCCCTCGGCCCGAGCCAGAAGAAACCGTCGCGCGAACGTGTCTCGTCGAGCAGCGCGATCGGGGCCATATCGTCCCACAGGACGCCAAGCGCCGCGGCGTTGGTGCCGCTGTTATAGGCGGTGAGGTAGATGTCGTTGCTCGCCTGATCCTTGCGGAGCCAGTCGACGAGTTCGACGAAGCGGACAAGACGGCGGTGCTCGTCCTTCGCGAGTTCATAATCGGGATCGCGCTCGCGCCCGACCTGCGCCTCGACGACGGCATCGCCCGCGGCGTTCGCAAAATGGTCGAGCGACCAGCGCGACCGCGCCGGCCAGTGATCGATCAGCCCGGTGAGCTTGGCGGGCCGGTTCGCCTCATAATGGTGGCGATAGAAATGCTCGGGATCGGGCGCGACCAGAGTGTCGAGCGCGAAGCCGCCCTCGGCCTCACGCGCCAGCCGCTCCTGATTGGCGAGCAGCCAGTCCTGCTTCGCCATCCGCGCCACCTGCCGCCGCAGCATCGCCGCCATCGGATCCTTGCCGAGCCGGTCGACCTCATATTTCGCGGCGGCGGCCGACACGCCCGCCGCGACGAGGCGCGCTTGGAGCGCGGTATCGTCGTCACCGGCGGCCAGTCCTTCGGCAAGCACGGCACGCTTATCGGTCTGCGCCATCGAAAATCTCCTTGAAGCCGCTCAAACGGCATCGCGATGACAAAAGGATGACGGCCTTGGTCGCGCGCTGGCTACCTATAGCCCAGCCCCCGGATGGCGGCGCGGAAAAGGCGTCCGGGCCGAACCGTCCCGGCCCCCTATTCGGCGGCGGGCGTTTCGGCGGCGGTCAGGCTACCGTTCTGGACCAGCCATTGCGGATAACCAGCCTGCACCGACGCCATGATCCGGTCGATCGCCGCAGCGACCTGCTCGCCCTCGGCCTCGCGATCGCGCTGGACAACGACGCGGCGCGCCTGCGCATCGATCAGCACCCTCTCGCGCGGCAGCAACTCGCCGACGGTCAGGCCGGCAAGGATCGCGCGGCTGTCTTCCTCGCGCTGCTCGAGCGCGGCGAGTCGGCGATTGAGCTGTTCCTCGACCTGCACTGCGGCGTTGGTCTGTTGCCGGAGCTGGACGATATTGACGCGCACGTCGCGGTCGAGCTCGGCGCCGATCTTCGCCGCGAGCTGCTTGTCGAGCTGGCCCGCGTAGCGATCGACGAGGACCACGCCATCGACCGCGACCGCATCGCGTTCCATCCGCACATTGAGGCTGTCGACGCGATCGCTTTCGCCGAGCAGCGCGCGAAGTTCGGTCTGCACGACCGAGCGCGCACGAACCTCGCCGGCAAGACTGTTGAGCGTCAGCGCGAGCGGAATCGAGAGAATGCCGAGTGTCGCCACAATCCCCGCCACCTGCATCGCCGTATGCTGCGGGGTCAGCGACGGCCCGAAATGATTGAGCCGCGCGACAATCGTCGCGGCAAAGGCGATCGCCAGTGTGTTCGTCAGGAACAGCAAAGCCGCGCCCATGGCAAAGTCGAACCGGCCGGTGACGAGCCCGAAGCCGACGGTCGAGAGCGGCGGGACCAGCGCGGTCGCGATCGCGACGCCGACCATCACGCCCGACAGTTTGCGCATGATCGCATAGACGCCGGCGATCCCGCCGACCACCGCGACGCCGAGGTCGAGCAGGGTCGGCTGTGTCCGCGCGCGCAGTTCGGGCGTGACATCCTTGATCGGCGACAGCCAGATGATCAGCATCGCGACGAGGATCGCGACCGCCATCCCGGCGGCGAGCGTCACGAGCGAACGGCGGATCAGGTTGGTTTCGAGCGTCGCGAGCCCGAAGCCCACACCCATGATCGGGCCCATCAGCGGCGACACGAGCATCGCGCCGATCACGACCGCGGTCGAGCTTTGCAGCAGGCCGAGCGTCGCGATCATCGCCGCGAGAATGATGAGCAGGAGGAATTTGCGGTCCAGCCGCGCGTCGCGCGCGACGCTCGCCAGAATCAACGAGCGGTCGAGGGCGTCGTCGCCCCCGACCGCGTCGTGATGTTCATCGTTCCGGGTCGCCCGCCGGCCGCCCGCGCTGAACGGGGCATCGCCGAGGCCGGGCACTCCGGGATGATCGCCGGTCACGGCAATCAGATCTTGGCCGTCAGATCCGGAACGGCATTGAACAGGTCGGCGACGAGGCCGAAGTCGGCGATCTGGAAGATCGGAGCGTCCTCGTCCTTGTTGATCGCGACGATCGTCTTCGAATCCTTCATGCCGGCGAGATGCTGGATCGCGCCCGAGATGCCGATCGCGAAATAGACTTCCGGCGCGACGATCTTGCCGGTCTGGCCGACCTGATAGTCGTTGGGGACATAGCCCGCATCGACCGCGGCGCGCGAAGCACCGAGCGCGGCGCCGAGCTTGTCGGCGAGCGGAACGATGACTTCCTGATATTTCTCGCTCGAACCCAGCGCACGGCCGCCCGACACGATGATCTTCGCCGAGGTGAGCTCGGGACGATCCTGCTTGGCGATTTCAGCGCCGACGAAGCTCGAGATGCCGGCGTCGCCGCCAGCCGAGACGGCTTCGACCGCACCCGAACCACCGGTGCTGGCGGCCTTTTCAAAGGCGGTGCCGCGGACGGTGAGGACGAGCTTCGCGTCCGACGATTCGACGGTCGCAATCGCGTTGCCGGCATAGATCGGGCGGGTGAAGGTCTTCGGACCCTCGACCGACAGGATTTCCGAAATCTGCATCACGTCGAGCAGCGCGGCGACGCGCGGCGCGATATTCTTGCCGGTCGTCGTGGCGGGCGCGACGAACGCATCGTGCGAACCCATGAGGTCGGCAACCAGCGGCGCGATATTTTCGGGCAGGTTGTGACCGAAGGCGGCGTTGTCGGCGACATGGACCTTGCCAACGCCGGCGATCTGCGCCGCCGCCTTGGCAACGCCATCGACGCCGCTACCGGCGACGAGCAGATGGACTTCGCCGAGCTTCGAGGCGGCGGTCACCGCGGCGAGCGTGGCATCCTTGACGGCACTGCCGTCATGTTCGACCCAGACGAGCGTTTTCATGAGTGCACTCCCATCGCCTTCAGCTTGGCAACCAGTTCATCGACATCGGCGACCTTGACGCCGGCCGAGCGGACAGGCGGCTCCGAAACCTTGACCGTCTTGACGCGCGGCGTCGTGTCGACGCCGTAATCGGCGGGCGACTTGGTATCGAGCGGCTTCGACTTCGCCTTCATGATGTTCGGCAGCGAGGCATAGCGCGGCTCGTTCAGACGCAGGTCGGTGGTGACAATCGCGGGAAGCTTCAGCTTCACCGTTTCGAGGCCGCCGTCGACTTCGCGGGTGACGCTGACGCTATCACCTTCGACGTTCACCGCGCTGGCGAAGGTGCCCTGCGCCCAGCCGGTGAGCGCGGCGAGCATCTGGCCGGTCTGGTTGTTGTCGCCGTCGATCGCCTGCTTGCCGAGGATCACGAGACCCGGCTGTTCGGCATCGGCAATCGCCTTGAAGATTTTGGCGAGCGCCAGCGGTTCGACCTCATCGTCGGTCTGGACGAGGATCGCACGGTCGGCGCCCATCGCAAGCGCGGTGCGCAGCGTTTCCTGCGCCTTCGCCGGGCCGACGCTGACGGCGACGATCTCGGTCGCGACGCCCTTTTCCTTCAGGCGGATCGCTTCTTCGACGCCGATCTCGTCGAACGGGTTCATCGACATTTTGACATTGGCCAGGTCAACGCCGGTGCCGTCGGCCTTCACCCGCGGCTTTACGTTGTAATCGAGCACCCGCTTCACGGGGACGAGGATTTTCATGAGGCTAAAGCTCCTCTCAGCAAATTGTGCACTGCGCCATAATTGGCGTTTACGTAAACGTCAACCAGCAGTCCCGCACCCTCCCCTTTTCGGGGAAGGTGTCCATTATCATGCCGCCTTGGCAACCTCGGCGACGATTTTCTTTGCCGCGTCGCCCAGATCGTTTGCTGCCACGATCGGCAGGCCGCTGTTCGCAAGGATGTCCTTGCCCTGCTGGACGTTCGTGCCTTCGAGGCGGACGACGAGCGGAACCGAGAGATTCACTTCCTTTGCCGCGGCGACGATGCCCTCGGCGATGATGTCGCACTTCATGATGCCGCCGAAGATGTTGACGAGGATGCCCTCGACCGCCGGGTCCTTGAGGATGATCTTGAACGCCGCGGTGACCTTTTCCTTCGAAGCGCCGCCGCCGACGTCGAGGAAGTTCGCCGGGAAGGCGCCGTTCAATTTGATGATGTCCATCGTCGCCATCGCGAGGCCGGCACCGTTGACCATGCAGCCGATGTTGCCGTCGAGCTTGATATAGGCGAGGTCATATTCCGACGCCTCGACCTCGGCCGGGTCTTCCTCGGTCAGGTCGCGCAGCTCGGCGATATCCTTGTGGCGGAACATCGCATTGCCGTCGAATCCGAGCTTGGCGTCGAGGACGAGCAGTTCGTCGCCGTTCGCGCCTTCGCAGACGGCAAGGGGGTTGATCTCGATCTGTTCGGCGTCGGTCGCGAGGAAGGCGTTGTAAAGGCCGGCGAGGACCTTCGCAGCCTGCTTGGCAAGGTCGCCTTCGAGTTCGAGCGCGGCGGCGACGCTGCGGCCGTGGTGCGGCTGCAGGCCCGTCGCGGGGTCGATCGTGATCGTGTGGATCTTGTCGGGGGTGTTGTGCGCGACGGTTTCGATGTCCATCCCGCCTTCGGTCGAGGCGACGACCGCGATGCGGCTCGATGCACGGTCGACGAGAAGCGCGAGATAATATTCCTTTTTGATGTCGGCGCCGTCGGTGATGTAGAGGCGGTTGACCTGCTTGCCGGCGTCGCCGGTCTGGATCGTCACCAGCGTGTTGCCGAGCATATCCTTGGCGTGCGCTTCAACCTCTTCGAGGCTCTTGGCGAGGCGGACACCACCCTTCGCGTCGGGCCCCAGCTCCTTGAACTTGCCCTTGCCGCGGCCACCCGCATGAATTTGCGACTTCACGACATAAAGCGGCCCCGGAAGCTGCTTTGCCGCGGCGACGGCGTCCTCGACACTCATCGCGGCAATGCCCTTGGGGACAGCGACGCCAAATTTCGCGAGCAGTTCTTTCGCCTGATATTCGTGGATGTTCATGAGGTCTGCCGGGCCTTTCGACTCTGGAAGGGAGAGGATCGGCGCCGCCTAAGCACAAGTTTAGCGGCAATTCTACCCCCGCGAGCCCCAGATATTCTTGTCCGCGGCAAAGGCTTGCGGCCAGCCGGTCCGTCTTCCGGATGACGCCTCGAGCCCGAGCTGATAGTCGGGCAGGGTCGCGGGTCGGGATGAGGGAGGCGAAGATGCGGATAAAGCTTCTTGTTTTGGCGTTGTCGGCGTTCGCCGGTCAGGGCGCCGCGACGGCCCAGGTGAACCAATCGCTCGATGTCCATATCCTCGAAGCGCCGAAAATCGTCCGGATCGGCGCGGCCGATCAGCTCGTCTACGAACTCCACCTCACCAATTTTTCGAGCCACCCGCTCGAACTGAACGGACTCGTGATCAAGGCCGGCGACACGCCGATCAAGACCTACAGCCGGGACGAATTGCCCAAGGCGATCGATCTCGTCGGGCCTTCCGAAGCCAATGCGCGGATCATTCCGGTCGGCCGCCGCGCCATCGTCTATATCGGCGCGCCCGTCCCGGCCGGCGTTGCCCGCGGATCGATCTCGCACAGCCTGACGCTGAACAGGATCGACACCGACGAGGGTGATTTCACCATTTCGGGCGGCATGGCATCGCTGGCCGCCGCGCCGCTTCCCCGCCTGTCGCCGCCACTGCGCGGGGGCCCTTGGGTCGCGGTATATGAGCCCGGCATGGAGCGCGGTCATCGGCGGGTCTTCTATGCCACCGAAGGCTCGGCGACCCTGCCCGGCCGCTTTGCGATCGACTTCATGAAGGTCGACACGGGCGGCAAGCTCGCGTCGGGCGACCCCGATATTCCGGCGAACCATTATGGCTTCGGCGCCGAGGTGCTCGCAGTCGCCGACGGCACGATCGTCGCGGTCCGCGACGATGTGCCCGACCCTGCCACCATATCCGGCCGACCGCGTCCCGGCATCGCCGACGCCAGCGGCAATTATGTCATGATCGACATTGGCGGCGGGCGCATCGCGACCTACGAGCATCTGAAACAGGGCGCGCCGGTCAAGGTGGGAGATCGCGTAAAAGCCGGGCAGGTCGTCGGCTTCCTCGGCTTCACCGGACAGGCGAGCGCGCCGCACCTGCACTTTCATCTGGCCGACCGCGCGTCGATCCTCGGCGCCGAGGGGCAGCCCTATGTCTTCGCGTCGCTGACGCGGCTTGGACAATATGCGACGATCGACAGCTTTTCGCGGGGCGAAACATGGCCACCCACCGACCGCTCCGAAACGGTCCGCGACAGCTTTCCCCCGCCGAACCTCGTCGTCCGCTTCGCGGGCGACTGACGCCTAGCGCAGCGCGCAGACCGCCGCCGAGCTCGTCGATACTGCCAGGATTTCGGGATCCTTGAGCGCGCGGACCTTGTGGAAGAACTGATCGAGCGTCAGGTCGGTGACGCGCTTGTCCTTGAGGCTGCCGAGCGCCGACAGGCGTCGAAGCTGGAGCAGCGACAGCCGATCGACCATGCGTTCGGCCATGCACGCCGACATCGCCTTCGACAGGCCGGCATTATTGAGCCCGGTGCGCAGCCGCGTCTCGGGCGTCGCGCAACCGGCGAGGGCAAGCGAAATCGCCAGTAGCGGCAAGGCGGCAAGCTTCATGCGATCACCTTCCGTGATATTCGGCGACCGCCGAAGAGACCGACTGCATCAGCGCCATGCGCGCGGGAATGCCCGCGGTCGTGCTGCCCATCATCACGACGATTGCATAACGGGTGCCGTCAGGCGCGGTCGCGATGCCGATATCGTTATAGCCCGCGGTCATCCCGCCCAGATTCTGGCCGGTCCCGGTCTTGTGCATGAACTGCCAGCCCGGCGGCAGGCCGGCCTTGAGCCGCCGCGGTCCGCTCTTCGTGCGGCTGAGCACGCCCTGCAGATATTCGGTCGAGGCGGGCGACAGCAGCGTCCCGCGCGCAAGCCGCGTCAGCGCGCTGGCAATCGCCGCGGGGCTCGCGCCATCGACGGGGTTGGCGAGATAATTGTTCATCGCGGTCTGACGCGTCGAGGTCGACAGCGCGGAGCGCGCCGCCTCGAAATTGCGGCCGACCGAATAGCTTTGCTGCCAAGTCAGCCCGGCAGTCCCCGCCTGCAACAGCCGTTCGCCGGGACCGAAACGGATCGAACCGAGATCCTTTTTGGTGATGAAGGTGCGCACGGCATTGGGGCCGCCGACGGTACGCAGCAGGCTGTCGTTCGCAAGATTGTCGCTGTGCGTGATCGCGGTCTCGATCAGATCGCGGACACTCATCGTAACCGACCCCTCGGCGCGGACGCGCGCGGCGAGCGGCTGGTGAAAGACCACCAGATCCTCGGGGCCGATACGGACGCGCTGGTCCATCGTCAGGCGCCCTTGGTCGACCGCGTCGAGCACCGCCAGCGTGACCCACAGCTTCGACACGCTTTGCTGCGGGAAGAGCTCGGCGCCGCGCTGCGACAGCGACCACTCGCCGTCGATCCGCTGCACCGCAATGCCGGTCTTGCCGGGGAAGGCGCGCCAGAGTTCGTAGATGCGGTCGTTGAGGCCGGCGGGGGCGCGGCGGAACCCGGGATCCGCGGGGGTCGCAGGGCGCGGCGTCGCCGAGCGCACGGGCTGGCCGATCGGTACCGTGACCGAACCGGACGGACCGCGCACTGCCGCCTGCTGCTGCGCGCGCGGTTGCGGCACGATCGCGGCGCTGCTGACACAACCCGCAAGCACCGCGGCGCTCATCGTCATCGCGAGGAGCGGCCTGCCGGACATTCTAGACTTCATTCAAACCCCGCACTTGCGACTTCGTATATTTATCCCGGCCCCATCGGACGCCTTCATCCGTCACGCAGCGGCGCGGCGCAGGCCAGCAATTTGCGGTGAATGATTCCTCTGCCGCGACCAATGGCGGAACTTTGCGGGTTTCCGGGTGCGTGGGCCTCGCCCGCACGCCGCCGTCTGGGTGCCGGCTTCGCCCGCACGCCGCGATCAGGGTGCCGGCTTCGCCCGCACCATGTCGGGATAAAGCCGCTTGAGCGCGACAAGTTTCGGCGCATCCCAGCGCAGGATATAGCCGTTCTTCGGGTTGCGGCGCATGAAATCCTGATGCTCGGCTTCGGCCGGATAGAAGCGCTTGTACGCCTCGATCGGGACGATGATCGGCCTGGCGAAATATTTGCCGCTGCCGATCTGCGCGAGATAGGCGGTCGCAACCTGCCGCTGCCCGGCGTCGAGCGGAACGATCGCGGCGCGATATTGCGGGCCGCTGTCCGGCCCCTGGCGGTTCCTGAGCGTCGGGTCGGCGATGACCGAAAAAAGAATGCGGAGCAGGCTGCCGTAGCTGACCTGGGATGGGTCGTAGACGATGCGGACCGCCTCAGCATGGCCCGACGTGCCGTCGTGGGTGAACTGATATTTGGCCGTGGCAGCGTTGCCGCCATGATAACCCGATTCGACCGAAATCACGCCCTTGACGTTCGAAAAGACGCCTTCGACACCCCAGAAACAGCCCCCCGCGAGCACCGCGGTCGCGCGTCTGGCATTGACGGCCGGATCGACGAGCGCGGCAGGGAGCTTGACGACGCTCTCGGCCTGCGCCGGCGTGCATTGCGCGACGATCGCACCCGCCACCAGCGCCGCGACGGCGCGAAGGGAGAGCGCGCGCCGCAGCGGCGTCATGCCGGGATCGGCAGCACCGGCTGATTGAGCACGATATAGGTCGCGCCAATCGCGAAGCCGGCGAGCATGGTCAGGAACCAGTCGGAGCGAAGCATGGAGAGCATATGGGCCTCTTTTCATATCTTGTCGATTCGCGGCTTTGACCGCTTTGGTTACACCGACGATATGGAGCGCCCCGGCCAGCCGTTCAGTGATGGCCGTCACCCTAGACAAGATGACTTACCATCCGGTGAACCGGGCGGTTAACCGCCGTTCAGGTTCAGATAGGCCCCGCCGCCGCGATTACAAGACCGGTCGGTACAAAATAATCTTGCGCAGCGAAATTCCCGGCTAGCCGAGCGCCGCGCACGCCTGCTGGATGCGCACGCACGCTTCCTTGAGCACCGCTTCGGACGTCGCATAGGAGACGCGGAACGCCGGCGACAGGCCGAAGGCGCCGCCATGCACCGCCGCGACGCGCGCCGAATCGAGGAAATAGTCGATCAACGCCTCGTCGCTGTCGATCAGCTTGCCGTCGGGGGTCTTCTTGCCGATGCAACCGCTCGCGTCGGGATAGACGTAGAAGGCGCCGTCGGGAACGGGGCAGTTCAGTCCAGGCGCGTCGTTGAGCATCGCGACGACCATGTCGCGGCGCTTCCGGAACGCCGCGTTGCGGTCGTCGAGGAATTGCTGCGGCCCGCCGAGCGCGGCCGCCGCCGCCGCCTGCGCGATCGAGCAGGGGTTCGACGTCGACTGCGACTGCAGCTTGCCCATCGCCTTGATGATCCACGCCGGGCCGCCCGCATAGCCGATACGCCAGCCAGTCATCGCATAGGCCTTCGAACAGCCGTTCACCGTCAGGATGCGGTCGATCAGGTCGGGGCAGCGCTCGGCAAAGGTCGTGAAAGCGAAATCGGCGTACCAGACATGCTCGTACATATCGTCGGTCATCACCATGACATGCGGGTGCCGGCGGATCACTTCGCCGAGCGCATCGAGTTCCTCGCCCGAGTAGGCGGCGCCCGACGGGTTCGAGGGCGAGTTGAACATCACCCAGCGCGTCTTCGGCGTGATCGCGGCGTCGAGTTGCTCCGGGGTGATCTTGTAATTCTGCGCCGCGCTGCCTTCGACGATCACCGGCTTGCCACCGCAAAAGGCGACGATGTCGGGATAGCTGACCCAATAGGGCGCGGGGATGATCACCTCGTCACCCTTGTCGACGGTCGCGACGAGCGCGTTGAACAAAGTGTGCTTGCCGCCGACGTTCACCGAAATCTGGTCGAGCCCGAACTCGAGCCCGTTGTCGCGGCGGAACTTGCCGCGGATCGCCTCTTTCAGCGCCACCGTGCCGTCGACGAGCGTATATTTGGTCTGGCCGTTGCGGATCGCCTCGATCGCCGCTTCTTTGACGAAGTCGGGCGTGTCGAAATCGGGCTCGCCCGCGCTGAGGCCAATGACGTCGACGCCCGCAGCTTTCAGCGCCGTCACGCGCGCGGTCATCGCGAGCGTCGCCGAGGGCTGGATGCGGTTGAGGGCGGCGGAGACATGAGGCTTGAACGACATGACGATATCTTCCGTGGCTTGCGCGGTCGGGCTGCAAAATGACAGGAAATTGCGCGCGGCCGCGCCTAAAGCCTCTGACCGATATTCGCAAGCGCGCAGGTTGATAATTTACCTATGCACGGGCCAATTATCGTCATCCCGGCGAAGCAAGTCTCAGGTCGCGTCCGCGAGCCGCGCCGGGACCAGCCCGCGCAGCGAATTGCCGATGAAGAATCCGCTTTCCAGATCGGCGAGCCGCAGGTGCGATTCGACCGCGCGCCCCTTCTCGATCAGTTCGGCGCGCAACACCCCGGGGAGCAGCCCGAGCGCGAGCGGCGGAGTAAGCAACTGGCCGTCGCGCTCGACGAAGATATTGCTCCAGCTGCCTTCGGTGACGAAGCCGGGTTCGTCGACGAAGACGACCTCGGCCGCGCCGCTTTCGCGCCGCGCCGCGTCATAATCGGCGCGCAGGCTGGTCTTGTGCGCAACGCGGAAATCGTCGGCCGCCATCGGCGCGGGCCGCACGGCGACGGGCACGGGCAGCTCGGCAAGGCGCGGCAGCGGCGACACCTCGATCGCAAGCGCACCCGATGGCGCGAGCCGCATTCGCACCCGCGCGGCGCTGCGCAGGCGGAAGGTCGCCGACTGCAGGCTGTTGCGCGCGCCGTGCCGGTCGAACGTGAAACCCAGGGCCGCGGCGCTGGCTTTCATCCGCGCCAGATGGCCCTCCAGACGCTGGACCCCCTCGACGGGGTCGAACAGCATTGTTTCAATCAGGTCGAAGCTTTCGCCCGCTGCGCCCACAAATTCCCCCTTGGCCAGACACTCGCGCCATTCTTCGGCCGGCGCGCTGTCGGCGACGATTCCGGACCCCAATCCCAGCGTGGCGTATGACGACGCGTCCTGCAACCCGCTGTGCGGCGGAAAGACCAATGTCCGGATCGCGACATTGAACGCCGCGTCGCCGCCCGGTTCGATAAAACCGATCGATCCGGTATAGAGCCCGCGCGGCCCCGCTTCCAGAGCGTCGATGATCTCCATCGCACGCACCTTCGGCGCCCCGGTGATCGAGCCGCACGGAAAAGCCGCGCGCAGCACATCGACCGCTCCGACGCTGTCCGGCAGCCGCGCGCTCACGTCCGAAACGAGCTGATGGATTGTCGGAAAACTCTCGACGCGGAACAGGTCGGGCACCGCGACCGAACCCGGCACCGCAACGCGCGACAGGTCGTTGCGGATGAGGTCGACGATCATCAGGTTTTCGGCGCGCTGCTTCGGGTCCTCCGCCAGCGCACGCGCCGCCGCCGCATCGGCTTCGGGCTCGACAACGCGCGCCGCGGTTCCCTTCATCGGCCGCGCCATCACCCGGCCTTCGCGCAGCGCGAAGAAGAGTTCGGGCGAGTGCGAGACGATGGTCCGTTCGCCCGTCCAGACCACCCCGCCATAACCCGCACGCGCCGTCCGCCGCAGACGCGAATGGATTGCAAGCGGGTTGCCGGACACCGGCACATCGGCGCGAAAGGTGAAATTCGCCTGATAGATGTCGCCCGCAGCGATCAGTGCCAGCACCGCCTCGACCGCCGCGATATAATCCGCCCGCGCGATACGCGGCGCCACCTTGCCGACCCACGCCGACGCCGGATCGGGAAGCCGGTCCGCCACACGGCCCGCGTCGATCCGCTCGACACGCTCGAACAGCCCGAACCAGCCCACCGGCGCATCGCCCGGATCGGCATCGATCGCACCGCGCCACGCGGGCGCCAGTCCCTTGCCGGCTTCGTAGGTCAGATAGCCGGCGGCATGGAGCCCGCGCGCCTGCGCCGCTTCGAGCGCCGACAGCAGTTCCGGGATTGCCGCGGCCGACTGCGCGGTCAGCACGTCGACCGGGCGGACGAACAGGCGCGCCGCCGCGGCGCCTTCGGCTCGCGCATCGTCGAGCAGCACGAAGGGCGGGCAGCCCGGCCCCGGGACGGGAATAGCGTCGCCGCTCGCCATTTTCAGGTCACGGATGCCGAACGCGCGCCGACCGCGATCAGCGGTCGCGCTTCATGCGGATCGTCCGGCCGCCCTCGATCGTCGCGAAATAGCTGCCCATTGTCGCGACCTTGATCTTGACCTTCTGCCCCGGCTTGGGCTGGCGCGGCAGCTTCGTCGTATCGATCTGCACCCACACCGCATCGTCTTCCATCGCGAGCGTATATTTGCCCGAGCGGTCGATGTTCACCGAGCGGATCGTCGTTTCGATCTCCTTCACCTCATCCTCGTCGCCGCCGAAAATTCCGCCGAGTTTGGGGAAAGAAAAGCCGAACAGCCCGCGCCGCGCCTTTTTCGCGGTCTCGCGGTCGGTGAAGGTGATTTCCCGCGCCTGATCGGCGGTCGACAGCTCGCCGACCTCGCGATCGAAGCAGGCGAGCCGCGCTGTCGGATCGGCGATATCGCGGCAGGCATAAAGTTCCTGGATCTGCGCGGGTCGCGCGGTCGGCAGCTTGTCCTTGGCAGACGCCGGAACCGCGACGGCGCAGGCGAAAAGAACGAGCGGCGCGGCGACGCGCGATGACAGCTGCTGCATGGCAAAACCCCTGGCGAGAACGATATGCGCTGCCTAGCGTCACCAGCGGCGCCCGGCAAGCGAGCCCGGTTGCGACAGAGGCTTACTGACCCTAGTGTCAGGAAGCCGAACATCATTCGAGAGGATTCCAGCCCCCCATGGACAGCCATTTTTCCTGGTCAACCGGCTACAACCACCCCACCGGCTGGGATCAGGCCTTCGCGCCGCTGTCGCTCCCCGACATGCTCGCCGCCAGCGTGGCGCGACGTGGCGATGCCCCGATGCTCGACTTCATGGGCCGGCAGTTCGGCTATGCCGAGGTCGCGCGCGGCGCCGCGCGCGTCGCACGCGGCCTGCAGCAGCGCGGAATCGGCAAGGGTAGCCGCGTCGGCCTCTTTCTCCCCAACGTGCCCCATTATGTCGCGGCCTATTATGGCGCGCTCGCCGCCGGGGCGACGGTGGTCAATTTCTCGCCGCTCTATACCGTCGCCGAGCTCGAGGCGCAGGTCGAGGATTCGGGCACCGATACGCTGTTCACGATCAGCGCCGCGGCGCTGCTCCCCACCGCGCTCGAAGTCCTCGACGGGTCGAGCCTCAGGCAGCTCGTCGTCGGATCGGTCGCGGGCGCGCTGCCGGCAGCGAAATCGGTACTCTACCGGCTGTTCAAACGGACCGAGGTCGCCGCGCTGCCAGAGGACCCGCGCGTCATCCGCTTTTCGGCGCTCGCCGACAATGACGGCCGGCCCGACCCCGTCGCGATCGACCCCGAAAACGACATCGCGCTGATCCAGTACACCGGCGGCACGACGGGCACGCCGAAGGGCGCCAAGCTGACCCATCAGAATCTGACCGCCAACGCGCGGCAGGTGAATGCGATCGATCCCGACCATGATGCCGCGGACCGCATTCTCGGCGTGCTGCCCTTCTTCCACGTCTTCGCGAACACCTGCGTGCTCAACCGTACCGTCCTCAACGGCGGCACGATCACGATGCTGCCGCGCTTCGACGCGAAACAGGCGCTCGAGGCAATCACGCGGACGAAGACGACCGCACTCCCCGGCGTGCCGACGATGTACCAAGCGCTGCTCGACCATCCCGATCTTGCGAAGACCGACTTCTCGAGCCTGCGCGTCTGCATTTCGGGCGGCGCGCCGATGTCGGCCGAACTGCGCGAGAAATTCGTTGCCGCGACGGGAGCGTCGCTGGTCGAGGGCTATGGCCTTACCGAAAGCTCGGGAGTCGTCGCGACCAACCCCTATGACGGCCCGGTGCGCCCGGGAACGATCGGCCAGCCGCTTCCCGCGACGCATATCCGCCTGCTCGACAAGGAGGATCCGGCGAAGGACGCGCCCGATGGCGAACCCGGCGAACTCGCGGTCAGGGGTCCGCAGATCATGCAGGGCTACTGGAACCGGCCCGAGGCCGACAAGGACAGCTTCACCGACGACGGCTGGCTGCGCACCGGCGACGTCGCGGTGATCGAGGACGGCGGCTATATACGCATCGTCGACCGGCTGAAGGACATGATCGCGGTCGGCGGCTTCAAGGTCTACCCGAGCGTGATCGAGGCGCATCTCCACGAACATCCTGCGGTCAAGGAAGCGATCGTGCTCGGCGTTCCCGACGCCTATCGCGGCGAGGCGCCCAAGGCGTTCGTCACGCTGGAGGATGGTTTCAACGTCAGCGGCGAGGCGCTCGCGGCGTGGCTCAATCCGAAGCTCGGCAAGCATGAACGGGTGAGCGCGGTCGAGGTGCGGCTGAACCTGCCCAAGACGATGATCGGCAAGCTCGACAGGAAGGCGCTGCGCGCGGAGGAAGCGGGTAGCTAGCCGCGCGCCTTCATGATCGCCTTGTTGCGCGCCTCGAGCGTGCGGAAGGCCGAAAAGACGCTCAGGCTTTCGTCGACCCGGCCCTTGTGGCCGAGCAGCCAGAGCTGCTGGTAGAACCAGTAGATGCCGGCAAAGCCGTCGATCGCCTTGACCAGCTGAAAGCGTTTGAGGAAGCCGAGCCAGCGAGGAACGAGCCCGAGCCCGTCCTCATAGCGTGGCAGGACCTCGGCACCTTCGAGCAGATGTTTCGGCGCGTCGGTCGACAGGCACATCGGCCGACCGAGCCCGATCACCTCCGCGGCACCGCCCGCCAGCGCCTGTTCCATCGCCGCACGCGTCCGGAAACCGCCGGTTACCATCAGCGGCACCGACACCCGCGCCTGCATCGCGAGCGCGAAGTCGACGAAATAGGCCTCGCGCGCGATCGTCGAGGGCGCAACATTCTGCGCCGCGCTTTCCTCCATGCCCTCGATCCCGAGCAGCTTCGGCTGTTCATAGCTGCCCCCCGAAATCTCGATCAGGTCGACGCCCGCCGCCTCCAGCCAGCCGGCGACGGTCAGGCTGTCCTCGAAGGCGAAGCCGCCCTTCTGGAAATCGGCGCTGTTGAGCTTGACCGAGATCGGAAACGCCGGCCCCGTCGCCGCACGGATGGCCGCGACCACGTCGATCAACAGACGCGCGCGATTTTCGAGGCTACCGCCATAATCGTCGGTGCGCCGGTTCGCGAGCGGGCTCAGGAACTGCGACATCAGATAGCCGTGCGCGGCGTGGACCTGTACCCCGGTAAAGCCCGCATCCCGGCACGCCTTCGCCGCGATCGCCCAGCGCTCGACCAGCCCGGCGATTTCTTCACGGGTCAGCGGCTCCGGCTGGCCGAATTGCCCGCCGGGCAGCCCGAGTTTCACGTCCGAAGCCGATTTGGGATGCGGATTGACCACCGCGGGCGTCTGCCGGCCGCTGTGACTGATCTGCGCCCAGAAATGATTGCCGCCGCGCGTTGCTGCGGCCGCCCAGCGCTCCAGCCGCATCCTCATGTCGGCGTCGGGCGCCCGGTCGATCACGACATTGCCCGGGCGTTCGAGATGGTCGCGGTCGATCACCAGATTGCCACCGATCAGCAACCCCGCGCCGCCATCGGACCACAGGCCATAGAGCCGCTCGAGTGCGGGGGTCGGCCGGCCATCGGGGGTCGCCATCCCCTCGGTCATCGCGGCCTTCGCAATCCGGTTCGGCAGGATGGCCCCGCACGGCAGCGTCAGCGGTTCCGACAAGAGACTCATGCGCACCCTCCCCACGCGTTTTCCCATGAAACCGACTGATTGTCCCACCGGCTCAAGTCAAAAAGATTCGCGCATGTGATATTGTAACCTTTGTCATGTTATGCCATATCAGCGGCCATAGTCGTTGAACGGAGAATCGGGTGACGCACGTCGCCAGCACTGCCCCTGTCCTGACGCGCCTCGGCGCGCTGGTCCGGGCTGCGCGCGATTCGCGGCCGCTGACTTCGCTGTCGGGCGACCAGCTGGCGATGGGCCTTTCAGGCCTTTGCCTCGTTCATTGCCTCGCGACGACGATCTTCTTCGCCTCGATCGCCTCGGTCGGCGGGGTGTTTCTCGACAATCATCTGTTCCATGAGATCGGGCTGATCATCGCGATCGGCTTTGCGCTGATCACCCTCGTTTCGGGTGTCCTCAGCCATGGCTATATGATGCCCTTCGCGGTGGGCAGCTTCGGTCTCGGCATGATGGCGGGCGCGCTGTCGCGGCCGCACGACGGCAGCGAAGTGCTCGCGACGATGATCGGCGTCGCGGTCGTCGCGCTGGGCCACGACCTCAACCGCCGCGCGCGGCACTGATCGCACCGTATCGGATCAGGTCCGCGGCTTGCGGGCGCCCACCAAACGGCCTACATTGATGGATAGTCAGCGCGGGATTTCCCGCGCCCCGAGGAAACGCCATGGGCAAGCATGATCATCCGCACGTCGAGGCAAGCGGCGCCTCGCTCGCCAGGGCGGCGCAGGCCGCACTCGAGGGCGCGGGCGAAGCGTGGACCGACATGCGCGCGCAGATATTCGACGCGGTCGCCGAAATCGGCAAGCCCGCGAGCGCTTATGAAATCGCCGACATCGTGTCGCAGAAGCGCGGGAAGCGCGTCGCGCCGAACAGCGTCTATCGCATCCTCGACCTGTTCGTCGCGAACAACCTCGTCCGCCGCGTCGAAAGCGCCAACGCCTTTGTCGCGAACAGCCATCCGGGCTGCCTGCACGACTGTATCTTCCTGATCTGCGACAGCTGCGGCACCGCGGTCCATGTCGACGACGACAAGCTCTCGACCGGCGTCCGCGCAGCGGCCGAGAAGACCGGCTTCGCAGCCGAGCGCCCGGTGATCGAGGTGCGCGGCAAATGCGCCGAGTGCCAATAAGGTGAGCCGCCGCGCTCCACCGGACATCTAGGGCGTGTTCGGGGGGCTCCAGCATTGGATCGAAAAGCAGCGGACACGGCCCGCCGCGCCAACACGTGCCTGGTACTGGACGCTGGCATTCGGTATCGCGACCCTGCTCTTCGGCTTCCATCTGACGCAGGTTTTCCCGCAGACGGGGCATGACATCGCGCCCGGCTACGGCCCGCCGGTGCTCGCGTTCGAATTTGCCGGCGGCCAGGCCGATCTCGAAGCGATCTTCGGCTTCTATACCGATCCGCAGCAGGTGACGCGCCTCGCCGCGATGCGCACCGGCAACGAACGCGACTATCTCTACATGCTGCTCTATGCGGGTTTTCTCGCCAGCGGATGCCTCGCGCTGTGGCGCGAGCTTCGCTTTCGCGCGCTGCTTGCTGCCACCGTCTTTCCGGTCGTCGCCGCGCTCTGCGACGCGTGGGAGAATTGGCTGCTCTTCGACATCCAGGCCGCCTTCACGCTCGGCGACTATTCGCCTGCGATGGCGAGCCTGCCGTATCCCGTCGCGGCGAAGTTCCTCCTGCTCGCCGCGACCAACGTCATGATCGGCGCAGCGGCGATGCAGCTCGGGCGCTGGTGGGCGTTGTTCGGTACCATCGCAATCCTCGCCGCGATCCCGACCGTGATGGCGATCATCACGCCCGCCGCCTTCGCCTGGGCGCTGATCTCCTCGGCGGCAGGCGGCTGGATCCTGTTGCTCGCACTCGCAGCGGCGGGCAGCTGGCAAGCCTTCGCCCGCAAACGCCCCTTGGTCGGCGGGAACGACGCGGGGCCCGGACCCGCCGCGACAGAGGCCTCCGCCCCGCCCGCCCGGCGCGGCTTCGGCCGTCGCCGCGTCTGACCCTCTTCCCACTCCGGCGAAGCGGGTCTAGGGAAACCGCGAATCCCGAAAAAGGGCGAAAGGCTGCACATGAACACCGTGATCATCCGCGAAGACGACCTCATCGAAACTATCGCCGACGCGCTACAGTACATCAGCTATTTCCATCCGATGGACTATATCCGAGCGCTTGGTGCCGCCTATGAGCGCGAAGTCTCGCCGGCCGCGAAGGACGCGATGGCGCAGATCCTGTCGAACAGCCGCATGTGCGCCGAGGGGCACCGCCCGATCTGCCAGGACACCGGCATCGTCACCGTCTTCATCAAATGGGGCATGGACTGCCGCCTCGACAGCCCGCGCAGCCTGCAGCAGGTGGTGGATGAGGGCGTCCGCAAGGCCTATCTCCACCCCGACAACAAGCTCCGCGCCTCGATCCTTGCCGACCCGGCGTTCAGCCGCGTGAACACGAAGGACAACACGCCCTCGGTCCTCAACGTCGAAATGGTTCCGGGCAGCAAGGTCCATATCGACGTCGCCGCGAAGGGCGGCGGCAGCGAGAACAAGTCGAAGTTCAAGATGATGAACCCGTCGGACTCGATCGTCGACTGGGTGCTCGAAATGGTTCCGCAGATGGGCGCCGGCTGGTGCCCGCCCGGCATGCTCGGCATCGGCATCGGCGGCACCGCCGAAAAGGCGATGCTGCTGGCGAAACAGTCGCTGATGGACCCGATCGACATGACCGAGCTGCTCGCGCGCGGCCCGAGCAACCCGACCGAGGAACTGCGCATCGAGCTTTATGAAAAGGTCAATGCGCTCGGCATCGGCGCGCAGGGGCTCGGCGGCCTCGCCACCGTGCTCGACGTCAAGATCGCCGACTGGCCGACCCACGCCGCGTCGAAACCCGTCGCGATGATCCCGAACTGCGCCGCGACGCGCCACGCCCACGTCACCCTCGACGGCAGCGGCCCGGCCTTCCTCGAACCGCCGGTGCTCGCCGATTATCCGCAGATCGACTGGGCGCCCGACAAGGCGGCGATCCGCGTCGACCTCGACACGCTGACCCCCGAAGTCGTCGCAAGCTGGAAGCAGGGCGACCGCATCCTCCTGAACGGCAAGATGCTCACCGGCCGCGACGCCGCGCACAAGCGCATCGCCGACATGCTCGCGAAGGGCGAAGAGTTGCCCGTCGAGTTCAAGGGCCGCGTGATCTATTATGTCGGCCCGGTCGATCCGGTCGGCGAGGAAATCGTCGGCCCCGCGGGTCCGACGACCGCGACGCGCATGGACAAGTTCATGGACATGATGCTCGATCAGGGCCTGCTTGCGTGCGTCGGCAAGGCCGAGCGCGGCCCCGCCGCGACGCAGGCGATCGCGAAGCACAAGAGCGCCTATCTGATGGCGGTCGGCGGCGCCGCCTATCTGGTGGCGCGCGCGATCAAGGGCAGCAAGGTCGTCGGCTTCGCCGACCTCGGCATGGAAGCGATCTACGAATTCGAGGTCAGCGACTTTCCCGTCACCGTCGCGGTCGACAGCGAAGGGCAGAATGTCCACGTCAACGCGCCGAAGCTGTGGCAGAAACGGATCGCGGACGAGGGGTTGCTCGAAAAGGCGTAAACGGCGGAAGGGCGAAACGATGTCGAACCACGAACCCGTCAACCTCTACGCCCCCCATTCGCCCGAGCAGATCGCGCGCACGCTCAAGCGGATCATGGACGATCCGATGCCGGGAGCGAAGGCGCGCGTGTTCGGCAAGGGCAGCGAGCGCGAGATGCAGCTGCGCTACCGCCGTCGCGATGCGCGCACCAATATGGAGCCCGTGCTCGACGCGGTGATGGAATCCTGGAAGGGCGGGACGCGGATCACCGGCACGTTCGGCGCGCCGCCCGGCGCGCGCTATTTTCCCTATATCTGGGTCGGCTTCCTGTCGCTATTCGTGATCGGCGGGGTTCTCGCCTATCTCTGCATTCCCGGCGCCGGCCTGTTCGCAACCATCTTCGCCGGCATTCCTCTCCTGATGATCTTTGCCGGACTCGCCGCCTTCCGCGCGCAGCCCGACCCGGCCAGCGACAAGGCCAGAATCCTCGCCTTCCTCGCCGAGGAAATCGACGCGCGCCCGGTCGCGTAACGGCCGGGTAACAGTAAATCCCCGGCACGCGCTTGCGTTTCGCTATCGATCCGGCACATTGCTTCGCATTCAAAGCAGCAGGGGAGTTATCATGGATTTCCGGGAGCTTGACCGACTGAACCGCCGCGACATGTTGCGCGGCACCGCGATGCTGGGAGCGGGCGCCGCCTTCATGCAGCCGCTTCCGCTCTGGGCGCAGTCGGGAGGCATGGCCGACATCCGCAAGGCAGCCGAGGCGGGCAAGGATGCGTCGATCAAGCGCATCCGTGACTGGATCGCCCTCCCCTCGATCGCCGCCGAGAACCGCAGCATGCCGGAGGGTGCGGCGTACATGGCCGAGCTCGCGAAGGACGCGGGCTTCACCAATGTCGAGATCGTGCCGACCGACGGCCATCCCGGCGTCTTCGGCACGATCGATGTCGGCGCCAAGCGCACGCTCGGCATCTATTTCATGTACGACGTGAAGCAGTTCGACCCCGCCGAATGGTCGTCGCCGCCGCTCGAAGGCAAGATGGTCGAGCGCCCAGGTTTCGGGCAGGCGATCATGGGCCGCGGCGCCGTCAATCAGAAGGGTCCCGAGGCGACCTTCCTCGCCGCGCTCCACGCGATCCGCGCCGCGGGGCGCAAGCTGCCCGTCAACATCGTGCTCGTGTGCGAGGGCGAGGAGGAGATCGGCTCGCCGCACTTTCGCCAGATCGCCACGAAACCGAACATCCTCGCCGCATTGAAGAAATGCGAAGGCATCTTCATCCCCTTCGCCTCGCAGGGCAAGACCGGCAACGTCACGGTCAACCTCGGCTCGAAGGGGATCATCGAGCTCGAACTCGTCGCGAGCGGCGAAAAATGGGGGCGCGGGCCGAAAGGCGACGTGCATTCGAGCCTGAAAGCGATGGTCGATTCACCCGCATGGCGGCTGGTGCAGGCGCTCCAGACGCTCGTCACCCCCGATGGCAACAAGCCCGCGATCGAGGGCTGGTTCGAAAATGTCCGACCGCTCACCGACCGCGAGAAGACGCTGATCCGCGAGGCGGCGAAGGCCGGCGACGAGGCGCAGCAGAAGGCGGCGCTCGGCATCACCCACTGGATCGACAATCTTTCCTACGACGACGCGCTGATCCGTCTCGCGCAGGAACCGACGGTCAATATCGAGGGGCTCGTCGCGGGCTATACCGGTCCCGGGGGCAAGACCGTGCTGCCCGGCAAGGCAGTCGCCAAGCTCGACCTGCGTCTCGTCCCCAACCAGACGCGCGCCGAAGCCGAGAAGAAGCTTCGCGCGCATCTCGACAAGCATGGCTTCACCGATGTCGAGGTGAAGGTCTCGGGCGGCTACGACCCGACCGAGGTCGCCGAGGACAGCCGCCTCGTCCGCTCCGAACTCGCGACTTACAAAAAGCTCGGCGTTCCGACGAGCCTCAACCCGCGGATGGCAGGCAGCTGGCCGGGCTCGACCTTCACCGCGCCGCCGGTGTCGATCCCCGCCGCGCATTTCGGTATCGGTCACGGATCGGGCGCGCACGCCCCCGACGAATATTTCCTCATCGATTCGACCAATCCCAAGGTCGCGGGTCTCATCGACGCGACGATGGGCTTCGCCGAATTCCTCTACGTGCTGGCAGCGATAAAATGAGCGACCTCAACGGGGTCGCGCATGTCATCCTGACCGCAGGCGATTTCGCGCGCTCGACCGCCTTCTGGCGCGACATGATCGCCTATCTCGAGCTCAAGCTCGTCCTCGACAGCGAGCATATGCTCTATGGCGTCGGCGGGCGCACCGCGATCGGCATCCGTACCGGAAGCCCCGAAAATGCGGGGAAGCGCTTCGATCAGGGCGCGCCCGGCCTGCACCACGCCTGCTTCCGCATGCGCGACCGCGCCGCGATCGACAGGGTCCACACCTTCCTCGCGGCGCGCGACGATATCCGGATCGTCCACGTGCCGCAGGAGGAGCCGTGGGCGCCCGGCTATTATTCGGTGCTGTTCGAGGATCCCGACGGCATTCGCATCGAATTCAACCATGTCCCGGGCGTCGGTCTGCTCGCCGACGGCGGACAGATCGGCAGCGCCGACGCATTCGACGGGAGTTGATCCTCCCTGTACCGCAGGATGGGGAGGTGGCGGAGGGGCTTCCGACGCGACGTCGCCGCCCCTCCATCATCCTTCGGATCGCGCCCTTCCCATCGCTTCGCGACAGGGGAGGATCGAATTTCTAGAACCCGTACACCAGGGTAAACCGCGTCTGCGTGTCGACCTTTTCGATCCCCGGCGGCGGGCTCGTGTCGATCTGCGCCGAATAGGCGACCCGCGCCGACAGCGCGCCGGTCAGCTTGGCGTTGAGCGCGGTCAGCGAGCTGGTCGATCCGTTGGCCTCGCCGATGATCGTCGACGCCACCTGCGTCAGCCGCAGCGTCGGCGATATCTGCCAGCCGAAATCGAGCCCGGCGAGTGCGGTCAGTTCGGTGTCATGGTCGCCGTTGACGAAGTCGGTCTGACGAAACGCCGGTCCGCCCTTCAGGCTCAGCGTCATCTTCTTGGTGTCGACCACCTTGTAGCCGAGCCCGCCCGACAGGTTCCAGCGCATGTCGTACCCCAGAATCCGGTCATGCTCCCAGCGGCCGAGGCCATAGGCAAAGGTGCGGTCGTCGATCCGGTATTGTGGCTCCACCTCGGCCAGATAGCGTTCGACCGACGTCTGGCCGTTCGTTCGCTGATAATCGGCCTGCGCGCGCATCTTGTGCGTCCAGTCGATCCCCTTGCGGGCAAGCGCCAGCCCCGCACTGAGCCCGAGCGATTCGGTGTTGCCGCTGCTCTGCGACGCGCCAATCTGCCCCTCGCCCTTCCAGTTCTGCCAGAATTTCGCCGCCGCCAGCTTTGCGCGCTCGGCCGCCGCCGCCTCGTCCCGCAGCCGCTTGCGTTCGGCGCGATAGGCGAGCAGCCGTTCCTCGATCTCCGCCGCCTTGTCGGGGTCGGTTTCTTTCGCCAGCTTGCCCACCGCCTCGACGTCGGCATCCTTGGCGCTCGCCATCGCCGCGGCGAGCATTTCGCCCACCGGGTCTGGCGGGGCCTCCGGCGGGTGTCCGCTGCGATAATAGGCGAGAAGTGCGTCGATTTCTCCGATATTATCGGGGTTCGTTCGTCTGGCGAGCTTCGCCACCGCCTCGACGTCGTCGTTGTCGCCGCTCGCAAACGCCGCGTCGATCATCGCACGCACGGCGTCGGACAACGGAGGACCGGGCTCCATGAGCACCGTCGGAATCGGGTTGGCCAGCACCGGATCGACAAGCTCGGGATTGGGCTGCAACGGCTCTGCGGGGTCCTGCAACGCGTGCGCCGGCGAAGCGGCGAAGACCAGGATGGGAGCAAGCGGCAGGCAAAGCGCGGCCAGTCGGGGGAGAGCTGTCACCGAAGACGTCCTTCTCTGGGGGCGGAAGCCGGGTTCGTTCGATCGTCCGCGCGGGGCCGGTGCGCGAACGGTGCGTCCCTATAACCCGAAAGTTGCTGGCATTTCCACCCCGCGTCCCCCATCTGCAAACCTATGGTTATCGCACTCATCGCCATTTTCTGGGCCGGCATCGCCAATTTCGCGATGCACCGCGCCTTCATGGAAAGCGACGACCCGCTGATCCGGCAGATGGTGAAACCGCTCGCGGACAAGGTTGGGCCGAACATCACCTATATCTTCGAATTTCTGCTGCTCGTCGGCGCGATGGCGATCGCGACGCGGAACTGGTTCGCCGCGCTGATGCTCTATGGGCTCTACACGATCTTCAACGCGATGGCGTTCAGCTGGATCATGCAAAGACCGCGGTAAGCCGTGCCTACCAGGCGGGGCCCGCGATCGGCAGGCCCTGCGACCTGAGCTGGTCGAGCACGCCGTCCCTTTCGGCAAGGATGCGCAGCGGAACCACCGCCAGCGTCACGCCGGGTTGCCCGGTCGCGCTCCGGATTGCATCGACCCAGGTCTGCCGCAGCTCGGGCCCGAAGCTGTCGTTCGTCCACGGCCAGCAGCGTCCGAGCGCCTCCTCGAGCGGGTTCGCCATCACCGCGGGCACGTCGAATTCGGTCCACGCGCGGCCACGCTCGACCACCACGTCGCCGCCCGCATCGGCTGCCGCCATCGCGGCCTCGAGACAGGGGATATGCGTCCCGGGCGCCGCGGCGAACAGATTGTCGAGCATGTCCTCGCCGCGCATCTCGCCGACCGGCTGTGTCGGGATCTTCGACTGCCGCGCCGCCTTGCGCACGACGTCGGACGCGTCGTCGGCCGTATCCTTGTTGAACGAAAGCCGCTTCGAGAGCAGGTCGAACGCCGTCATCAGGAAGTTGGAGCGCGCATAATCCTGCCCGAAGCGCGCTTCGAGCCCGCGAAGCTGTTTCATCTGGGCTGCGTTCAGATAATCGGCGGCGACGCGTCCCTTCGGCAATTTCGTCAGCCCGCCCCCCTTGAAGATCAGCCGCAATATGTCGCCCGGCGACACCTTCGCCTTCGTCCCCAGGATGACGCGCTGCGCGCGATCGGTCGCGCCCTCGAGCCGTTCGGGGCGCCACGGCGTCGCCTTGGGCACCCCCGCGATCTCGCCGACGAGGATGACGACGCCCGAACGCGTCTCGATCGTCCACATCGGCGCACCCGACCGGCGCGCAGTGACGACGATCTCGTCGCTCGTACCGGTTCCGGACGGCGGCTCGGCGGCCAACGCGGAACAGGATGCCAGCATGGCTGCTGCGAGCAGAACAGCAGTCGAAATACGCATCACGCGACCCCGTGATACCACCACACGCCGTCGCGCTCCTCGCGTTTCACGCGCCCTTCGACCTCCAGCCGCTTCAGATGCGCGAGCGCCTCGCCCGTCGCGAGCCCCTGATTATGCTCGCCGATCGGGCGATTGAAAAGCAACGGGAAGCTGTCGACCGCGCGCATCGGCGCCTTCGCGGCGGCTTCGGCCAGATTGTAGAGCCGCATGCGATGTTCGTCGCGCAGCGCCATCAGGCGGACGTGGAGTCCCCTGAAGGGCTCGCCATGAGCGGGGCAAGTGATGACATCGGCCGGCACCGTCGCGAGCAGCTTGTCGATCGACGCGAGCCATTCGCCGAGCGGATCGGCGTCGGGTTCGGTGATGTTGACCGACACGTTCGAGCTGATCCGCGGCAACACCTGATCGCCCGAGACGAGCACGCCCTCTTTTTCGTTCCACAGGCACGCATGTTCGGGGCTGTGCCCCGACCCGGTGACGACGCGCCACTGCTGCGCGCCCATGTCGAGCCGATCGCCGTCGCTGATCCGTACATAGGAGCGCGGCAGTGTGAAGATCATGCGCTGGAACATGTTCCAGCCGCGCGACCGTTGCGCCTCGATCGCCGCCTCGTCCCAGCCCGCGGCGCGCGACTGCGTCAGCACCTCGTCGGGGGCGGTGTCGGCGGAATCGGCGACGATCGCGCGCGCGGTGAGCATCTCGCCGCGCGTCATCCACAGCTTCACATCCTGTTTCTTCGCGATCCAGCCCGCGAGGCCGATATGGTCGGGATGCAGATGCGTACCGATGACGCGCGTGATGCGCTTGTCCTTGAGCGCCCCGGCATAGAGCGCCTTCCACGCATCGGAACACATGGTGAGGCAGATGCCGGTATCGACCACCGCGACGCCATCGGCGTCGTCGAGCAGCCAGCTGTTGATATGGCCGAGCGACCCCGGCATCGGGATGCGCGCCCAGCTGATCCCGTTCGCGATGCGGATCGTCTCGCCCGCACCGGGTGCGGCGTCGCCCCACGGATAGGTGAGCCCCGCATGGCTCGTCGCGGTAAAGCTGTCGTCTTGGGTCAGCGAGGCGTCCGGCGAGCCGCTGGCTGCCGGAATATTGTCGTCGTCCGCCCCCGACATAAGTCAGGCTTCGCCGTCGGTTTCGGCCTCTTCGGCGGCGCGCGCTTCGGCGGCTGCGGTGCGCTCGGCGCGCAGTTCCTCGAGCAGCGCTTCACGGTCGCCTTCGAACCTGCTGTCCTCGGGTGCCTTGATGCCCGCCTTCTTCGCGGCCTTGGCGACGAGCGCGTCGAGTTCGCGCTGCGAGCAAAGGCCGAGCGTCACCGGGTCCTTGGGCACGATGTTCGCGCTGTTCCAGTGGCTGCGGTCGCGGATCGCGCCGATCGTGTTGCGCGTCGTGCCGATCAGCTTGCCGATCGCACCATCCGACACCTCGGGGTGGTTCTTGAGGATCCAGGCGATGCCGTCAGGCTTGTCCTGACGCTTGCTGACCGGGGTGTAGCGCGGACCGCGGGTGCGGCGAATCGTGTCCTGCGCCTGCTTGCTCATCTTGAGCTTGTAGTTCGGGTCCTTCTGACCCTTTTCGATTTCTTCCATCGACAGTTCGTGCGCGCGAACCGGGTCGCGCCCGGTATATTTGGTCGCGGCGGTCTCATCGGCGATCGCCTGCACCTCGAGGATGTGGATGCCGCAATATTCGGCAATCTGGGCAAAGGTCAGGCCGGTGTTGTCGACCAGCCAGGCGGCGGTCGCATGCGGCATCAACGGGGTGGCATCGGCGGTGGCCATGACGGAAACTCTCCAAGCGGAAATAATAAGGGCCGCCCCTCGCGGGGCGGCCGTTCGGCGGCTGATGTAGACCTGTTTGGCCGATGGGGCAAGTGCGGGGATTTTCGGAGGGAGTCGGCGTGGGGGTGGGGAGCGGACGCGCCCTTCTCCGACCTTCGTCATCCCGGGCTTGACCCGGGATCCCGCTTTTTGACGCATCCGCAGGCGTCTGATTTCAAGCGAGACCCCGGATCAAGTCCGGGGTGACGATGTTTGAGGGCGTCCGCAACCGGTCGCTAGCCGCCGTTGGTGCCTAAACCCCCATCGCGACGAAACCCGGCTCGGCTTCGACCCGCGCGATCCAGCGCTGCACAGCGGGATAGTCGGCGAGCGCGAACAGCCCGCTATCCTCGGCGACATGCGTATAGGCATAGAGCGCGATATCGGCGAGCGAGAGATTCTGCCCCGCGAGCCAGTCATGCGGCGCGAGATGCTCGTCCATCAATTTCAGCGCCGCGGCGCCGGCCGCCTGTTTCGCCGGCACCTGCGCGCGCTGGAGGTCGGTGAAATTCGCCTCGCCGATCCATTTCACCCAGAAACGCAGCGTCGCGACATTGGGCTCGTGATTATATTGTTCGAAAAACATCCAGCGCAGCATGTCGGCGCGCGCGAAGCGGTCATGGGGAATGAGGTGCGAGCCGTCGGCGAGCCAGAAGCAGGCGGCGTTGCTTTCGGGGAGGAAGCGATCACCCACCTGCAGTACCGGAATGCGGCCGTTGGCATTCACCTTCGCAAGGAATTCGGGCGTCCGCGTCTCGCCCTTCATGATGTCATATTCGCGGCGCTCGATCGGGCGGTCGAGCAGCGCCGCCGTCAGCCGGATCTTGTAGCAATTGCCGCTCGCGGCATATTCGTGAAGGATCGGGAAATCGCCCATCGCAGCCCCCCTCGGACATGAATCGCCGCTGGCGCCCGGCACCAGCGGCGCTTCTATGCGGTGATCGGCGCGCGGCCGCAAGCGGCGCTTACGGACCGCAGCGCCACAGCCCCGCGAAGACGCGCTGCGCGCCGTCGGCGCGGTCGGCGGTCAGCGTCGCGGGACGCGGCGGCGATTCGCCCCCGCCCTGTGCCGGCCCGACGAGCGCGACGCGCAGCTGCAATCCCTTGGCAAAGAATTTGGTGCCCTTCGCCATCGCGTCGAAGCCGCCGTTGGCCGAAATCGCCTCGATCGTTTCGCCTGCCTTCACGATCCCGCGCGACGGGTCCGCAGAGGCGGCGTTGCCCTGCGCGAGCAGGATCGGCTGCGTGGCTTCGTCGGCGGCGAAGCTGCACGCAAGCTCGCCCTTGAGTTTGGCGCCTTTCACATCGGCCTCGGTCAGCGCCGCCAGTTCGATCGGCGAGCCGTCGCCGCCGCGCGTCGGGACGTCGGCCGGCTTGATCGCCGGCACCGCGGGTTCGGCCGCCCGGCCCTCGGGCACGACCTCGCCGTCATAGGATGCGGTCGGCGCTTTTTCGGTTTCGGCGGGCTGGGAACAGGCTGCGAGGAACAACGACAGAGCGGCGGAAGGAAACAACAGACCATGTATTTTCATCGGGAGAGACCATCCTCTTTGATTGCCCCCCGCCCGATCAACCGCCGATAAAATCGATCGTTCCCTCGGCTCATCCCACCGTTAGCACGATCTTCCCCACATGCGCGCCCGCCTGCATCCGCGCGTGCGCGGCGGCGGCTTCGGCCAGCGGGAAGCTCTGGTCCATCGCCGGCTTCCACGCGCCTTCGGCGAGCCTTGGCCACAGCGTGCCGTGGATCTCGTCGGCGAGCGCCGCCTTGAATTCGGCACTCCGCGCGCGCAGCGTCGAGCCGGTGAGCGTCAGCCTGCGGCGCATGACCTGCGATATGTCGATCTCGACCTTCGCGCCGCGCTGAAAGGCGATCGTCACATGGCGCCCGTCGTCGGCGAGGCATTCGAGGTTGCGCGGAACATAGTCGCCGCCGACCATGTCGAGCACGACCTCGACGCCGCGTCCGCCGGTGAAGGCCTTCACCGCCTCGACATAGTCCTCGCTCGAATAATCCACCGCCAGATCGGCACCGAGTGCGGTTGCCGCAGCGCATTTATCCGCGCTGCCGCACGTCACGATCGTCCTGATGTCGAACAGCTTGCAAAGCCCGATCGCGGTCGTGCCGATACCGCTGGTGCCGCCATGGATCAGCACGGTCTCGCCCTCGCGGACATAGGCCCGCTCGAACAGGTTGTGCCACACGGTGAAGACGGTTTCGGGCAGCGCCGCAGCCTCGGCCATCGAAAAACCGCTCGGCACCGGCAGGCAGCTTCCCGCCGTCGCAGTGCAATATTCGGCATAGCCGCCGCCCGCGACGAGCGCGCACACCGCCTGCCCGAGAAGTTCGGGATCGCCGCCCGGTCCGACCGCGGCGATCACGCCTGCGATCTCGAGCCCCGGCAGGTCCGAAGCGCCCGGCGGCGGCGGGTAAAAGCCCATGCGCTGCAGCACGTCGGGGCGGTTCACCCCCGCCGCGGCGACGCGGATCAGAACCTCGCCCGGCCCCGGCTGCGGCACCGGCCGCGTCTCAGGCTGCAAAACCTCCGGTCCGCCCGGCGCGCTAATCGCGATGGCGGTCATTTCTGCTGGCACGCTGGTCACTTCAATCCCCCACTGGTCCCGTCAATCCCGCACCCCTGCCCCGCCTTATTGACAGTGCAGCGACACGGGTCAACAGTCGCGCGCTTTACAGCACCAGGGACCAGGAGGATACGCCATGGACGATGACGACCTTCCCCGCCGCCGCGACGACGTACTGACGGCGTTGGTCAGGCAGCCGCTCGCCCCCCTGTCGGTCGACGAACTCGACGATCGCATCGCCGCGCTCGAAGCCGAGATCGCGCGGATCAGGGCGCATCGCAGCGCCGCGACAAGCCAGAAAGCCGCGGCCGAAGCGCTGTTCCGGAAGAGTTGAACGAAAATCGCCGACGCCCCGCAACAGGACGCCGGCGACTTCGCCCCCTTTTTCGTCCCCTAGGCGACGTCGGCGTAGCGGAGGAGATCGATCATCCGGAAATCGTCGCCCTTCCTCGACGCATCCACCGTCGGCAGGAAGGGCTGCCATTCGGGATCCTGCGCGAGGTAGGATCCCTTGTCGCCCTGCAGCAGCCCGAGGAACACCTCGGTGACGATCCGCGCGCCGACGGGGCCCAGCCGTTCGCCATTCTGCGTCACCTGCGCCTCGCGCAGGATATAGAACCACAGCGGCGTGCGGTCGTCGAAGCCGTGCGGCTTGAGGTCGGCAAGGTCGCCCTTCGACAGTTCGGGCAGCTTCATCGCGCGCGCCACCCGCTGCCCCGACGGCAGCGAGAAGGTCAGGTGGCGGAGCAGATTGCGCTGTGCGAGCGATGCCGGGTTCGATTTCGGATCGGGGTTCGGCACGACCGATCCCGGCAGGCGGAACAGCGCGGTCGACAGCGTCGTGTCGATCTTCTTGTTCGGCTTCACATTGCCGTCGCTGAAATCGAAGAAGGTCGGCCAGTCGATGAAGCGCCGCGGTGCGCGGCAACCGCCCGACAGATCGTCGGGATCGTCCGGGTCCGACGGCGTCGGGGTAAAGATCATCGCGAAGAACGGATTGCCGCCGTTGCCGGTGAAATTGGCACGATACGAGGGCCGCACCTGGCTGTGCCCGAAGCGATAGGCCGCAACCGAGAATTCGACCGGGATATAGGGCTCGTTGTGCCAGCTGTAATATTTGCGGCCGTTCGTCAGCACATCGTCGACCACGGCGTCGCCGCACGTCTTGCGCAGGAATTCATGGACGATGATCCATTGATAATGCCAGCGCACGATCCGCTGCGCCTCGGCGAAAATCTCGTCCGACCCGGTCAGCTTGATCTTGGTCTTCACATAGTCGACGACCTCGTTGTGAAACTTCAGGAAGGCAACCTGAAGCTGGCCGATGATCAGATTCTCGTCGTCGCGCGGGTCGCCGATCAGCGCGACCTTCTGGCTGTTGCGGGGCACATCGAACTTGTTCGCGGTGCCCGTCGGCTCGAGCAGGAACTTGCCGCCCTTGCCGCCCTGCGTGTCATAGAGGTGCGGGCTGCCGCCCGGCCCCGCGCCATAGACATTGTCGAGCCCGAGGCTGGGGGTACGGAAATTGGCGATCTGTTCGGGATCGACCTGCCGCTCGAGGCTCGACGTCGGATCGAAGGTCATGTCGTGATCGAGGAACTGGCCGAGGAAGGTGAAGCCCGCGGTGAGCGTCGGATTGTCGCTGTTCTTTGCCGACAGGGCGGGGTTGGTGATCAGCTCGGCGGGGGTCTTGGTCAGATTGTCCTTGGCATCCATGATGCCCCCGACCTTGCCGATCTCCATCAGCGCGGCACGGACATCGGGGGTGTCGGCGGCAAAGGGCGGCAATTCGCCGAACATGCGGCCGAAGCGGCCGGCGTCGGAATATTTGGAGCGCGGCGGAACGATGTCGCGCGGATATACGCCGTGACGAGGCATGGCAGTCTCTCCTGTCGGTTATGGTTTGGGTCGGGACGATCCACCCACCAAGGAGAGCTGGCATCCGCTTTTATAGGCGCGAACCTGCGGCAAGGATTGCGCCGATCCGCGCACCGTCCCAAGATTTTAGGTGGCTAATTCGCGATTAACATGCCGGGCTGCATCGAAATCGCGACGGAGCGAGCCTATTCGGCCTCGGTGCTGAGCCCGAGCTCGGGGATGCCGATCGAGCGCCGCCCGCCGAAATCGGCGCGCACGACGATAACGCCCTGCTTTTCCATATATTCGACGAGACGGCGGATGCGTCCCGGCGAGCGGCTGCCATAGGCGCGGCCGAGAATCTCGTCGTCGGGGCAGGGCTCGCCGTCCATCGCGGCGCGCGCGATTTGCAGGAACGGCGCGAACATGTCGTGCGGCAGCCGGTCGGCAACGATCAGCATCTCGCGCCAGCGCGGTTCGGCGGGGTCGAATACGCCGCCCTTGGCAAGCGCGAAACGGCGACGGAAGGCGGCGAGGTCGAGCGGCACCTTCTTCAATTTCTGCATCCGGCAGCGCACCGAAAAATCCTGATAGAGAAAGGATTCGGGCTGGAAGGCGCAGTCGGGGTCGGAAAGCATCTCCTGCAGCGTCTCGATCACCACCGCATCGCTCTGTTCGGCTTCCTCGACCGCTTCGAGGATATCGAGCACAGGCGGCGCGTCCAGATCTTCATGGAGCCCCTCGCTCGCCGCGATCCGCTCCAGCACTTCGCTCGCCGCGACCGGTTCGGGTTCGGGCGCAAAGAACCGAGGTTGGGCCGGCGCTTCCAATTCGGTGAAGAGCATCGAGCGCATGTCCTCGCCCCCCGCCGACGGCAGCGGCATCAGGCCATGCGTCCCCAGCCGCGTCGAGGTCTGCGTCGACCCGATGCGCACCGCGATCGGCCGCCGCGAGATCGCGGGGCCGAGCCCGAGGAAATGCCCGCGTTCGAGGTCGCGGATCGTCTCGGCCTGCCGCCGCTCCATGCCGAGCAGGTCGGCGGCGCGCGCCATGTCGATGTCGAGGAAGGTACGCCCCATCAGGAAATTACTCGCCTCGGCGGCGACATTTTTCGCAAGCTTCGCGAGCCGCTGCGTCGCGATCGCGCCGGCGAGGCCGCGCTTGCGCCCGCGGCACATCAGGTTGGTCATCGCACCAAGGCTCGCGCGGCGGACATTGTCGGCAACGTCGCCCGCGACGCTCGGCGCGAACATCTGCGCCTCGTCGACCACGACCAGCGCGGGGAACCAGTGCTCGCGCGGAGCATCGAACAGCGCGTTGAGGAACGCCGCGGCGCAGGTCATCTGCGCCTCGATATCGAGCGATTCGAGGCTGAGGATGATCGACGCGCGATGCTCGCGGATACGCGCACCCATCGCCGCGATCTCGCGCTCGTTATAGTCGCCGCCGTTAATCACGACATGGCTGTACGCATCGGCGAGCGTCACGAAATCGCCCTCGGGATCGATCACGATCTGCTGCACCAGCTCGGCGCTTTCCTCGAGGATGCGGCGCAAAAGGTGCGACTTGCCCGACCCCGAATTGCCCTGCACGAGCAACCGCGTCGCGAGCAGTTCCTGCACGTCGATACGCACGCCCTGCCCCGTGCCGTCGGTCCCGATGTCGATGCTGGTCTTCACGCTGGCCGCCCTATCGGGGCGCTTGGGCAAAGACAACCGGGCGAGGTTTCGGGTCGGCGGATTTTGCCGCGCGACCTTGCCAAGCCGCACGGAAGGGCCAAAAGGACGGCATGGATTTCGACGACCAGCTCCGCCGCTATTTCGGTACCGCCGACATCGCGGCGATCCACCCCGAAGCGCACGCCGCGGGCACCGAACGCATGCGCGTCGACTTCGGCCTCGAAACCAACCCCGGCCGCCGCTTCGCGCTGTGGGCGCTGATGTACATGCTCGGCGTCGCGCCCGACCTCGACGTGGCGTTCAAGGATGAGGGCGAGCGCAATACAGCGCGCGACTTCATGGATATGGTCGATCGGGCGGGCGAAGGCGATAGCGGCTAACGGCCGGTTGTTGACGTTCTTTTCATCGTCACCCCGGACTTGATCCGGGGTCCCGCTTGAAATGGAGGTCAGCCGTTGCATCGAAGAGCGGGATCCCGGGTCAAGCCCGGGATGACGGAGTGAGGGTGAAGCAACGACGGCCTGCCACCCATGGCGGACCGTCCGCATCACGAGGCGGATTGCAGAACCTCGGCCCAAACCTCAACGCCCCGCTAACCACACTGCAACCCCCGTCATCGTAATTTCACAAAGCCGACCGCTTTTCCCTTGCGGTGGGGCGGCGGCATCGCCACGTTATGTTCCTAAGGGGGCCGCCATCTCCCCGGCCTGGTCCCCGCAAGGAGATGAATGACCATGCCGTCTTTTTCGGAAAGCCTCGAAAAGACCCTCCATAACGCGCTGAAGGCCGCTTCGGAGCGCCACCACGAATATGCAACGCTCGAGCATCTGCTCTACGCGCTGATCGACGACGATCATGCCGCCGAAGTGATGCGCGCGTGCGGCGTCGCGCTCGACGACCTGCAATCGGCGGTCGTCCACTATCTCGACACCGAACTCGACAGCCTGAAGGTCGAGGGGCACAGCGACCCGTCCCCCACGTCGGGCTTCCAGCGCGTCGTCCAGCGCGCGATCCTCCACGTCCAGTCGTCGGGCAAGGATGAGGTGACGGGCGCCAACGTCCTCGTCGCGCTCTTCTCCGAGCGCGAAAGCTATGCCGTCTATTTCCTGCAGCAGCAGGACCTGACGCGTCTCGACGCGGTTTCCTACTTGAGCCACGGCGTCGGCAAGGGCGGCAAGCCCTCGCCGCAGGCCGAGCCCGAGGAAAAGGAAGAGACGAAGGACAAGGAGGGCGCCAAGTCCAAGAAGGAAACCGCGCTCGACCAGTTCACCGTCAACCTCAACGAGAAGGCGAAGGGCGGCAAGGTCGACCCGCTGATCGGCCGCAGCGCCGAGGTCGACCGCACGATCCAGATCCTCTGCCGCCGCAGCAAGAACAACCCCCTCTATGTCGGCGATCCCGGCGTCGGCAAGACCGCGATCGCCGAAGGTCTCGCGCGCAAGATCATCGAGGGCGACGTGCCCGAGGTGCTGCTGCCCGCGGTCATCTATTCGCTCGACATGGGCGCTTTGCTCGCGGGTACGCGCTATCGCGGCGATTTCGAGGAACGGCTGAAACAGGTCGTCACCGAACTCGAAGGCCTGCCGCACGCGATCCTGTTCATCGACGAGATCCACACGGTGATCGGTGCAGGCGCCACGAGCGGCGGCGCGATGGACGCGTCGAACCTCCTGAAACCGGCACTGTCGGGCGGCGTGATCCGCTGCATCGGCTCGACGACCTACAAGGAGTTCCGCAACCATTTCGAAAAGGACCGCGCGCTGCTGCGCCGCTTCCAGAAGATCGACGTGGTCGAACCGACGCTCGAGGATACGAAGAAAATCCTCGCGGGTCTGCGCAGCGCGTTCGAGGCGCATCACCAGGTGCGTTACACGCAGGATGCGATCAACGCCGCGGTCGACCTGTCGGCGCGCTATATCAACGACCGTAAATTGCCCGACAAGGCGATCGACGTGATCGACGAGGTCGGCGCGATGCAGATGCTCGTCGCCCCGTCGAAGCGCAAGAAGACGATTACCGCGAAGGAGATCGAGGCGGTGATCGCGACGATGGCGCGCATTCCGCCCAAGTCGGTGTCGACCGACGACAAGGCGACGCTCGCCAGCCTCGAAACCGACCTGAAGCGCGTCGTCTTCGGGCAGAACACCGCGATCGAGGTGCTGTCGTCGGCGATCAAGCTGAGCCGCGCGGGTCTGCGCGATCCCGAGAAGCCGATCGGCAACTATCTCTTCTCGGGCCCGACCGGCGTCGGCAAAACCGAAGTCGCCAAGCAGCTCGCGTCGATCATGGGCATCCCGCTCCAGCGCTTCGACATGTCCGAATATATGGAACGCCATTCGGTCAGCCGCCTGATCGGCGCGCCTCCGGGCTATGTCGGTTACGATCAGGGCGGGCTGCTCACCGACGCGATCGACCAGAACCCGCATTGCGTGCTGCTGCTCGACGAGATCGAAAAGGCGCATCCCGACCTGTTCAACATCCTGTTGCAGGTGATGGACAACGGCCGCCTGACCGACCACCACGGCAAGACCGTCGATTTCCGCAACGTCATCCTGATCATGACGACCAATGCGGGCGCCAGTGACATGGCGCGCGAGTCGATCGGTTTCGGCCAGTCGACGCGCGAGGATGTGCAGGAAGAGGCGGTGAAACGCATGTTCACCCCCGAATTCCGCAACCGCCTCGATGCGATCGTGCCCTTCGGCTATCTGCCGCCCGAGGTCGTCGCGCGCGTCGTCGACAAGTTCATCCTCGAACTCGAACTGCAGCTGGCCGACCGCAACGTCCACATCCAGCTCGACGACGCGGCGCGCGAATGGCTGACCGGCAAGGGCTATGACAAGCTCTATGGCGCGCGTCCGATGGGCCGCCTGATCCAGGAAAAGATCAAGCAGCCGCTCGCCGAAGAACTGCTCTTCGGCAAGCTGGTGCACGGCGGCGAGGTCAAGGTGAAGATGAAGACCGGCGAGGACGCCCATGTCGGCAATCCGCTCGCCTTCGAAATCACCCCCGCCGCGCCCAAGGCCGGCAAGGGCAAGCCGAAAGCCGACAAGGCGAAGAAGGCGGCGGAATAAAGGTGGAGGGGCGGCCATGGTGCCGCCCCTCGCTTTTTGAGGCTCCAGCGACTATATCATTCGCATGTACGACTATGTCTCCGTAACCGCCGCCGACGCCGCGGCCCCCGCCCGCGTTCGCGACGGTACGATCAAGCTGCACGACGAAGCGGGCTTCGCCGGTATGCGCAAGGCCGGCCGGCTGTCGGCCGAAATCCTCGACGCGCTCGTTCCCTTCGTGCAGCCCGGCGTGACCACCGCCGCGATCGACGATCTTGTCCGCACGATGATGCTCGACGGCGGCGGCATTCCCGCCACCTTGGGCTATCGCGGCTTCACGCACAGCTGCTGCACCAGCATCAACCATGTCGTCTGCCACGGCATCCCCGACGACAAGCCGGTGCGAGAGGGCGATATCGTCAACATCGACGTCACGACGATCATCGACGGCTGGCATGGCGACACCAGTCGCATGTATCTGGTCGGCGATGTGCCGATCAAGGCGAAGCGCCTCGTCGAAGTCACCTATGAATGCCTGATGCTCGGCATCGAGCAGGCGAAACCCGGCAACCGCATGGGCGACGTCGCGCACGCGATCCAGACGCATGCCGAGCGCCACCGCTATTCGGTCGTCCGCGATTTCTGCGGCCACGGACTCGGCCAGATGTTCCACGATGCCCCCGAAGTCGTCCACGCCGGCCGTCCCGGCACCGGCCCCGAACTCCGCCCCGGCATGTTCTTCACGATCGAACCGATGATCAACACCGGCAAATATGCGGTGAAGATGCTCGCCGACGGCTGGACCGCGGTCACCCGCGACCGCAGCCTCTCGGCGCAGTTCGAGCACAGCATCGGGATTACCGAAACCGGCTGCGAGATCTTTACCGCCAGCCCCAAGGGCCTGAACGCGCCGCCCTGGCAGTAACTCCTTCTCCCTTGATGGGAGAAGGATACGAGGCCTTGCCGCGAAGCGGCTAGGCGGAGTTGGATGAGGGTGATGGCGCGTCCTCGCATCTTCCGCTTCAAGCCGAGACCGCACCCCCACCGCTGTGACTAGCCAGCAAGCTGGCAAGTCTCGCTACCTCCCCCATCAAGGGGGAGGGCGCCCCGCCCCCTCTCCCCGCCCCCCATTTTCCGGCTTGCGCCCATGCGCCATCGCGCGCAGACTTGACGTTAACGTCAAGATAGGCGTCGAACGGGAGAGCAAGGGATGGCGAAACGGGTCTTTTCGGCTGCGCTGCTGGGCTGCGCGGCTTTGGCATTGGCGGCGTGCAACGCGTCGAAAAACGACAGCATCTCGGGCGGCGCGCTCGACGAAGCCGAGAAGGCCAGCGAAACCCTGCTCAGGACCGGCGGCAACGGCGACAATTGGGGCGCGATCGGCTACAGCTACGACGAACAGCGGTTCAGCCCGCTCACCGATATCAACGACAAGAATGTGGGCGAACTCGGTATCGCATGGACCGCCGACCTCGACGACGCGCGCGGCCAGGAAGCCACCCCGGTCGTCGTCGACGGCGTGATGTATGTGACGCACGCTTGGTCGAAGGTCAGCGCCTGGGACGCCGCGACGGGCAAGCCCTTGTGGAAATTCGACCCCAAGGTTCCCGGCGAACGCGCGGTTTCGGCCTGCTGCGACGTCGTCAACCGCGGCGTCGCCGTCTGGGGCGACAAGGTCTTTGTCGGCGCGCTCGACGGCCGCCTGATCGCGCTCGACAAAAAGACCGGCAAGGAACTCTGGTCGACGCAGACCTTCGACACGTCGAAGCCCTATACGATCACCGGCGCGCCGCGCGTCGTGAAGGACATGGTGCTGATCGGCAACGGCGGCGCCGAATTCGGCGTGCGCGGTTATGTCACCGCCTATGACGCCGACACCGGCAAGGAGCGCTGGCGCTTCTACACCGCGCCGAACCCGACCAAGGCAAAGGATGGCGCGGCATCGGACGACATCTTCGCGAGCAAGGCGAACGCCACTTGGTCCGACAAGGGCGAATGGCAGACTTCGGGCGGCGGCGGCACCGTGTGGGACGCGATCGTCTACGACAAGGATCTCGACCAGATCTATCTCGGCGTCGGCAACGGCAATCCGTGGAATCACGGCACGCGCTCGAACGGCGAGGGCGACAACTGGTTCCTCTCCTCGGTCGTCGCGCTCGACGCCTCGACCGGCAAGTACAAGTGGCATTATCAGGAAACGCCGGCCGAGACGTGGGACTATACCGCGACCCAGCCAATCATCCTCGCCGAGCAGGCGGTGAACGGCAAACCGGTCAAGGTGCTGTACCACGCGCCGAAGAACGGCTTTTTCTTCACGATCGACCGCGCCAGCGGCAAGCTGATCGATGCCAAACCCTTCGTCGACGGCATCAACTGGGCGACGGGGTATGACCTTGCGACTGGTCGCCCGATCGAGAACCCCGAGGCGCGCTTCTACAAGACCGGCAAGCCCTTCATCGCGATCCCCGGTGCGCTCGGCGCGCATAACTGGCATCCGATGAGCTACAACCCCGCGACGGGTCTCGTCTATATTCCCGCGCAACAGATCCCGCAGGGTTATCTTGCCGACATGGACGAACTCGACAAGCGCAAGGTGCTCGGCTTCAACGTCGGCACGTCGCTGAACAAGACGATGCTGCCCGACGACAAGGCGGCGTTCCGCGCCGCGATTGCCGCGACGACCGGCCGTCTCGTCGCCTTCGATCCGCGCACCGGCAAGGTCGCGTGGGCGGTCGATCATCCTGCCGCATGGAACGGCGGTACGATGACGACCGCGGGTAATCTCGTCTTCCAGGGCACCAGCCTCGGCCGCTTCCGCGCCTATGCCGCCGACACTGGCAAGCAATTGCTCGACCTCGACATGCAGTCGGGGATCGTCAGCGCACCCTCGACCTTCCGCGTCAGCGGCGTGCAATATGTCGCCTTCCAGACGAGCAAGGGCGGAGCCTTCCCGCTCGTCGCCGGGGTCGCAGGCGGCGCGACACGCAAGGTCCCGAACATCCCGCGCCTCGTCGTGATGAAGATCGGCGGCACCGCGAAACTCCCGGCCCCGCCGGCGACGACAACGCTCGCATGGAACCCGCCGCCGCAGTTCGGCGCCCCCGCGCAGGTCGCCGCGGGCAAGGCGCATTTCGGGCGCTATTGCCAAGTCTGCCACGGCGACAGCGCGATCGGCAACGGCTTCACCCCCGACCTCCGCGTCTCGGGCACGCTGACCAACGCCGAAGCGTGGAAATCGGTGATTGTCGATGGTGCGCTCAAGGACCGCGGCATGGTCAGCTTCGCGCGCGTGCTCACCCCCGCCGACGCCGAAGCGATTCGCGCCTATGTCATCGACCGCTCGAACTGGACCAAGGCGAATCTGCCCGACACCGCGGCGCCGATGGGCCGCTGATTGCCCAAATTTTGGGCATGGGGATAACGCCGTTGCCCGCCTCTTGGGCAGCGGCGTTCTTTCGTTTCAAATTTCTTACCGAAAGCGCGCGATTCGCCAATTGGCACGGCTTTTGATTGGTGCAAGATGGCGGGACACCGTACCGACTCGATAGCGAACCGGGCAGGCACACCTGATCCGGCTCGATGCGCAAGGGCGGCGGCCAGCCCAAAGGGGGACGAGAAGCGTGAAGAAGATTGAGGCGATCATCAAGCCGTTCAAGCTCGACGAGGTAAAGGAAGCGCTGCACGAAGTTGGTGTCAGCGGAATCACCGTCACCGAAGCCAAGGGCTTCGGCCGACAGAAGGGTCATACCGAGCTTTATCGCGGCGCCGAATATGTCGTCGACTTTCTGCCCAAGGTGAAACTGGAGGTCATCGTCGAGGACGGCATGGCGGAACGTGTGGTCGAGGCGATCGCCGCCGCCGCGCAGACCGGCCGGATCGGCGATGGCAAGATCTTCGTCATTCCGGTCGAAACGGCGCTCCGTATTCGCACCGGCGAACGCAACGAGGACGCGCTTTAATCTTTCACACTTTTCGAAAACCCGACAACCCCCGGCACGCCGGACCATTTCGCAAGAAGGAAGCATAGACGATGGCTACGAAGCCCAAGGATATCATCGCGCGGATCAAGGAAAACGACATCGAGTGGGTCGACCTGCGCTTCACCGACCCCAAGGGCAAGTGGCAGCACCT
>Ga0209676_1000759_pt1 | contig 43492 bp, 44 predicted proteins | sample AraplaCvi_mLB_r2_FD_184282 | JGI IMG/M metagenome (GOLD analysis project Ga0209676, IMG submission 184282) | Arabidopsis root microbial communities from North Carolina, USA - plate scrape MF_Cvi_mLB_r2 (SPAdes) (version 2) | ecosystem: Host-associated > Plants > Roots > Endosphere | place: USA... | reverse complement strand
ATCAGCGCGGTGCAGCGCGCCGGCATGGCGGGCCTCGACGAAGGCGACCGCGTCGCATTCGACATCGAGGTCGACGATCGCGGCAAGTTCGCCGCGGTGAACCTGCAGCCGCATCAGGACTGATCGGCCGGACGGACGAAAACGGAAAGGGCGGCCCTCGGGCCGCCCTTCTTGTTTGCGCGATCGGGACGGCAGCGTCGGCTAGCGGCCGGAGGTTTTCCTTCCTCTCCCTTTGTCATTCCCGCGAAAGCGGGAACCCGGGGATGGGCCAGCCGACGGACGCTCTGGGTCCCCGCTTTCGCGGGGATGACGAAGTAAGGAAGGGGCCGCGTCCGCTTTCCACCCCAATCCCCCAATTTCGCAAACCGGCGTCACAGGCCCCGGCGCGCAAGGGCCTCACATATGCGCCGTGACCGCGGGCGGGTTCCACCAGTTGTTGCCCGCACCGTCCATGTGCGTCACGGGCAACGCCGCCATCCCGGCGGGGGTCAGATCGTCGAGGCACGCGATCGACACCGAATAATAGGCGCCGCCGATTTCCTCGACATAACCATGGCCGAAGGGCGCGACCCCGCATGTCCTGCAAAAGACATGATGCGCGCTGTTCGAACCGAACTGATAGTCGGAAAGAGCCGCGGGATCGGTCAGCAGACGAAAGGCGTCGGGCTTGATCTGCGCGCTCCAGTTCCTTTTCTTGGTGCAGATCGAGCAGTTGCATTTGCCCGTCCCCGCTTCGAGATCGAGGTCGGCCTCGAACTTGACGGCGCCGCAGTGGCACGAACCATGATGGGTCTTGAGCATCTGAAAATCCTCCGGTCTGGTGCGCGCCGTCCGCCGGCGTCGCTCACCCGAAGACATTAGCCCGCCCCCCTGACAGATAGTGTCAGGAGGCCGCATCCAGTCCGTTCTGCCGCCACCAGTCGGCCATCAGCACCGCGCGGCGGCGGCCGAAGCCTTCGTCGCCGATCCGCGCCGCGGCGATCCGGTCGATTCGGAAACTGCGGAAATCCTGCCGCAGCAGGCACCACGCCGCGATGACCTGCTTCTCCTCGAAATAAGCGAGCGCCGCGGGCCAGATCGCGCGCGTCGTCGCCTTGCCGCTTTCGTCGGCATAATCGATGTGCAGGGTCTTTTCCGCGCGCATCGCCTCGCGCACCGTCGCGAGCAAGGGCGCATCGGTCTCGCGCCAGCGGCTGTTCACCGGCCACAGCCCCGCCTCGTCGATCCGCTGCCGGAGTTCGTCGGGGCTCGCCGCCGCGATCTTCGCGAGCGCCAGCCCCGCCGCGCGCGACAGCGCGCCGTCCTGCCGTCCCTCGACCCAGCGCGCGCCGAGTACCAGCGCCTCCAGTTCGTCGGCGGTGAACATCAGCGGCGGCAGGAAGAAACCGGGGCGCAGTACATAGCCGACCCCCGCCTCGCCATCGATCGGCGCGCCGAGTGCGATCAGCGCCTGGATATCGCGATAGAGCGTGCGCACCGAAACGCCCTGCTCCCCGGCGAGCGCTTCGGCGGTCACCGGCCGCCGGCGCCGGCGCAGACCGTCGATGATCGCGAACAACCGTCCCGTCCTGGCCACCATCGCTCCTCTCGTCAGCCCTGTTAACGGGGCGTCAGCGGCGGCGAAAGGTCCAGCGCATCGGCTTCGCCCCGTCGATCGCCGAAATCGTCGCGGTCATCGTGTCGCCGTCGCGCATATAATGAATACGCTGCGGATAATCATGCGCGGGATTCTCGAAGGTCGCGCCCGTCGCATCGTGCCGCACCAGCCTGAAAGCCACCGGCGGCCCGCCGCCCGGCTGCGCGATGTAGGCGGGCGTGCCGTCGGCTTCCGCGGCGATCCGCAGGAACTCGAACTCGCGCAACGCCGCGCCGCGCCCCGAGCGGCTGTGCCCGAGCATCACCCCGCCACGCGGGCTCGTCCAGCTCTCCTCGGTCCAGCGCCCGTCCTCCTCGCGGCTCCACTGCCCCGCCATCCACGAAAGATCGTCGACCGTCGCCGCCGGGCTCGCCCCCGCCAGCACCGTCGCCACCGCGATCGCCAGAAATGCCTTCATACCCGCCTCCCGTTTCGGCCCTTCTGCCAGCATCGGCGCGCGCGGTCTTGAACCGACACGACAATCATCGTCTAACGCGCGCGATGGACTATCGCGAGACCCCGCCGCCGCCGCATCTCGCCGGGCTGGTCAAGGCGCGCTGGACGCTGCATGCGAACGGTGCGCCGGGCGAGTGGCTGCCGCAGCAGGCGACCCCCGACGGCTGCGTCGAGATCATCCGCCGCCTGCGCGGCCGCTCGCGCTGGGACGGGCAGCAGCCCGCCAGCTTCGTTGTCGGCCTCGTCGACCGCCCGCAACCGTTCGAGATCAGCGGCGACGCCGCGTTCGAGGCGCTCCGCCTCTGGCCGTGGGCGTGGAGCGCTGTCGGTTCGCTCCCGCTCGCCGGGCTCCACGGCCGCTGGGTCGCATGGGATGCCCCCGCCTTCGAGGCGATCGAGGCACGGCTCGCCGCCGAACCCGGTCTGGGCGCCCTCGGCACCGCGATTCTCGCCGCCCCCACCGTCGCTGAGATGGGCAGCGCGACCGCCATGCCGCCGCGCACGCTGCAACGCTGGTTCGCGCGCCACGTCGGCATGGCGCCGCGCGCCTGGCTCCGCCTGCTCCGCTTCCAGACGGCGTTCGGGAGCCTCCCCGGCGAGCCGAGCCTCGCGGGCCATGCCGCTGCGCAGGGCTATGCCGATCAGGCGCATATGGCGCGCGACTTCCGCGCGCTCGCGGGGGTGACGGCCGGTGCGGCGCGCGCGCGGGGACGCGGCCCCTTCCTCGACTAGGCCGCTTCGCGCCCCGCAAAAGCCGCGCGGGCGCTCAGCACATTGTCGAATTCCCGTTCGATCCATTCGAACAGCGGGGTCAGCGAATGGCCGAGCGACGCGCCGAGCGGTGTCAGATGATATTCGACATGCGGCGGCACCGTCCGGAAATCGCGCCGCTCGACCAGCCCGTTCGCCTCGAGCGCGCGCAACGTCTGCGTCAGCATCTTCTGGCTGATCCCGCCGACGCGGCGCTTGAGCTCGCCGTTGCGGTGCACCCCTTGCGCGATCACGAGCAGCAGCAACAGGCTCCAGCGGTCGCCGATCAGGTCGAGCATGTCGCGCGACGGGCAGTTCGCTTCGCACGGATCAACCTTGCCTATCCAGTCGGGAGCCTTTTCTTTCATAGTTACCTCAAGGTGCGTACTTCACTTCTGGTGCCTACCCTATCATCTTTCCTTTCGCAAGCCGGGGCACCCCTTCTCGCTCCCCCTCGTCCCCGGCGGCACAAGTTCAGGAAGGAAACGCACATGACCCAGATTGCCATCGTCTATCATTCGGGCTTCGGCCATACCGACGTCCTCGCCGCCGACGTCGCGCGCGGCGTCGAGGAAGCCGGCGCGCATGCGGCGCTGCTCAGGATCGAGGCGGGGCAAACCGACTTCGACGCCTTTTTCGCGGCGATCGCCGAATCCGACGCGATCATCTTCGGCTCGCCCACCTATATGGGCAATGTTTCAGCACCGATGAAGGCGTTCATGGACGCGAGCGCCGCAGTCTATTTCACCAAGCAGTGGAAGGACAAATTGGGCGCCGCCTTCACCGTGTCGGGCTCGCCGTCGGGTGACAAGCTGAACACGCTCACCAGCCTCGCGATCTTCGCGGCGCAGCACGGCATGCTCTGGATCGGCACCGGACAGAACCCCGGCAACAATGACGACACCAGCGCCGCGACCGACGTCGAGAACCGCCTCGGCAGCTTCATCGGCGCGATGGCGCAGGCGGCGAACGACAGCCCCGAAGTCACGCCGAAGGCTGGCGACCGCGCGACAGCGCATTCGCTCGGCAACCGCGTCGCGCAGGCCGCGGCGCGCTGGCAGCAGGGTGCGCGCGCGGCCGTGGCGGCCTGATCCGGAGGGGCGGCCACGCGCCGGCCGCCCTTATCGCTTCCGCCGCCTGTATCAACGCGCCTTCGCGGCCGCGAAATCGTGCACGAACAGCCCGGACTTGCGGCTGTCGAACTGGGCCTGCAGCTCGCACGCCGTGCTCTTCAGCTTTTTGCAGTTGAGCTGCGCGGCCTCCTTCGCGCGCTTGGCCGATGTTTCGGCAGTGGCGCTGTCGTCGGTTCCGTTCAGGCGATAGGCCTGGATGAAACCGTTGCCGGTCAGCGCGTTCGACTTGCACGTGAGCGCCGTCGCGTCGGCGCACGCCTTGATCGCCGCCGCGGTCGCCTCATCGGCGTTGCGATAGCCGCTCGCGACATAGAGCTTGCCGTCATATCCTTCGCTCGCGCTGCCGTCGACCCACGCCGACGCCGCGAAATATTTGCGCACCGAAGCCCCCGGCGAGCGCCGGTTGGTGCTCGACCGGATCGTCGCGAAGACCTCGCACGGCAGGAGCTGCTTCGACGAACATTCGGCGAGCGTCTGCCGGCGCTCGCCGCCGCCCTCACCCGCCCATGCCTTGTAGAAATAGCCGGCCCGGTCGCGGATGATCGTCATCGACGAATTCCACCACGAACCCGCCGAGGTGCATCCGTCGCCCATCACCCGGTTGCACGCCGCGAGCGACTCGCTCTCGGCGACGCTCGCCGAATGGAGATAATTGCCGTCGACCCAGATGTCGGCGGCGTCAGGATGCCACGCGATCGCGGCGTAGCTGTTGACCGGCGCGGGGGGCGGCGCGGGGGCGGCCGCCTCGTCGCGCACGCACAGCGGGATCGAGGCGACCCCGTTGCCGCCCTGCGTCATCCCGACCATCCGCTCGCCAGGGCCGGGGCCGTTGCACGGATAGGCCTGCGCCTGCGCCGCCGACGCCGGCCAGAGGCACCACGCCAGCGCGATCGCAAGCATCTGCACCGCCCGGCGCGCGGTCCCGAATCGCATCATATATCCGCCCTCGCATCCTGTTGATAAGACGATCCTAATCGCATTTTCGCTGACCGAAAGTGTCCTTGATCACACCCGCGCATGGACAGCGCATCGCCCGCCGCCTATAACGCGCGCATCCCCGGGGAGCCTGTGTGCAGAAACAGGTTGAGAGCGGAATAGCCCGCGACCCGTTGAACCTGATCCGGGTAATACCGGCGGAGGGAGGGTCGGTATTCCACACGCGGAATCCCCATTCTCGCTCCGGACATATGGAGCGACTGCACATGGCCGACATCGATTCCCGCCTCGACAAGACGCAAGCCGAACCCATCGGTGTTACCACCGGCCCGATCCGCGGTAGCCGCAAGGTGCACATCGCCTCGCCCACCGGAAGCGGCATCCGCATCGCAATGCGCGAGATCGACCTCGACCCGCACAGCGGCGAACCGAGCGTCCGCGTCTACGACACCTCGGGTCCCTACACCGACCCCAATGCGAAGATCGACATCGCGGCCGGCCTCCCCGAACTCCGCGCCAGCTGGATCCGCGCCCGCGGCGACGTCGAGGAAGTGACCCAGCGCGAGGTCCGCCCCGAGGATAATGGCCAGCTCGGCCCCGACCGCAGCGGCGGCGTCCCCGCCTTCCCCAACGTCAAGAAGCAGGTGCTGCGCGCCAAGCCGGGGCAGAACGTCAGCCAGATGCACTATGCCCGCCGCGGCATCATCACCCCCGAGATGGAATATGTCGCGACCCGCGAAAATCTCGGCCGCGAACGCCTCGCCGAATATGTCCGCGACGGGCAGGACTGGGGCGCAAGCATCCCCGACTATGTCACCCCCGAGTTCGTCCGCGAGGAGGTCGCGCGCGGCCGCGCGATCATCCCGAACAACATCAACCACCCCGAAAGCGAGCCGATGGCGATCGGCCGCAACTTCCTCGTCAAGATCAACGCCAATATCGGCAACAGCGCGGTCGCATCCGACGTCGCGAGCGAGGTCGACAAGATGGTCTGGTCGATCCGCTGGGGCGCCGACACCGTCATGGACCTGTCGACGGGCCGCAACATCCACGACACGCGCGAATGGATCCTCCGCAACTCGCCCGTCCCGATCGGCACCGTCCCCATCTATCAGGCGCTCGAGAAAGTCGGCGGCATCGCCGAGGAACTCTCGTGGGAAATCTTCCGCGACACGCTGATCGAGCAGGCCGAACAGGGCGTCGACTATTTCACCATCCACGCGGGCGTGCGTCTGCCCTATGTGCCGCTCGCCGCCAAGCGCGTCACCGGCATCGTCAGCCGTGGCGGCAGCATCATGGCGAAATGGTGCCTCGCGCATCACAGGGAAAGCTTCCTCTACGAACGCTTCGACGAGATCACCGAGATCATGAAGGCGTATGACATCGCCTACTCCTTGGGCGACGGCCTCCGCCCCGGCAGCATCGCCGACGCCAACGACGAGGCGCAGTTCGCCGAGCTCTACACGCTCGGCGAGCTCACCAAGCGCGCGTGGGAACAGGATGTGCAGGTGATGATCGAGGGCCCGGGCCATGTCCCGATGCACAAGATCAAGGAGAATATGGACAAGCAGCTCGAAGCGTGCGGCGAGGCGCCCTTCTATACGCTCGGGCCGCTCACCACCGACATCGCGCCGGGTTACGACCATATCACCAGCGGCATCGGCGCCGCGATGATCGGCTGGTACGGCACCGCGATGCTTTGTTACGTCACGCCGAAGGAGCATCTGGGCCTCCCCGACCGCGACGATGTGAAGGTCGGCGTCGTCACCTACAAACTCGCCGCGCACGCCGCCGACCTCGCCAAGGGCCACCCCGCCGCCAAGGTCCGCGACGACGCGCTGTCAAAGGCGCGCTTCGAATTCCGCTGGCGCGACCAATTCAACCTGTCGCTCGACCCCGACACCGCCGAGCAGTATCACGACCAGACCCTCCCCGCCGAGGGCGCCAAGAGCGCGCATTTCTGCAGCATGTGCGGCCCCAAATTCTGCTCGATGAAGATCAGCCAGGAAGTCCGCGAGTTCGCGAAACTGCAAAATCAGGACAGCGCCGCCTTCATCGCCGCCGAAGAGGCCGAGAAAGGCATGGCGAAGATGAGCGAGGTTTATGAGGAAACCGGCCGCGAGTTGTACATGGGGGCTGGTGGCCGGGAGCATGATTAAGGGTTCGCCAAGCGATCTCCCAACCTCGCCTAACGCGGCGTGGAAGTGTTAGATTCTGGATTCTATCTAGCTATCCCGCCACTGACGAGCGCCCTCGCAACTCAAGGGCAGACGCTATCAATGGCATCCAAGAGCGGAATAAATCCTTTGAAATCGATCTTTTTATAATCAGGCTTAATTACGTGATCAGCAAAATCCGATTTCCCGTATTCTTTTCCTTTTACGGGTGGAGATTTGTAGTTGAAGTCCATACCCTTCCACTTAATTGATAAAGTTTTTTTATCAAACAAATCCTCAATACACTTTTCAGACGCCACAGCCGCTTTCGGCACGGGAACCAACCATAACTGGTCGAGCACCGCATACTTTGGCTCGAGCCCGTCGCAGGGTTTATTTGTGATAGATTTGACGTTTTCAAAAAGCTTCTTTTTTCCCATAACACCAGAGTCGTTATCAGTTACTAGAATAACGGGATTGTCAGAAGAAGCAGCCTTAAATGATTTTCGCCAGTTGGCATAGTTTTTCACAAAGTACGTCAGATTATCCGCGCCGTCAAAAATCCCAATTGCACGGGCCCTGCGCTTTCCATGCCTGACAAATCTTACCTTAAATACAAAATCTCCTTTCTTTTTCTCTATTAACTTTGGATACTTTTTGTACATTTTTCTTAACGCGCTTTGTATGTAGACGATGTCCGTTTTACCTTCACAAATTAGTGTAGGGCAAGCATTAGCTAAGCAGTAGTCATATATGACTAATTTCTTATAGTCCTTTAAAAACCCCTTTGGACTTATAAAATCTTGAAATGTAGGCCCAGATTTGTCCGGGAAAGCGCCTCGAAAAATGTGATCCATGCGTCCAAATATGGACGCCAAACTCACATTCTCTATTTTCTCTATCTCCGATCCGTCATCTGCGATCTCAATGATTTTCCTATGGGCGCTTCCCGTCTTAAAAAGACTATCGCACATCGCCCTACTTACCTTGCAATACTCCTTGGACGGCTTCGCCTTTTTATTGACAGTTAGTCCCGTTACCGTTTGCCGGGAGAAAAAATACTGCATCCTCGTCTTTGACGGATTCAAAGAAAACCCCGAAGATTCAATTTTGCGCTTAAGAAATCTACCGGCAACCCATGTATGAGGAGCAAACATTCTCTGCCTAGCCATTTCCTTTGGAAATGTTTTCTTATTACATGAGAATGTTATGTCATCAGCATAACGCGAATAATCGCAACCGAAACGCAAGGCCATATTTGCCAGTCGGATATCAAGAATATGCCCGATCAAGTTAGAAATAACGGGGGAAGTTGGAGCCCCCTGAGGCAGCACCGCTTTGTAACAGCAAATTTGGGCAATCGCTGTTGCGACAGGTTCCTTGAGCTGGAAGTTATTATTTTTTACTAGAAACCCTCTGACTCTTCCAAAGTTTATTGAAGTAAAGAAATCTTTTATATCAACGTTAAATACGTATCTCTTACCAGTATGGACTGCCGCGTTTGAATAAATCGATCTCTTACGTCGAAATCCATGAGATAGACTATCATCAATACCACGAGATTTGTTTATCTCGTCAATGCAGTCGTACAGCAAACCTGAAAGCCGAGATTGAATTGCGCTTAGCTTAGAATTTGGCGCGGATATCAGCCTACTTCCGCCAGTTTTCTTCGGGATAGAAAACTCGGAATATTTGCTATCATCATCAACCTGATGGATGAAATATCCTAAAGATCTCGGCTTATAGCCGATCAATATAGCTAGGTCAGAAAGCGAACTACATTGCCGAAGCTTTTCCAATCTGCTCAAAAATCTTCCCCAGAAAAGGTGGGCTTGCAAGCACTCTTTGGAATCGAACGGATTACCATAATGATTGCATCATGTACTATCAGGCAATTCCCTGTGACATTTTTTTCACGCGTTACGAAACATAACGCAAAATCTGACTGCAAGCCCTATGAGATATTTACAGTCCAGTTTTCAACGAAGTCAACGAAAAGCACATAGCGAGTAGCTGTCAGCCCCACCCATGCGCGCCCGGAATCCCCTCTACGTCATGGCCAAGCCGCCGCCGGAGGTGCAGGCGGCGATCGCCGCGCTGCCGCGCAACGATCCCGGGCGCGGCCCCGACCTGCTCCATGTCACGCTCGTCTCGCTCTACGACCTCCATTATGCGCCGCCCGGGTGGCTGCCCGCGACCATCGCCGCGCTGGACGGCTTCGCCGCGGCGCCCTTTCCGCTCCGTTTCGACCGGATCGAGAACCGCAAGGCGGTGACGCTGCGCACGCGCGAGCCGCTGGCCGAGGCGCGGGCGTTCCAGAAGGCGCTGGTCAACCATCTGCTCGCGCGAAAAGCGCCGATCATGGACGGCACCACCCCCGAACCGCACATCACGATCAACTATCGCGGCGACCGGCTGAACGCCCAAAAGATGCCGCCGATCGGCTGGACGGTGGACGAGATCATCCTGACCGAGAGCATCGTCGGCAAGACCACCCATGTCGAACACGGCCGCTGGCGGCTGTGCGCGGGTGCGGGCTGACGACCGCCGCGGTGGAACCCCGCCGCCGCTCGCGGGTCATAACTTTCAAAGGAGCGCCGCATGGCCCACCCCTCGAAGATCGTCCATTGCACCGGCCCCGGCGACCCGCACGCGCTCGACGGCATTTCGCGGCGTCACCGCAGCGGCGATCTCGACAAGCTGTGCCCGGTCTGCGGCGGCTACGGCCAGTGGAACACGCAGATCGACCTCGTCAGCCACCGCTCGATCCGCCACGCCTGTCCCAAATGCGACGGACGCGGGTGGATCGAGACCGGCGACGATATGGTCCCCAGCCACGACATCGGGCGCAGCGAGGCGGGCCATCCGGTCTGGACGGTGCGGCTCGACCCGTCCGACGACAGGGAGTGACCGGCATCCGCCGACCCGAGCGGCACGGCGCCCGCCACGGCTCGACGCGCGCGCGCGCCGCCGATAGGCTGGCGGCCTTTGCCGGAACGGGAGAGTGACGATGCGCGGACGGATGTGGCCGATGGTGATCGGGGCGCTGGCGCTCGCCGGATGCGGCAAGGCCGACGCGCCCGCCGACCCCGAAGCCGTGGCGCCCGAAAAATCGGTGCTCGCCGAAGGGCCCAGGGCCGAAATCGACACGGTCGCGGCGACCGACCTGCCCGCCGGCATGCGCGACGCCGTTCTCGCGCGTGTGCCCGGCATGACGATCGTCGAGGCCGAGCGCAAGGAGCGCGGCGGCAGGATATTTTTCGACGTCGAGGGGACACGCCCCGACGGCAGCGCGGTCGAGCTCGACCTGATCGAGGAAGCGGGGGCGTATCGCGTCGTCGAGATGCAGCGCGACATCGCGTGGGCCGATGCCCCCGCGCCGGTACGGTCCGCCGCGGGTGCCGCGGCCGACGCCTTCACCCCCGCGCGCGTCATCGAAAGCACGCAGGAGGACGGGACGATCGTCTACGAGCTCTTTGCTCCCGGCAAAACCGACGAGCCCGCCGCCGAAGTGAACTGGAAGGACGGCAAGGCCGCGCTGCGCACCGAACGGAACGAATATTGACGACCGGCACGCCTCCCGCCTCCCCCGTCCCGACCGGACCCGACGCGGGCGCGACCTTCTACCACGGCACGCGCGCCGACCTCGCCGCCGGCGACCTGCTCGCCGCGGGCTGGACGAGCAATTACGGCACCGACAAGCCGCTGTCGTGGATCTATTTCTCCGCTGCACTCGAATCGGCGATCTGGGGCTGCGAACTCGCCGCGGGCGCGGGGCGCGAGCGCATCTATATCGTCGAGCCGACGGGCGACTGGTTCGACGACCCCAATCTCACCGACAAGAAATTTCCCGGCAACCCGACGCGCAGCTATCGCAGCCGCGCGCCGCTGCGCATCGTCGGCGAGGTCGAAAGCTGGACCCCGCACGCGCCCGAAATACTCGCCGCGATGAAAGCCAATCTCGCGCGGCTGAAGGCCGAGGGCAACGACGCGATCATCGACTAGCGGCTTGCCAAGCATACGCTACAAATGTAGCGCATGGGTCATCCGCCCGCTCGGGCGCATTACGCCGACCGTCCAACCGCACGCCCGGGAGCCGCCATGCTGACGACCCTGCTCACCCTTGCCGCCGCGGCGGCAACGCCGACATCCGCGGCATCCCCTGCCGACCTCGCGGCGATCGAGGCGACTTGCTTCGATTATGTCGACGGCCAGCTCGAGGGCGATCCCGCGCGGGTGAAGCGCGCGCTCCACCCCGACCTCGCCAAGCGCCGTGTGCTCGGCGACACCCCCGACGAACGGCTCGGCCTCCAGCGCATGAGCCGCGAGGAGCTTGTCGACCTGACGAAGCGTGGCGCGCTCAGGACACCGAAGGCGGAGTGGAACCGCTCGTGCAGCATCCTCGACGTTGCGGGCGACGCGGCAGCCGTGCGCGTCGAGACGCCGTGGTTCGTCGACTATTTCCACATGGGCAAGTTCGGCGAACGCTGGATGATCGTCAACGCGATGTGGCATATGAAGCCGCGCGCGGCCGCGCAGTGAAGACGGCGTTCGCTCTCGCCGCCGCGGTGCTGCTCGGCGCACAAGCTGCCGCTCCCGACCCGCGGCGCCCGACGCCGACCTTCGACAGCGTGCCGCCCGAACTCCCCGCGCTCACCCGTCCCGCGGCGCTGATCGTCAGCAAGACCAACGGTTATCGCCACGACAGCATCGCACAGGCGGTGCCCGCGATCGAAGCCCTGGTGAAGGCGCGCGGCTGGAGCAGTTTCGCGACCGAAAATGCCGCGGTGTTCAACCCCGAAAGCCTCGCCAAATTCGACGTCATCGTTTTCGCCAATGCGAGCGGCGACATCTACACCCCCGACCAGCGCGCGGCCTTTCAGGCGTTCATCGCGCGCGGCGGCGGCTTCGTCGGGCTTCACAGCGCGGGCGACGGCAGCCATCCCGACTGGTTCGTGAAGATGCGCGGCAACGGCAATTTCATCGGCCATCCGGGCGGCGCCGACCAGTTCCAGCCGGCCGACCTTGTGGTGTCCGACCGCCGCCATCCCGCAACGCGCCACCTGCCCGCGCGCTGGCGCTGGACCGACGAATATTACAGCTGGGATGCGTCGCCCGCAGCCGACGCACACGTCATCGCATCGCTCGACGAGGCGACGCTGCGGCTCGATCGCAGATACCGGATGGGCGACGGCCATGCGCTCATCTGGTGGCGCTGCGAAGGCCGCGCGCGCACCTTCTATTCGGCGCTCGGGCACAGGGCCGAGGCATGGTCCGACCCCGCGCATCTGAAGATGGTGGACGGCGCGATCGGCTGGGCGGCGCGCCGGGAAGGGGCGGGCTGCGACTGATCCGCGATCTGCGCACTGGAGTTTGTTCCCTATATGTTCTAAATACATGGACCGTCTCGCCCCCGCCGATTCGGCTTCAGGAGGAACCGTTCATGCCGCGCAGGATTTTCGCACGACGCCCCCTCTATCTGATGGTCAAGCCGCCGGCCGATACCGCGGCGCGCATTCATGCCCTGCCGCGTAACGACCGGCGCCGCGGGGCCGATCTGCTGCACATGACGCTCGCGGCGTTTGGCGATCTGGCCGAAGCCCCCGCCGGCTTCCTCGAACTTGTGATCCGCGGCCTCGACGAATTCGGCGCCGGTGCTTTTCCGGTGCGGTTCGACCGGATCGAATGCCGGAGGGCGACGACGCTGCGCAGTTCGGCACCGCTGGCCGCCGCGTGGGAATTCCAGCGGCAGCTTGCCGAATATTTCGAGCAGCATGGTTTCAGGGAATTCAACCTGCCGCCCGAGCTTCACGTCACGATCGACTATCGCGGCGACGGGCTCGGTACAGAAGCGATCGATCCGGTAGAATGGACCGCCGCCGAGATGCTGCTTGTCGAAAGCGTGACCGGCCAGGCGCGTCACATCGTGCACGGTCGCTGGCCGCTGCCGGGCGGCGAACCCGGATTCTGCAGGGCAGCCTAGCCCGCGAATTTCCGCTATTTCTTCGGACGCGCCGGCTTTTCTAGGTTCGCTTCGACCGCCGCGCGGATCAGCGCCTTGAACGCCTCCTCATCGATCGCGTCGCCCTCGAACAGGTCGATCGCGCGGCGCGTGTTACCGTCGAGGCTCGAATTGAACAGCGTCTCCGGATCGGCGAGCGCCGCCCCCCTCGCGAAGGTCAGCTTGACCTTGTCCCTGTAGGTCTCGCCTGTGCAGAGGATGCCGGCATGCTCCCACACGGGCACGCCCGCCGGGTTCGACGGCTTCTGCCACTTCACCGTTTCGTCGACGTCGGGATCGGCGGCATGGATCAGCGCGCGCAGCTTCGCGAGCGTTGCCCCGCGCCAGTCGCCGAGCCCCGCGATCTTCGCGTCGATCAGATCCGCCGCCATATCGCTGTCCTCACATCTTCTCGCCGGGCAGCGCCGCGGCCTGTTTCACCCAGTCGGCGAACGCCGCCGCGTCGACCGAATCGTCTTCATGAATATGGAAATAGCGCGTGTCACCGCTTTTCGAAGCGACCGGCGGCACGGGGTCGAGCGACTGGCCGCGAAAGAAGGCGACCTTGATATAGCGGTCGAAGCAATGAATGCTCAGGAACCAGAGCGCCGGCTCGTCGCCCTGCCCCGGCGGACCATAGAAGGGCGAATTCCATTTGACCGCCTTCGCGACCCCGGGGACCGTCCTTTCGATCAGCCTGTCGAGCCGCGCCCAGGCCGCCGACTTCCACCCGGGCATCGCGGCGATATAGGCCTGCACCGGCGCGTCGCCATAGCCTTTGGCGATCTGCGGATTGCCGCCCGACAGCAGCACGGGTTTCGCCCCGGCCATCCCGCCTCAACGTTCGTCGCGATAGAAGGGCCGGTCGCCCGCGATCGTCACCCGCTCCATCCGCCGTACCGCGGGGAAATAGTCCGATGCCGCATAATGCTGGCCCGCGCGATTGTCCCAGAAGGCGATCGAACCCGCGCGCCAGCGAAAGCGGCACTGGATTTCGGGCACCGCGGCCTGCGCGTAAAGATGCGCGAGCAGGCCTTCGCTCTCCTTCGCCGACAGGCCTTCGATATGGCTGGTGAAGGCGGTATTGACATAGAGCGCCTGCTCGCCGGTCTCGGGATGCGTGCGCACCACCGGATGGAGCTGCGGCGGATATTGCTCGTGCAATTCCTCGATGCTCTTGCCCAGCCGTCGCGCAAAGACGCGCGCGATATCGTGCACCGCGCTCAGCGAGCGGCACCACTCCTGCATCGCGGGCGACAGCGCGCGGAACGCCGCCGCCATGTCGGCGAACAGCGTGTCGCCGCCGACCTCGGGCACCTCGATCGCGCGCAGGATCGATCCCAGCGACGGCTCGGCGCGCCACGTGACGTCCGAATGCCATTCATTCTCGCGCCCGCGCGAATCGGGTCCGTGCGCGATATGCAGCACTTCGGGGTCGGGCTGGCCCTTCGGCGTCGCGGGGTGGATTTCGAGCGGCCCGAAGCGCCGCGCAAAGGCGATATGCTGTGCGGGCGTGATGAACTGGTCGCGAAAGAAGATCACCTTGTACGCGAGCAGCGCGGCGCGAATCTCGGCGATCACCGCCTCGTCCTGCTCCCCGGCGAGATCGATCCCCGAAATCTCGGCGCCGATCGACGGCGTCACGGGCGCGACCTTCAGGCGCTCGAAAACCCGCTGCGATGCAACAAGGGCCATGGCTTCCGCTCCTGCTATTGTCTTGTCGGAGCATGAGAAAGCCATGCGGGCGGCGAGTCAAGCCGCGGTGCGACTAGCCGACGATCTCCGCCGTCGCGGCGCGCTCGATCGCGGCGCGCCAGTGCGGCCGCACCGGCAACAGGAAAATCTCCGCCAGCGCACGCCCGATCTCGTCGGCGGTGAGGTATCGCCGGTCGATCCGCCCGTCGGCCAGCCGCGTCGTCAGCCGGTTGTCGCGCAGGCCATAACGCGCCTCGGCGGTCGTGCGTGCCGCGATCAGCTGGTGGCGGAAATGCGAATCCGGATGCGCCGAAGTGTACCAGTTGCCGAGTTCGTAATCGATCGCCGGCGGCGAGACATTCTCCAGCCGGTAGAGCGTGCGCCATTCGCCCTCGATCAGCGCCGCGACCTGCCATTCGGCGCCATGCCGCACGATGCGATAGCTTTCGTGCCGCGTCGGCTGCGGCTCCTCGCTGTCCATCGCCAGCGGCTGCGGCGGCACCGCCGCGCCGAAACCGACGTCGGCGAGCCACGGCCGCCCGGCGATCGTCACGCGCACGACCATATGCGTGCGCGGCGTCGGCGGCGCATCGTCGGGCAGCATCCAGCGCACGCGGCCGAGCAGCCCTTCGGCGTCGAACCCGATCGCCAGCAGCACGCGGAGGAACAGGCCGTTCTGCTCGAAGCAATAACCGCCGCGCCGCTGCCCGATCAGCTTCGCATCGACGGCGTTGGCGCCGATATCGATCCCCGCGCCGGTCAGCGCATCGATCGCCTCGAACGGGATCGCCGCAATATGCGCCGCCTGCAGCGCGGCGAGCACATCGAGCGTCGGCGCCACCGGTCCCGCATAACCGATCCGCGCCAGATAGCGCTCGAGAAAGGGAACAGCGGGTTCGCCATGGTCCGCATCGTCAGCGTCGGCAGGGGAGGCAGCGGGATAGTGCAGCATGGACAAGGCTCCGTTCGCGAATCAGTCGTCCCCGCCTTATGAAAGCTCAAGCCCGGTTGAGGTCAAGCACCGATCGGCGACAACAGCCTGTCCCGCAAAGCGCCATCATCCCCGTAACTTGGCCATTGCGGGCAGGCGCCGGCTGCGGCAGACCTGTCCGACAACATAAGGTCGCAGACCATATAATAGTCCAGGAGCCCCCGATGCACATCACGCCCCGTTTCCGCCTCGCGGCCGCGCTTGCGCCCGCCACAATGCTTTTCGCCGCCGGCACCGCGAACGCCGCGACCTGCGAGGAAGCCTTCGTCAAGAAGGGCAACCCGATCACCGGCCTGCGCTTTACCGGCGCGGTGACCGTCGCCGACCTGCCGCCCGCGGTGGCGATCGGCCAGATGCGCGGCATCGTCGCGGCGAAGGGTTATGACATCATGGCCGACGAGGCCGAATATGGTTCGATGCTGATCGAACAGCCGATGACCGGCACCGTCCGCGCCTTTCCGATCCAGATCACCGCGACCCAGACCGGCGGGATCGGCACGGTGGTGATGGAGGCGAAGCTGCGCGCCGGCCAGTCGGTCGGCAGCGATGCGGCGAAGGCCGAAATGTGCAGCATTCTGAACCAGATCAAGGGCGGCAAGGCGGGCGCCGCCGCCGCAAAGAAGGGCGCGACCGCGACCACCGTCGCCGCCGCGCCGGTCAAGATGAACTCGCTGAGCTTCTCGCAGCAGGTGTCGAAGGACACCGAACGCAACGCAGCAGGCATCCTCACCCGCTACAAGGGCAAGCAGTTCACGATCGACGGGCTCGTCGATTATGTGACCAAGGACGGCAAGGATTTCCGCGTCGGCTACAAGATCCCCCAGCCATATGAGCAGGCGATCCGCCTGCCGAACCAGGCACCGTTCAAGACCGACATCGTCTGCTATATGGCGCCCGGGCAGGCCGCCTATTCGCTCCAGCTCAAGCCGAACAAGAGCATCAAGCTGACCGGCACGGTCGAGGATTTCGACGAATACAAGCATGTGATCTGGCTGAAGGACTGCCGCCCGGCGCAATAGGATATGGCGTTCGCCCGCTCGTCGCTGCACGCGCCTCGCTTGTCGAAGCGCCGGCGACGGCAGCGGTGTCCCCGGCCATCCTCGCACGGCGTTCGGCGCGTACACCACGCCGATGCCTGACCACAGGAGGCTTTCATGCGCATCTTCTTGTCCGCCGCCGTGCTTCTCGCCGCGCCCGCCGCCGCGCAGGATGACGGCCCGATCGTTGTCATCGGACAAAAGGACTTCGAGCAGCAGATCGAAAGCTTTGTCGGCGCGCTGACCCCGGCGTCGCCGCGCGGACAGATCGGCAGGTTCGAAACCGCGGTATGCCCCGGCGCCTTCGGCATGCCCGAAGCCCAGCGCAAGGCGGTCGGCGACCGCATCCGGACGGTCGCCAAGGGCGTCGGCCTCAAGGTCGGAGGTCCCGACTGCAAGATCAATCTTGTCGTGATGGTCGCGCGCGAAAAGGCATCCTTCCTCAGGGCTTTGGGCAAGGATCACGCCTATATGTTCGGCCGGCGCACGCCGTCGGAGGTCCGCCGGCTGATCGCCGAGCCCGGCCCTGCCGCAGCGTGGCAGATCGAGGAAAAGGTGAACGGCGACGGCCGCGCCGTGTTCAATGAATCGGATATGCCGATCAACCGGTCGACACGAAGCCCCTCGCGCATCACGCCGCCGGCGCGACCCGCCTTCATGGCGGCAGCGGTCGTGGTCGAGGCAGGCGCACTCGACGGGCTCTCCACCACCCAGCTTGCCGACTATGCCGCGATGCGCGCTTTCGCTCGTATCGATCCGGCCCGGATCGACGCTTCGGCACCGTCGACGATCCTGCGGATACTCGACGCGCCCGCCGACAGCGAAGTGCCCGTCACGCTGACCCAATGGGATTTCAGCTTCCTCAAGGGGCTTTATTCCGGCCCGAACAACCTCTACGCCCCGTCGCAGCGATCGGAAATCGGCCGCGTCATGCAACGCGAAATGGAGCAGGCCGGCGGCGGCGACACGCCCCGTCCGGACTAGGCAAGGGGTATGAGGGACTATGGCGAGCATGGCCGCGTCGCACATCGATGCTACAAGAGAGCGCCTGCGCCTCGGTCTGCGCCCGCGCATGGTGCTGGTCGCGATGACGGGTTTTGCGATGCAATATTCCGAAGACCCGCAGGATCGTTTTGCCGTGACGGATCGCATTTCGCATTCCGACGCCGACGGCCCCGGGCAGGCGGCGTGGCGCGCGAATACCGTGACCGTCGTCACGGCGCTCGACGCCGACCCCGACATTCGTGCGCTTCGCCAGCGGCTTTTTTCGGTGGGCGTCGCGTCGGCTTTTGCCGCCGAGCATGACGATACCGGCCTGTGGACCAGCCTGGTGCTGACCGCACCGCGCACCGCTTTGCCCGCGCTCGAGGGACTGGCTGCCGACGATGCCGGAATTCTCGATCCATCGGCCCGCGCCGAAGCCGCCAGGGCCTTTCGCACTTACGTCCTGCGCAACCACCATCCGCACTGGCAGGCGAACCGCAAGCTTTATCCCGACGTCGGCGACAGCCCCTATACGCCGCGCGCCGAATGGAATCTGCTCGGGACCTGAAGGGGCCGCGACGGAGGCAAGATCGATGCTGAAATTCTTTCCTGTCGCACTGGCCGTCGCAATGGCCCCCACCCCCGCATCCGCACGGGAATCGACCGCCAGCCTTCGCGCCTTCGCCGACGCGTTCGACGCCGCGCAGATCGCGCAGGATCGCGCCGCGCTCGAAACCATGGTCGCCGACGATCTCGTCTTCATCGACGGCAGCGGCAAGCGTTATGGCAAGGCCTTCTTCATCGATGGCTGGACCGGGCCCGACGATGACTATGATCCGGTGACCCTGACCGATCGCGTCATTCTGCCGCTCGGCGAGGACGCCGGCCTCGCGAGCGCCGAGACGATCCTGTCGGGTCGCTCGGCGGGCCAGCCGTTCCGCGTCCGCATCCGCTTCACCGATATCTTCCGCCGCCATGGCGACAGCTGGCGAGCGGCCTATATCCACGTCACGCGGATGCCGATCGAACCGGCGCCCGAAGCCGCGCGCTGATCGAAAACCATTCCAGCCGAAATAGTGCCGTTTTCGTTTCAATAACAGGGGCCACCGACTTGCCCGCCCAGCGCCCCGATATTAGGCTGCTTCTTCGGGGAACATGGGGGGCTATCATGAAGCGGGCATTGTTTGCGGCAGCGATACTTGCGTCGGCAGGACCGGGCGTAGCCCGGGCACAGGGCAGCGGCGACGCGCTGCTGCAAAGCGGAATGGACGGGCGCATCTCGCCGCTGTCGAACGGGGTGGAAATCGAACGCGTCGACGGTCGCCCCGATGCCGGCTACTTTCTCGTCCGGCTGATCGACAACCTGTCCGCGAACGCGGCGACATGCCCGAAAAGGGCTTTCGAAAACGGACAGGGCAAGCGTTGGCGCGAGCTCAACAACCGTATCTATGATCTGGTGTTCAAGCGGAAGGGGTTGTGGGGGATCAACGCCGAGTTTGCGATCAGCAACCCGTCGGGCCAGCCCACGCGGCAGGAGATTCGCCTCGTCAGCGTCAGGAATCCGCACAAATCGGCGTGCGTGCCGCAGATTCTGGGCGCCAACGCCACCGGCGAGACCCCGAAGTTCGTCTTCATCACGCCGATCAACGTCAACGACCATGTCTATGGCACCGAAATGCCGGTCTATCTGAAATCGGTGCACCAGATGGAAGCCGACGACAACCGGATCGACGATCTCTGGCGCGGGCTCGGCTTTTTTGCCAAGGTCGTCTCGGCTCCGCTCGCGCCGCTCGTCGACAGCTTCGCCGGCGAGGGCAAGAAGGAGACCGAAAACGCGCTGACCGAAGTCGGCGGCGAGGCCTATGCCACACGTGTCTTCAAGGCCGATCCGGGCGGCACCCGGACCCAGTCGGAATTCCTCTATCTCGGCTTCGCATCCTTCGGACAGAAGGACCCCGCGACCCTCACCGGCGGCGTGACGCTGCAGGGCGACTATCAGGCAAGCGTCCTCCTCCCGCCGACACGCTATCTCGGCGACATCACCGCCGCGCCGGCGCCCGAGCGCGTGCTGGCCGCGACGCCGTTCCGCAGCAACGGCGTCTATCAGACGGTCCGCGAGCGGCTGGGCGCCAAGGCCAATAATCTGGCCGACCAGACCAGCGCCGAGGCCTTCTCGGGCAGCTGTACGGGCCTGCGCCCCGACCTTCTCGCGCTCGGACTCTCCGAAATCGACGCCGACCTCTGGCTATGGGCGATGGCACGGAAAAGCTCGCACACCGCGGTATCGCAAAAGCTCGACCGGATCGGCTGCTTCGGCGAGATCGCGCGCGCGAACCTCAAGCGCGTCGGCAATATCGCGATCGAAAAGGAAGAGGTCGTCGTCGAGACCCGGCCCGCCGGCTTCGAGGCAATGCAGGCCGCCATGGCAAATCTCGGAACCATGGCGGCACAGGGCGCGACCAATCCCGATCTGCTCGGCCGCTTCGCGGACAGAATCGACGTCAGCATTGCCGACGACGATCTCGCGGCGAGCGGCGGCGCGCTGAACGGCGGCGGACGCGACCGCGCCGCCGTGCTCGACTTCGTCGTCCGCACTTTCGGCCGACACGGCTGCTATGCGCCGCGCGACGACACCACCCGGTTCGAACTCCGCCCCTATATGCCGTTGCGGGCGAACGGCCGGGCCGCCGCGATGATGATGCACACAAAGGGCGGCACGCCCTATGTCGTCACGCTCGGTTTCGATGGCGTGCCGAAAAACGACGCCGGCGCCAAAGCGCAGGTGACCGCTGTCGCGATCCAGAAACAGGGGAACGACACGGGCGAGGTTGTGCGCGATCTCGCGCGCGGGACGAGCGACATCTGCCCGAAAATCGCCGCGAACTGACGGAGGCGCGTCGCGGATTCGCGGCGCGGGCGCGGTTTGCCGGGCGGCCGACGGAATGATTCGACTCCGGCAAACCATAAGAACATAATGTGAACATTGATCCGATTCGGAGGAATGGACGATGGACCCGATGTTCCGCTATTTTCTGGGCTTTCAGGTAGCCGCCGACCGCGCCGGCTGGCTCGCGCGCCAGTTGCCGCCCGTTTCGGGCGACCTGTTCGCGGGGCTGAAGCCGCAAAATTATCACCTCACGCTCTGCACGATCGCCGAAACGGCCGAGCCGCAGCCTTTTCTGCGCCAGCGCGTCGCGGCAGCATTCGCATCCGGCCTCCCCGCTGCGAGCCACATTCCCTTTGGGCGCATCATGAGCCGGGAAATGGGTGCGGAACTCACCACCGTCGGAAGCATCGGCGGCATTCGCCATCTCTATGAGGGCATCGTTGCGCTGCTGGAAACGCAAGGCATCGAACCGATGCATCGAAAGTCGGGGCTACGGCCCCACATCACGCTAGGATACGGTGCCTGCGACTTCGACCCGGCTCCAATGGCCTGGCGGTGGACTCCGCGCGAACTCGTCCTGATCGAAAGCCACGTCGGCCACCGCCGCCATCGCGTGCTGCAAGGTTGGTCGCTGCTTCCGCCGGCGCAGGGCGCCTTCGCCTTTATGGAAGACGAATTGCCGCCGCCGCTGCGCTACGCCGCCTAGCCCTCGAGATTGTGCTCGAGCGTGATCTCGCAGTTGAGCAGCTTCGACACCGGGCAATTCTTCTCGGCCTCGGCCGCGATCGCCGCGAATTCGTCGGCGCCGATCCCGGGCACCTTGCCGGTCAGCGTCAGCGCCGATTTCGTGATCGTGAAGCCGCCGTCCTGCTGTTCGAGCGTCACCGCCGCGCTCGTCTCGAGCGTGTCGCCGCTATAGCCCGCGCGCGCGAGCCCGAACGACAGCGCCATGGTGAAGCAGGCCGCGTGCGCCGCGGCGATCAGTTCCTCGGGGTTCGTCCCCGGCTGGCCCTCGAAGCGCGTACCGAAACCATAGGGCTGTGCATCGAGGACGCCCGACTTGGTCGTGATCGATCCCTTGCCTTCCTTGCCAAAGCCTTCGTAGCGGGCGGATGCGCGATTGACGGTCATGCTCGTATCTCCTTCGAGGGGGGCGAAACGGAAAGGGCGCCGAAGACTCGCGATCCTCAGGCGGCGATAAGCTTACGCCGCGCACCGGCGCGCTTCCACGCCTTTTCATGGAAGAAGAATGCGACGGCATTGATACAGGGCTCGATGATCGCGATCCCGCCCGCGAGCGCGACCGATCCGGTCAGCACATAGGCGACGCTGAATCCGATCGTCAGATGGATCGTGAGGTACGTAAAGGTCTTGATCAGGTCGGTGGGCATGGCGCTTCTGCGGGGACGAAGCGGAAAATTAAGAACGATTCGCAACAAGCGCCAGCCGGGACTTTCGGTCAGTGTGATCGATTTTCCCGCGCGACCCCGGCGCTATCGAGCTCGGGCCCGAGCCTTCCCGTCAGCCACAGCCCCCACATCCGGAAATCGGCCGCGAGGCTCCACAGCGGGTAGGTGAAGGTCGCCGGCCGGTTCTTCTCGACTCCGAAATGCGCGACCCACGCGAAGAAATAGCCCGCGACCGGCAGCGCGATCAGCCAGCCCCAGCGCCCGCTCAGCGCGGCAGCGACGGCGATCAGCACGACGAGGCTCGTCCCGACATAATGCAGCGCGCGCGTCGACGCCTTGCTGTGCTCGCGCAGATAGAAAGGCCAGAATTCGGCAAAGCTCGTATATTCGCGCGCCATCGCCCGATGCTGCCCTTCGCGGCGACGCGGGTCAACTAGAGGCTGCGCGCCGCCTCGTCGATCAGCGCCGCGACCTCGACCGGGTGCGAGGCGAGCGACGCATGCCCCGCGTCGAGCGTGATGACCTTCCGCGCGCCGAGCCGGCCCGACATCGCCGCCTGGTTCGCGGGGGCGATCATCCGGTCCGCGCCCGAGATCTGGTACCAGCTCGGCCGGACCTTCCACGCGGGGTCGCTGATCGGCTCGCCGAAGGTCGACGCGAGCGGCGCCTTTTGCGTCACCGCCATCACCAGCGCCTCGTCGGCATCGAGATCCTGACAGAAGCTCTCGTGGAACTTGTCGGGTTTGACCCACAGATAGCCGTCGGCATCGGGCGCAAGGTTCGCCGCGCCGGCGGGCGGATGCTGCTGCGTCAGCGCGCCGGGGCTTTCGCCCGCATCGGGCGCGAAGGCCGCGATATAGACGAGCCCCGCGACGTTCGGCGCGGTCCCCGCCTCGGTGATCACCGCGCCGCCGTAACTGTGCCCGACGAGCAGCACCGGTCCGTCGATCTGCGCCGCGATCTGCCGCGTCCGCGCCGCATCGCCCACGAGCGAGGTCAGCGGCAGTTCGACCGCGCGCATGCCTTCATGCCCCAGCCGGTCGAGCTCGACGATCGCCTTCGCCCAGTGCGCCGCCCCGCCCCAGAAGCCGTGAACGAGGATGATCGTGGGAAGCGTTGCCATAGTCCCGACTCCTGTGGAATTTTGCGAGACCCGAAGCTACCATGCCCGCCAAAGACCGCACAGCGAAGAAAGCTGGCGGAGTTCGGGGAGGGAAATTTTCATGAAAAAATCGACGCGTGCGCTGCTCGGGCTGGTCTTGCTCGACCTGATCGTCGTCGCCGGTGCGTGGTGGATGATCGACCGTACGCGGAGCGGGGCGTGGAACTCGAACGATCCGGCGGGTTCGATCACGATGGTCACGACCACCGCGGGCATGCTCGTCGGCGTGATCACCGCGATATTGCTGCTCGCCTTCGTGATGCACCGTCGCGCGGGCAACTGATCACCCGCATCGCCTGAAATAGTCAGCCCCCCCGCCCGGGTCGCGGGGGCGGGAGGGCTGTGGTTTCCGGACCGGCGTGGTGGGCCGGACCGGAGACGAGAGCGAAAGATCAGCGCGAGGCGGCTTCGCGAACCTTCTGCACCGCTGGGAGCAGCAGGCCGATCAGGATCTGCACCGGGTTCGCGGTCAGCGTCACGCTGCCCTGCGCGGGCTGCGCCGACTGCGCCATCGCCGGGGTTGCCGAGGCGAGCACGGTGAGCGCGAGGACGGGGGCGAGGATCATCTTCCTGGTCATGGTCGTTTCCTTTTCAATCTGTGGGTCTGTTCGAATTGGGCTCGGGGTCGTTCCCGATGCGCTGCTTATGCCGCGCGGCATCGCGCCCGGCCGTGATCGTCATCACTCGGCCGAATAAATTTCACAAATCATTGAAAAGTAACGAAAGAAAATTCTATCCGCGCTTGATCCGCACGAGCGCGGCGTCGAGCGCCTGCAGAAATTGCGACCGGTCGGCCTTCGAGAAGGGCGGCGGGCCGCCCGTCCGGCCATCCATTCCCGCACGCAGGTCGGCCATGATCGCGCGCGTCGCGATCGCGGGGCCGATCGACGCCGCGGTGAAGGGCTTGCCGTTCGGGCCGAGCACACTCGCGCCCGCCTTCAGCGCACGGTCGGCGAGCAATATGTCGGCGGTGACGACGATCGACCGCGCATGCGCCGCTTCGGCGATCCAGTCGTCGGCCGCATCGAAGCCGTCCGACACGGTGACACGCTCGATCAGCGGATGCTCGGGCACGCGCAGCCGGCTGTTGCTCACGACCTTCACCGCCACCTCGTGCCGCCACGCGACGCGATAGATTTCGTCCTTCACCGGACAGGCGTCGGCGTCGACCAGTATCTGGATGGCATCGGTCATGGGCAAAGGGTCAGCCGACCTCGACGCCCTTCCAGAAGGCGATGCGATCGCGGATCGCTTCGGCAGCCTCTTTGGGGTCGGGATAATACCAGGCGGCGTCGGCGTTCACCTGCCCGTCCACCGTCACATGATGATAATGCGCGACGCCCTTCCACGGGCAGACGCTCGTCGTCGCGCTGTCCGACAGGACAGAGGCATCGACCGCGTCGCGTGCGAAATAATGATTGCCCTCGACGACCACCGTGTCGTCGCTGTCGGCGATCACCGCGCCGTTCCACCGTGCCTGCACCATCGCTCCGCCTCCTGCCTTCAAGCCGCGAGCCCGTCCCACACCAGCTTGGCGCCGAGCAGGACCATCAGCAGATAGATGATAGCATAGAAGCGCGCGCCATCGATCCGTTTGAGCCATCGCACCGTGAGCAGGGTCGATCCGATCGCGAGCGGCATCAGCAGCACGGCGGCGACCAGCACCTCGTGCGGAAAGGCGCCGAGCGCAATATAGGCGGGCACCTTCATCCAGTTGATCGCCGCGAACAGGATCGAACTCGTCCCGACGAAGACGAGGTGCGGCAGGCGGCGCGGCGTCACCCACATCTGGAACGGCGGCCCGCCGGCGTGCGCGATCTGGCTCGTGAAGCCCGTCGCGACCCCGAACAGGCTGCCGACCCAGCCCGGCGAGGTCGACGCCGCGACGACGCGCCCGCCGCGCTCGACCCACAGCCGATAGAGGCCGAACGCCAGCGTGATCGCGCCGAGCGCCGCCATCAGCTTCGCCTCGTCGACGCGCTCGGCATAGGCATAGCCCGCGGCAATGCCCGCGGCGGCACCGGGCAGCATCCACGCGATGACCCATCCGTCCCACGTCTTGCGGAACGACCACACGCTGACGACGTCCTGCACGATCAGGATCGGCAGCAGCAGCGCGGCGGCGATCGTCGGCGGCAGCACGAGCGCAACGAGCGGGGTCGCGAGCGCCCCGACCCCCGACAAGCCGCCCTTGGCGAGCCCGAGCAGAATTACCGCGGCCACCACCGCGAGCAGGGTCAGCGGATCGGAAAGCAGGCTCATGCGGCGGCGATGTCCACCGTGTCGGGAAGCCGCCAGTCGATCGGCCCGCGTCCCTGCGCCTCCAGAAAGGCGTTCGCCTGGCTGAACGGCCGCGACCCGAAAAAGCCGTTGTGCGCCGACAGCGGCGAGGGATGCGGCGCGCGCAGGATCAGATGCGGGCTTCCCGCCCCCAACCCCGCCACATTGGCAGCCTTCTTCTGCGCATGGCTGCCCCACAGGATGAAGACCTTGGGCGCCGGATCGGCCGCGACCGCCGCGACGACCGCGTCGGTGAACCTCTCCCACCCCTTGCCCTGATGCGACGCGGCCATGCCGCTTTCGACCGTCAGGCAATTGTTGAGCAGCAGCACGCCCTGTTCGGCCCAATGCTTCAGATAGCCGTGCGATGCGGGCGCGATCCCCAGGTCGCTGCGCATTTCCTTGTAGATATTGACGAGGCTCGGCGGCGTCCGCACGCCGGGCTGAACCGAGAAACAGAGGCCATGCGCCTGCCCCGGCCCGTGATAGGGGTCCTGCCCCAATATCACGACGCGGACATCCTGCGGCGGCGTCGCATCGAGCGCCGCGAACCAGTCGCGCGGCCGCGGAAAGATCGCCTTCCCCTTCGCGCGCTCGTCGGCAAGGAATTGCTTCAGCGCCGCCATATAGGGCTGCTCGAACTCGCCGCCGACGCGTGCGAGCCAGTCGGGATGCAGTTTGACGTCGGCCATGCCCGCGCTTCACCAGAGGAGCGCGGGCTTGTCCAGCACGTTCCCGCGCGAACAGCGGCTATCAGCCGTAATGCGGTCAGGCGGCTTTCAGAAGAAGAGCCCGGGAAAGCTCGCGATTGCGGGAACCATCATCTGAACGTGATCTTGTACATCGCTCCGAAACCGAACCGGGCACCGACGCCGCCAAGACCCTCGTTGTAAAACGTCGTCCCGTACAAGGCTCCATCGCGCCCCTCGATCAGCCCCATCTCGGGATCATGAGGCTGGTTCTGGCCCGATCCGAATGAGAAAATTGTGGTGAAATTTCCGGCATAAGTCAGGCGAAAGACAGTACCACCGCCATTGACCCCACCATTGCGAGCCGTGCCGTACAAATTGCCGTCTCGTCCAAGCGCGAGGAAGGCGGACGGTCCTTGGCCGTCGTCCCGGCGATCTTTGGCGAATGCATGAACGACGGCGACCCTTCCGGCGGAGTCCAGCCGAAACACGGTACCGGACCCCGCACCGCCTGACGGGGTTGTTCCGTAGAGCGCCCCGTCGCTTCCCTGAACGAGCGATCCTTGGGGAGATGATGGATCGTTGGAGGTCGCACCAAAGGAATGGACAGTCGTCAGCCTGCCGTCGGTGCCGAGCTTGAAGATCGTTCCCCGCTCATAGGCTCCACCCATGCTGGTCGTGCCATAGAATGCACCGTCAGACGCCTGTACCAGAGGCCCATTGGGTTGAACGCCGCCTGCCGGAGCGCCGCCAAACGAGTGAAGCGTTGTTAGCGTACCAGAAGGCGCCATTCTGAAAATTGTGCCGCAATTCCCGCCCGCCCGCGGAATCTGGACGCAATGGTTGGCACCACCGGACGACGTCACGCCGTAGAAATTTCCATCCTTGCCGAGCACCAGCGCGCTCGCAAATGTGTCGCCTTCGCCGGCCGCGCCGCTGAACGAATGCAAAATTCGATAGGATCCGTCGAGCGTCAGACGGAAGATGGTTCCTCCGCTACCATAAGCCCCGCCATTCGCCGTCGTTCCGTAGAGGGCGCCGTCCGGCCCTTCGATGAGTGCGCCAAGCGCGGTATATCCGTCCTTTTCTACAGTACCGAATTGATACACCACCGAATGTTCGCCACCAGGCGTAACGCGATAGATGACGCCGCACGGGATAGGATCGGCAGGCCGGCACCTGTTAATGCCGCCATTTCGAGTCGTTCCATAGAAGTTCCCGTCGCTGGCCTGCAGCGGAGGTCCGTTCGGCTGGGCTCCGTCGGTTTCCGAAACACCGAATATATGCAGATAGGTCACACTCGTCGGCGTCGGCGTCGGAGTAGGGGTTGGGGTTGGGGTCGGCGTGACCACGACGGGCGGATTTCCGCCGCCCGAAGAGCTCCCCCCGCCACATGCGCCGAGCAGGCCGAGCACGAAAAGCGGCCCGAAGTGCCGAACAACCCTCATTCAGAAAATCCCCCATGGAAACGAACACTTAATGGCTCAAAGGGACAATTTTAGGCAAGGGAGAAAAGCTCTTCGATGGGGCGCCGGGGTTTCGACAATAGCCGCTTGCACGCTTCAGTGCGGGGGCCTCGCGCCCGTCCTAAATCTTCCCGCGCACTCCCAGAAAGAAGCGCCGGCCCAGATAGTCGTACTGCGTCCCGAACGCCGGTGCCTGCCCGATCACCGGCGGCGTTGCCGCGACGACCGTCGACACGCGCGGCGGCGGGGTGTCGAACAGGTTCGCGACCCCCAATGTGATGCGGAAACGGTCGGCGACGTCGCGGCTCAGCGACAGCGAGTGATAGAAGGTCGCGGGCACGCTGACGTCGGGGCAGAAGCGCCCGCCCGGGCGGAAGCCCGAGGTGCGGCACGCATCGCCGCCCTGCGCGCGGAGCAGGTCCTCCGCGTTCGACGCCGCGCCGGTGACGTCGAGGCCATAGAAGAGCGTCCAGCCGTCCTTCATCCAGCCGAGGTTGAAATCGCCGACCCATTTCGGATTGCCGATCTTGCCATTGTCGTCGACCTCGGTGCCGGGGAAGAGCGAAACCTTGTCCTTCACCTGCCACGTCATCTGCGCGCGGAAGGTCAGCGCGCCAAGCTTGCCCAGATCCTGATCGACCGCGAGCGACAGGTCGACGCCGCGATTGCGCTGGCGGCTGATGTTGACATAGCGGTCGGTGACGCTCGCGACGCTCTGCGCGTCGGGACCCGCCGTCGTCGAGCGCGTGAACAGGCCGCACAGCGGCTCGGCGGCGACTTCGGAGTCATAACAGCCGCGCAGGATATTACCCGCGCCGAGCAGGGTGATCTCGTCCTTCACCTCGATGTCGAAATAATCGACCGCGAGCCGCGTCTTGAGCCCGCCCCACAGCGCCCCCGACAGGTCGGGCGTCAGAATCACCGACACCGTCTTCGCGGTCGAGGTTTCGGGTTTGAGTTCGCCGATCCCGCCACCCGACACGATCGTCGCGGGGCTGATCCCGCCCGCATAATTGGGGCCGATGCCGTCGGCGGCGCAATTGTCGAAGATGCGCTGGCTGATCGCGCCCGCCGCGAGCCGCGCGGCGGTCTGGATGCACGGATCGATCGCCTGCTGGCCGAGGAAGCCCGTCTGATCCTGAAGGAACAGCTCGAACAGCGCGGGGGCGCGGAACGAGGTGCCCCATGTGCCGCGGAAGCGCAGCCAGTCGGTCACCGCCCAATCGGCGCCGACCTTCCACGTCGTGTCGCTGAAGCTGTCGCCCGCCCCGTCGCGGCGCGTCGCCTCGACATGTGTGTAGCGCGCCGCGCCCGACAGCGTCAGCCGCTCGATCGTCGGCAGACCTTCGAGCAAAGGCACCTCGACCTCGCCGAACAACTCCTTCGACACGGTGCGCCCCGCGGTGACGCCCGAGGTCGTGAAATTGGCGACATTGCCCGCCAGCGTCGCCTCGCCCGGCGTGTCGTCGATCTCGTCGCGGCGGATGTTGGCGCCGACCGCGACGCCGACCGGCCCCGCCGGCAGATTGAGCAGCTTGCCCGTCAGCAGCGCCTCGGCCGAGGTCTGCTTGAACAAGGTGCGGCCCGTCTCGCGTCCCGTCAGGAAAGCCCGCTCGGCGGGCGTCAAGTCGCCGCGCAGCACGCGCGGATCGGTGAAGTCGATGTCGATGCACGGCACGCCGCGGATCGCGGTCGTCGTGCCGGCGCACGAGCGCGTGCGCAGGGTCTGCGACGCGATCGCATCCTGATAGATGACGTCCTGCGTATAGCTCGCGTCCGACCGGCTGTGCTGGCCGTGGACATCCCATTTCCAGCCGCCGCCGAACTCGCCGCGCAGACCCAGCACGCCGCGATAATAATCGACATCGGCTTCGCTTTCGGATTTCACCAGTATGCGCGGGCGCAGGATCAGATTGCCGCCGAACTCGGCGTTGAGCGGATCGCCAAGGTCGTTCGGGTCGCAATTATACTGCGTCGGATCGCAGAGGAAGAAAGGCAACATCGACGCGCCGGTGAACTGCTGGAGCTCGATCCGCTGGACGCCATTGTTATGCGACTTGCGGTTGCTGAACAGGAACTCGCCATAAGCCGTGATGCCGTCGGTCACGTCATAGGCGCCCTCGACGAAGGCACTCACGCGGCGCACATCGGAGAACACGTCCGAATCCTGCTCGACCGGCTCGAACTGGTTGAGCGCGCCGGTCGACGGGCCGTCGAAATTGACCCCGAAGAAATTGGCGGGGCCGAACACGCCGATCGGGTTGTAGGCGTTGATCGGGATGCCGACGCCCGCGAATTCATTGCCATATTGGCCGGCGAAGATCGCCTGCCCGTTCGGCGCGATCAGCCCGGGGCCGAAGGTCGGAAAGCCGTTCTGGTCGACCCCCGAAAAATCGCTGAACACGATCATGTTCGCCTGCGTGCTGCTGCACGCCGGGCGCCCGGTGCGGAAATCGACGATATCGGCGCGGCTGCCGTCGGCCTCGCGCTTCAGATATTCTTCGGAGCAGAAGAGGAAGCCGCGGTCGCGGCGGGTGAGGTTCTGCTGGCGGAAATAATCGACCGTCGCGAAGATATGGCCGCGGTCGAATTTCTTCCCGAAACTCGCATCGACGCCATAGCTTTCGCCGCCGCCATGTTCGGTGATCGACGAGAAACCACCGCCTTCGACGCCGTTCAGGTCGTCGCGGGTCAATATGTTGACCACGCCCGCCACGGCGTCCGATCCATAGATCGACGAGGCGCCGGTCTTGAGTATCTCGACCTGCCGGACCACCGACAGCGGCAGCACGTTGAGGTCGAAGGGCGCGACCGCGCCGCGGATGCCCGCAGGGCCCGCGCGGCGGCCGTTGATCAGCACCAGGGTCCGCTCGGCACCCAGCCCGCGCAGCGACACTGTCTGCACATCATTGCCGCCGTTCGCGACGAAGCGGTTCGAAATCGCCGAATTGATCTGGATCGATCCCTGCGCCGCCGGAACCTGCTGCAGCATGTCGGCGAGCTGGACCTGCCCCTGCAGCTTCGCGCTCTCGGGGTCGACGACCTGGATCGGGTCGGCGCTGGTGAACTCGCTCTTCGCGATCCGCGATCCGGTGACGACGATATCCTCGCCATCGTCCTGCGCCGCTGCCGGACTCGCCGTCAGCGCCATGGCCGAGACTGTCGCGGCCAGAAACACCTGCGAGTGGGTGCGCATGTTCATTGTCCTGTTCCGACTGAAGGTTGATAACGCCCCCCGGCGCACCGGAATCTATGCAAAAGGCGTTTCGATATGGTTTACACGGCGGTAAGTTTTCCCGGCGCGCTTCATCGCTTGTCGGGGCCCGCGCACGCCGCTACGCACGCCTGCGAAGGGCGGGGCGAAAGGATCGCGCGATGGGCAAGGCAATGGGCGAAACGCTGGAACGGCTCGAGGCGGTCATCCGCGACCGGCTCGCGGCGGGCGATGCCAACGCCTCCTATGTCGCGAGCCTCGCCGCGAAGGGCCGCGGCAAGGTCGCGCAAAAGCTCGGCGAGGAAGCCGTCGAGACGGTGATCGCCGCGGTCAGCGAGGACGATACCGCGCTGACCGGCGAGGCGAGCGACCTCATCTTCCACCTCACCATCCTGCTCGCCGAGCGCGGGCTGACGTGGGATATGATCGCCGCCGAGCTCGACCGCCGCCACGGCACCTCGGGCCACGCCGAAAAAGCCGCCCGAAAGTAAGGAAATCTCGCATGCCGATCGACGCGACCCTCCCCTATGACGAGACCAATATCTTCGCGCGCATCCTGCGCGGCGAACTGCCGTCGAAGACCGTCTACGAGGACGAATTCGCCCTCGCCTTCCACGACATCAACCCGCAGGCGCCGCTACACATCCTCGTGATCCCCAAGGGGCCCTATGTGAGCTGGGACGATTTTTCGGAACGCGGCAGCGAAGCCGAAATCGCGGGCTTCGTCCGCGCCGTGGGCAAGGTCGCGCGCGATCAGGGCCTCGTCGCGCCGGGATACCGCCTGCTCGCGAACGTCGGCCTCGACAGCCATCAGGAAATCCCGCACCTGCACGTCCATATCTTCGCGGGACAAAAGCTTGGGCCGATGCTCGCGCGCTGATCTTTCGCCGCCGTCTATGACGGCGGTCACAGCAATTTCGCCGACTGCGACTAACCGTGTGCCACATACGGCGACGGGTGGACTCTGTCCCCTGTTTCCAGCAGGATAAGTTCGGACCGAAACGGGGAGTTGACGATGGGCAAGGGATGGCGCGCGCTGGCTACGGCATTGGCCGGCAAGGCAAAACTGGCGCTGATCGTCCCTCTCACCCTCGCGATGGCCGCGACCGCCACCGCCGACACCGTCCCGCAGGTCACGCTCGCGACGCCGGGCAGTTCGGGCACCGGCGACGGCACGATCACGCGCTTCACCTTGCGCTTTTCCGAAGACATGGTGCCGCTCGGCGATCCCCGCGCCGCCGCACCCGCGACCAACGACTGCAAACTTCCTTCGTCGGGCCGCTGGGTCGACACGCGCACCTGGGTGCTCGAATTCGACAAACCGCTCCCCGGCGGGCTCGCCTGCCATGTCGAGCTTCGCGACGGGCTCAAGACCGCACGCGGCGTCGCGGTCGCGGGGAACAGCCGCTTCGCGCTCGACACCGGCGGTCCCTCGGCGCGCGCCGTGCTCGCGGGCGGGATGGACGGCGATATCGAGGAGGAGCAGATCTTCCTCGTCGCGACCAATGTCGCCGCCGACCGTGCCTCGGTCGGGCGATTCGGCTATTGCGCGGTCGACGGGATCGGCGAGAAGATTCCGCTCGACGTCCTGCCGCGCGCGACCGCGACCGAGATTTTGACCGGGCTCGGCGACAACAACTGGTCGCGCCAGTCCTTCACCTATGACGCCGGGCTGCCGCAGCGCCTGCCCGCCGCGGGGCCCGACCGCGAGGCCGCGCTCGACCGCGTCGTCGCGGTCAAATGCCGCCGCCCGCTGCCCCCGGGGCGCGAAATGGCGCTCGTCTGGGACGCGCGCATTTCGCAGGCTGGCGTGCCGAGCCGCACCGCCGGGCGCGACCAGCGCTTCGACCATGACGTGCGCCCCGCATTCACCGCAAAGATGTCGTGCAGCCGCATCAATCCGCAGGCGGGCTGCAACCCGATCAAGGATGTGACGCTGAGCTTCGCATCGCCCGTATCGCGCGAAACGATCCTCGCCGCGACGCTCAACACCGCCGACGGCAGGAAATTGACGCCGAAGATCGATGCGGACGACCGCAACGACGCCTGGTTGACGAGCATCCGCTTCACCGGCCCGCTGCCGCAGAATGTCGACGCGACGCTTGTCCTCCCCGCCGACGTCACCGACCAGAGCGGCCGCAAGCTGCAGAACCAGTCGAATTTCCCGTTGAAATTCCACATCGACCGCGCCCCGCCGCTCGTCAAATTCGCCGCCGAATTCGGCATCCTCGAAGCCGGCGAGGGCGGCGTGCTGCCCGTCACCGTGCGCGGGGTCGAAAGCAGCCTCGTCCAGTCGAACCTCAAAATGCCCGCCGCGACGCTCAAGGTCGGCGACGACGATGCCGCGATCGCGCGCTGGCTGAAGCGTGTCGCCGACGCCGACGACACCGACTATCGCGAGGAAAAGAACGCTGCGGGCAAGGATGTCACGGTCAATTACACCGGTACGAAATCGGTGTTCGACGGCGCGCCGTCGGGCGGCGAGCGCCGCGACCTGCAGCTCGCGCCCGCCGCGGGCGGCAAGGAGTTCGAGGTCGTCGGCATCCCGCTCACCGAAAAGGGTTTCCACGTCGTCGAGATCGCGAGCCCCGAGCTTGGCGCCGCGCTGCTCGGCCGCAAATCGACGCGCTATGTCGCAACCGCCGCGCTCGTCACCAATATGGCGGTGCATTTCAAATGGGGCCGCGAAGGCTCGCTCGCCTGGGTGACCTCGCTCAACACCGGCCTGCCCGTCGCCGGCGCCGAAATCCGCGTCACCGACAGCTGCACCGGCCGCCTGCTCGCGCGCGGCACCGCCGACAAGGCGGGGCGCCTCGCCTTCACCGGCGGGCTGCCGCAACCCGAAACCTATTCGAGCTGCCGCGAAGATGCCGACCCTGCAAGCAGCGAGGGCCATGCGCTGATGGTCAGCGCACGCTCGGGCGATGATTTCAGCTTCACGCTCACCGACTGGGGCAGCGGCATCCGGCCCTATGACTTCGACCTCCCCTATGGCTGGTCGGAGCGGAACGACATCCTCCACACCGTCTTCGACCGCTCGCTCGTGAAAGCGGGCGAGACCGTCCATATGAAGCATGTGCTGCGCCGCCCGGTCGGCACCGGCTTCCGCACGCCTGAGGCGCTCGCGGGCAAGCTCCGCCTTGTCCACCGCGGCTCGGACACCGAATTCGAAATGCCCTTCGCCATTGCCGCGGGCGGCAGCGGCGACACGACGTGGAACGTCCCCGCCTCGGCGCCGATGGGCGATTATGAGCTCGTCTTCGTTACCAAGGACAAGGACGGCGAGGACAAGACGATCTGGTCGGGCCAGTCGGTCAAGGTCGACGAATATCGCCTGCCGACGATGAAGGCGACGATCACCGGCCCGAAGACCGCGCTCGTGCGTCCCGCCGCCGTGCCGCTCAATCTCTTCGTCGGCTATCTGTCGGGCGGTCCCGCGCCGAATATTCCGGTCGAACTGCGCACCAATTTCCGCTCATCCTGGTCGCCGCCCGAAGATTATCGCGACTGGGATTTCGACGGCCAGCCGGTGAAGGAAGGCGTCGTCCAGCTCGACGACAGCGGCGACGAACCTTCGGCCGAACTGCCGCTCGCGCGTTCGGTACCGCTGAAACTCGACGCCAATGGCGCCGCGACGACCAATGTCACCGTCGACCAGCCGATCACCGAACCGACGATGATGGCGGCCGAAATGGATTATGAGGATGCGAATGGCGAGACGCTGACGTCGAGCCGCCGCATCACCCTCTATCCCTCGGCCGTCCGCCTCGGGCTCAAGACCGACGGCTGGCTGATGCGCGACAATGACCTGCGCCTCAATTTCATCGCGCTGGACTTGGGCGGCAAGCCGATCGCCGGCCAGCGTATCGCGGTCGCAGTCTACAACCGCGAGATCATCACCGCGCGCCGCCGCCTGATCGGCGGCTTCTACGCCTATGACAACCAGATGCGCACGACGAGGTTGGGCGCGACCTGTTCGGCGACGACCGACAAGCTCGGCCGCGCGAGCTGCGCGATGGCGCCCGGCGTCTCGGGCGAAGTCACCGTCGTCGCAACGACGCAGGATGAGGGCGGCAACGAAGCGCGCGCGGTGCGCTCGGTCTGGCTCGCGGGCGATAACGATTGGTGGTTCGGTGGCGACAATGGCGACCGCATGGACGTGATCGCCGAAAAGCCGCGCTACGCCGCGGGCGACACCGCCCGCTTCCAGGTCCGCATGCCGTTCCGCGAAGCGACCGCGCTCGTCACCGTCGAACGCGAAGGCGTGCTGTCGAGCTTCGTCGTGCCGCTCAAGGGCACCAACCCCGTCGTGCAGGTCAAGCTGCCCGCGACCTACGCACCCGACGTCTATGTCTCGGTGATGGCGGTGCGCGGCCGCGTGACCGGCGAGGAAAACTGGTTCCGCAAGATGAAGCGCGCGGTCGGCTTCAAGATCGAGAATAGCGAAGGCGCTCCCCCCACGGCATTGGTCGATCTTGCCAAGCCGAGCTACCGCATGGGCATCGCGCGCATCAAGGTCGGCTGGGAAGGCCATCAGCTCGGCGTGAAGGTCAAGGCCGACAAGGCAAAATATTCGGTCCGCGAAACCGCCAAGGTCGCGATCGAGGTCAAGACCCCCGACGGCAAGGCGCCGAAGAATGCCGATGTCGCCTTCGCCGCGGTCGACGAGGCTTTGCTCCAGCTCTCGCCCAACGAAAGCTGGGACATCCTCCCCGCGATGATGGGCGAACGCACGCTCGACGTGCTCACTTCGACCGCGCAGATGCAGGTTGTCGGCAAGCGCCATTATGGCCGCAAGGCGCTCGAACCGGGCGGCGGCGGCGGCGGCGACCTGTCTGGCCTGACGCGCGAGGATTTCCGCCCGGTCCTGCTGTGGAAGGGCAATGTCCCGCTCGACGCCAAGGGCCGCGCGACGGTCGACGTGCCGCTCAGCGACAATCTCTCGGGCTTCCGCCTCGTCGCGATCGCCACCGACGGCTCGCAATATTTCGGGACCGGCGAAACGAGCGTCCGCACCGTGCAGGATCTCGGCGTCTTCGCCGGCATGCCCGAACTGGTGCGTAGCGGCGACACCTATGACGCGCGCTTCACGCTGCGCAACGGCACCGACCAGCCGATGGAGGTCACAGCGACCCCGACGCTGTCGCCCGCCGTCGCGACCGCGCCGCCGCTCACCGTCACCATTCCGGCGGGTGGCGCGGTGCCGATCAGCTGGTCGATGACCGCCCCCGAAACCACCGGCCCGATCGAATGGACCGTCGATGCGGCCCAAAAGGGCGGCAAGGCACGCGACCGCCTCGTCTTCGAACAGACCGTCGAACCCGCGGTGCCGGTCGAAACCTGGGCCGCCAGCCTGTTCCGCGTCGGCCCCGCGACGACGCTGCCGATCGCGATACCGACGGGCGCGCTTCCCGGCGGCTATGTCGATATCGCGCTCGCGGGCACGCTCGCGCCGCCGCTCACCGGCGTGCGCGACTATATGGCCGCTTACCCCTACACCTGCTTCGAACAGCAGACGTCGCGCGCCGTCGCGCTCGGCGACGTCGGGCGGTGGCAGGCGCTCGCGGGCGCGATGCCGACCTATCTCGATGACGACGGGCTGCTCCGCTATTGGCCGAACGAAAATCTCACCGGCTCGATCGAACTCACCGCCTATGTCATGAACGTGACCGCGGCGAACGGCTTCGCGATCCCCGAGGCATCGAAGGCAAAGATGGTCAAGGCGCTGCAGGCGGTCGTCGAAGGGCGGCTGACGCGCAAGGGCTATGGCCCGTACGACATCCGCCCCGTCCGCATCGCGGCGCTCGCCGCGCTTGCCCGCAACAATGCGTCGAGCGCCAGCCTCGCCGCCGCGATCGACGTCGCGCCGGTCGACATGGCGACCGGCACGCTCGCCGACTGGCTCGTCGCGCTCGAAAAGACGCCCGGCGTGCGAAACGCTCCCGCGCTCCGCACCGCGGCCGAGGCCGAGCTGCGCAAGCGCCTCGTCTATGAAGGCACGCGCCTCGACCTCGTCGACGATGCGAAGGCCCCGTGGTGGATGATGACCAGCGGCGACGAAATGGCGATCAAGGCCCTCGAAGCCGTGCTCGGCCGCAAGGGTTGGGAGGATGACGCGGGCAAGCTGATGGTCGGCGTCGCGCAGCGCCAGCGCAAAGGCCATTGGGACACGACCCCCGCCAACGCATGGGGCGCGGTCACCGTCCGCCGCTTCGCCGAGCTGTATCCGGCGAGCGCGATCACCGGCGTGACCAACGTCAGCCTCGCGGGCGGCACCGCCTCCCAAAGCTGGCCGCTTCCGGCCGAGCCGGTTTCGCCGCTTCGCGTCGCGCTCAACGCCGCGACGATGAGCCTCAAGCATGAGGGTAGCGGCGCGCCATGGGCGACCGTCAGCGTCAAGGCCGCGGTCCCGCTCAAGGAACCGCTCAACGCGGGTTACCGGATCAAGCGCTCGGTCAGCATCGTCAAGGCGGCGAACAAGGACCGGCTGACGCGCGGCGACGTGATCAAGGTGCGGATCGAGGTCGTCGCGGCCGCGGGCCGGACATGGGTCGTGATCAACGATCCGATCGCACCCGGCGCGACGATCGTCGGCAATCTTGGCGGCCAGTCCGAAATGCTCGCCGAACAGGCTGGCGGATCGGGCGCGCAGCCGAGCTATGTCGAGCGCGGCAAGGACAGCTGGCGCGGCTATTTCGGCTGGATGCCCGCAGGTACGCACGCGGTCGAATATGTTGTCCGCCTGAACGGTTCGGGCCGCTTCACGCTGCCGCCGACGCGCGTCGAGGCGATGTATTCGCCGGCGATCCGCGGCCAGTGGCCGAACGCGCCGATGACGATCGCCAGCGTCGGGCAGTGATGCATCCCCGCCCTTCCTTCCTCCGTTCGTGTCGAGCGAAGTCGAGACACCCCAAAGGCACACACGACCGATGGGCATCCCGACTTCGCTCGATGCGAACGGGTGTTGAGAGGCCTGCGCAGATCCCCATCGGCTAGGCAGATCGATGCATTTCCCCCGCAAACGCCGCTGGTTCGATGCACTGGCATGGGCGGCCCTCGCGTTGCTGGTTCTCGTCACCATCGCGCATCTCGTCACGCGCCCGCCGGCGATGCCGGAGTATGAGAAGGTCCGCGCCGGCTGGAAATCCAGCGAGGCCTGGCTCTACGACCGCGACGGCCAGCTGCTCGACAGCGAGCGCGTCAATTTCGAACGCCGCCGCCTCGCCTGGGTGCCGCTGGGGGATATCAGCCCCGCCGTCCGCGACGCCGTCGTGCAGAATGAGGACCGCCGTTTCTGGTCGCACGGCGGGGTCGACTGGCTCGCGATCGCGAGCGCAGCACGCGCGCGCCTGACAATCTTGGGGGGGACCGGCGACCGCTCGCGCGGCGCCTCGACGCTGCCGATGCAGCTCGCCGCCTTTCTCGATCCCAGCCTCGCGCAACCCGGCAAGCGCGACTGGCGGACCAAGCTCCGCCAGATGCGCGCCGCGGAGTTACTCGCCGACAACTGGTCGCGCGAAGAAATGCTCGAGGCCTATTTCAACCTCGTGCCCTTGCGCGGCGAGGCGCAGGGGATCGGCGCGGGCGCGCAAAGCCTGTTCGGCAAGAAACCTGCCGAGCTGAACCGCACCGATGCCGCGCTCTTCGCGGGCCTCCTCCCCAACCCTGCCGCCGGAGCCGAGGCGCTCGGCCGCCGCGCGTGCCGCATTGCAAAGGCGAAGGATTGTGCGGCGATCCGCGCCGCCGCGGCGACGCTCGTCTCGGGCGAACATGCCGCGCGTTTCGATCCCGCGCTCGCGCCGCATCTCGCCGTGCGCCTGCTCGACCAGCCCGGCAAGCGCGTCAAGACCACAATCGACCGTCGCATCCAGACCGCCGCGATCGTCGCGCTGCGCCGCCAGCTCGCCGGGCTCGGCTCCGACCGCGTGCGCGACGGCGCCGTCGTCGTGCTCGACAACGCGACCGGCGAGGTGCTCGCCTATGTCGGCGGGGTCGGCCTCAAATCGACCGCCGCGTCGGTCGACGGCGCCAACGCCCCGCGTCAGGCGGGCTCGACGCTGAAACCGCATCTCTATGCGCAGGTGATCGAACATGGCTGGCTCACCGCCGCGTCGATCCTCGACGACAGCCCGGTCCAGCTCGACACCGCCTCGGGGCTCTATGTCCCCAAAAATTACGACCACAGCTTCAAGGGGCCGGTCAGCGTGCGCCATGCGCTCGCCAGCTCGCTCAACGTCCCCGCCGTCCGCGCGCTCGTCATCGACGACGTCCAGCAGTTCCGCGATCGCCTGTGGGCGCTCGGCTACCACGGGCTCGTCGAGGACGGCGAATATTATGGCTTTTCGCTGGCGCTCGGCTCGGCCGAGGTCAGTCTCGTCGAACAGGCCAACGCCTTCAGAACATTCGCAAATTCAGGAAAATGGTCCCCTGCCCACTTCACCGATATGCGCGATGATCGTGAAGTTCCGCGCCAGATCGTCACCCCCGCCGCCGCCTTCATCGTCGGCGATATCCTCGCCGACGCGTCGGCGCGCACCGACGCCTTCGGCGCCGACAGCGCGCTCCGCCTCCCCTTCTGGGCGGCCGCGAAGACCGGGACCTCGAAAGGCATGCGCGACAATTGGTGCATCGGCTGGTCCGACCGCTTCACCGTCGCCGTCTGGGTCGGCAATCTCGAGGGCGATTCGATGCGCGCGGTTTCGGGCACCTCGGGTGCCGCCCCTGTCTGGCGCGACGTGATGCTCGCGCTCCACGCCGGGCACCCCGGCAAGCCGCCCGCAATGCCGGCCGGCGTCGAGGCGCGCCAGATTGCCCTCCCCGGAACCCGCGAACCCCCGCGCCGCGAATATTTTCTCACCGGCACCGCCCAAAGTGAAATGGCGGCCGCGCCGCAAGCCGCACGCCGTCCGCGCATCACCAGCCCCGTCAGCGGCAGCGTCTATGCGCTCGATCCCGACATTCCGATCGACCGCCAGCGGCTCGCGGTCACCGTCAGCGGATCGGTCGCCGGGTACCGCCTGATCCTCGACAAGCAGCCGCTCGGCGACGCCGATGACGGGCAGCAGATATTGCCGCGCCCCGGCACGCATATGCTCGCGCTTGTTGATCCGGGCGGCCGAATGATTGACCGGGTGCGTTTTACCGTACGGTAAGCCGCGCAGGCCCGTGAAATTAAGTTGCGCTGACGCGTGGAGCGTCTAGTCTGCCCCGCCATGAGACGGGCGGCAGTTCAGCCGCTCCCAAGGGGATGACTATGCTATTTGACCGCGTAAAGCCGTTGGATGCCATTCTGGCGACAGCGGAAAAAAAGTCGCTTACGCGCACGCTCGGCGCCTTCCAGCTCACGATGCTGGGAATCGGCGCCGTGATCGGGACGGGGATTTTCGTTCTGACCGCCGAGGCCGCGCAAAAGGCTGGCCCCGGCATGATGGTCAGCTTCATCATCGCCGGCTTCGTCTGCGCCTTTGCGGCGCTCTGCTACGCCGAAATGGCCTCGATGGTCCCCGTTTCGGGCTCGGCCTATACCTACAGCTACGCCGTGATGGGGGAACTCATCGCATGGATGGTCGGCTGGGCGCTGATTCTCGAATATGCGGTCGCGGCGGGTGCAGTCTCGGTCGGCTGGTCGGGCTATGTCGTCGGCCTGATCGAGCATAGTTTCGGGATAGACATACCTGCGAAATTCGTGCTCGGGCCGTTCGACGGGGGCTTGATCAACCTGCCCGCGATGTTCATCGCCGGGCTGGTAACGATGCTGCTCGTGATCGGCACGCGCGAATCGGCAACGATCAACGCGCTGCTCGTTGTCATCAAGGTGACCGCGCTCACGCTCTTCATCATCCTCGCAGTTCCCGTAATGAACATGGAGAATTTCGAGCCCTTCGCCCCGCTGGGCATCGGCGGCATCGGGGCGGCCGCGGCATCGATCTTCTTCGCCTATGTTGGCTTCGACGCGGTCTCGACCGCAGCCGAGGAGACCAAGAATCCGCAGCGCAACATGCCGATCGGCCTGATCGGCAGCCTTGCGATCTGCACCATCTTCTACCTGCTCGTTGCCGCAGGCGTCATCGGCACGGTCGGCGCGCAGCCGGTCGGAATCGATGCTGCGGCGGGCCATGCGCTCGAACCCGGCAGCCGCGAACTCGCCGCTGCGTGCGGCGCGATCGGCGATCAGGCGGTGGTCTGCTCGAAGGAAGCGCTGGCGTGGACGCTGCGCGAAATCGGCTGGCCGCAGATCGGCAACCTGATCGGCCTCGCCGCCGGTCTCGCGCTGCCGTCGGTCATCCTGATGATGATGTTCGGCCAGACCCGCATCTTCTTCGTGATGAGCCGCGACGGCCTGCTCCCGCAGGCCTTTTCGAAGATCCACCCGAAATTCAATACGCCGCACGTGATCACGATCATCACGGGCATCGCGGTCGCGCTCTTCGCCGCCTTCTTCCCTGTCGGACAACTGGCGAACATCTCGAACTCGGGCACGCTCTTCGCCTTTGCCGCGGTGTCGATCGCGGTGATGGTGATCCGCCGCACCGACCCGGGCCGCCATCGCCCGTTCAAGACGCCGCTGATCTATGTCACGGCGCCGATCGCGATCCTCGGCTGCCTCTATCTCTTCTTCAACCTCGACCAGAAGAGCATCAACCTCTTCCTGATCTGGGCCGCGATCGGGCTGGTCGTCTACTTCGTCTACAGCCGCTCGCGCAGCCATGTGGGGCTCGGCCATGTCGAGGTACACGAGGACGATGCCGACGCGCCGCCGCCGCCGGTCCCGCCGGCCCCCTCGTTCAACTGACGGTTGGAAATGCGAAAGGGAAAGGGGGCTCTGGCCCCCTTTCTTTTTGGCGGGCGCGTCGAACAGGCTGAGGCTACTTGCGACCGGTTCCAGACCTCTTCCTCTCGTCACCCCGGACTTGATCCGGGGTCCACGACGGCGGTGCAACTATAGATCCCGGATCAACTCCGGGATGACGAAAATCGGAATGCAAACGTCCGCTCCCCCGCCCCCGAAGCGGACTTTCGGCCTTCAGGCCGACAGCGCCGTCAATAGGGGCTTTTCGGCGCTGTTCCCGGCCGGGTGAACAGTTTGCCCCGCTCGGCCCAGAGCACCAGGGTCAGGCCGACGACCGCGCTGATCAGGAAGGCATAAGCGAGCGGCAACGTCGTGCCGTCATATTGCTGGCCGATCGCCGCGCCGACGGTCGCCGCGAGCAGGGTCTTGGCAAAGCTCTGGTACGATGAAGCGACCCCGGCCATATGCCCGAAATCCTCCATCGCGATCGACCCGAAGTTGCTTCCGATAAAGCCGACGAGGCCGACGTTGACCATCATCAGCGCTGTGAACATCCACAGCGTTTCGGCCCCGCTCAGCGCCGCTACGATCTGCAGGATCGAGGTCGCCATGAAGGCGAAGACCGCCGACTGCGACACGCGCCGCGCCCCGAAACGCTCGACGATCGCGGCGTTCGAGAAATTGGCGATCGCGATGCCCACCGCGACGCAGGCGAAGATCAGCGGGAACATAGCCCGCGCGCCGAACACCTCGGCGATGATCTGCTCGCTACTGTTGAGATAGCCGTAGAGTGCGCCCTGCATCATCCCCGATGCGATCATATAGCCCGCGGCGCGGCGGTGCCGCGTCACCGTCGCCCATCCCGCGATCATCGTCTTGAGGTCGAGCGGCCGCACATCGGCGGGATCGAGCGTTTCGGGCAGGCGCCGGAGCCAGAGCAGCATCACGATCGACATTACCGCGAGCACGATGAAAATCGCGCGCCAGCCCGCGACGGCGGCGATCCCCGCACCGATCGTCGGCGCGATGATCGGCACGATCATGAAGACGAGGAAGATCAGCGACAGCCTTTTGGCCATCGCGTCGCCGGCGAACAGGTCGCGGATCACCGCGACGACGATCACGCCGAGCGCGGCGCTGATCAGACCGTGGACGAAACGCAGCGCGAGGAGCATCTCGAAGCTCGTTGCAAGCCCGCAACCGATCGACAGCGCCAGATAGGCGAACAGCGCCGGGACAAGCACGCCCTTGCGCCCGAAACGGTCCGACAACGGACCATAGAGCAGCGAGCCGAAGCCGATGCCGAGCAGATAGATCGAAATGACATGCTGGCGGTGATTGGCGACCGCGACGCCCAGCGCCTCGCCTATCGCGGGCAGCGCGGGTAGCATCGAGTCGATGGCGAGCGCGTTGAGCGCCATGACCATCGCCATCATGACCACCATTTCACGATCGCCCGGGAGACCCGACCGCTGGGAGGATTGAGTCATTTTGTGCATTGCAGCGGCGCTATGCGCCTCCGAGGCCGCTTTGGCCAGCCCTCAAAGGGCTTGGGCATTGCTATGCAATGCAAAAGGGCCGCCCGACGGGGGCGGCCCTTCGCGTTTCGATTGCTGGCGGCTCAGCCCTGGCGGGTGCCGGTCATCGCCATCGAGCCGAACGCACCGGCCTTGATCGTGCCGGTCAGCGCGTCGCCGTCGATCGTCGCTTCGCATTCGAGCGTCATCGGCATCGGCACCTTCATGTTCATGGTCCAGGTCAGCTTGTTGCCGTCGACCTTGCCATTTTCGACATCGAGCGAACCCATCGCGCCGGCATTCT
>Ga0209676_1000754_pt1 | contig 43820 bp, 57 predicted proteins | sample AraplaCvi_mLB_r2_FD_184282 | JGI IMG/M metagenome (GOLD analysis project Ga0209676, IMG submission 184282) | Arabidopsis root microbial communities from North Carolina, USA - plate scrape MF_Cvi_mLB_r2 (SPAdes) (version 2) | ecosystem: Host-associated > Plants > Roots > Endosphere | place: USA... | reverse complement strand
GAAGTCAGAGTGTACTGCCTGGTGCAAACGCTCTGTATTGACAGTCATCGTGCGAATCATACCTTCAAAGATTTTTAATGAACCAAGAATTGTATGGACTGTATCGAACATACCTTCTTTATCTTCCTGCATATCTTTGTTGTATGTTAACGGTGTTCCTTTAAGAACTGTTAATAAGCCCATTAAGTTCCCGTAAACACGCCCTGTTTTCCCACGAATTAACTCCGCCATATCAGGATTTTTCTTTTGTGGCATAATAGAAGATCCTGTTGAGAAGGCATCATCTAATTCAATAAATTTGAATTCATCTGTCGACCACAAAATAATTTCCTCTGCAAAACGAGATAAATGCGCCATTAATAAAGATGAATTGCTTAAAAACTCAACGATAAAATCACGATCACTCACTGCATCCATAGAATTCGCATATACCTCGCTAAAGCCTAAAAGCTCAGCGGATTTTAAGCGGTCGATTGGGAAAGTTGTCCCCGCCATGGCACCTGCACCTAAAGGCAGAATATCGATACGTCTAAGTGACTCCATAAAACGTTGTTTATCACGCTCTAACATCCAGAAATAGGCCATTAAGTGATGCGCAAATGAGATTGGTTGTGCACGTTGTAAATGTGTATAGCCTGGAGCAATTGTTTCCACATGCTCCTCAGCCTTTTCTAGCAATGTCTTTTGGAATGTCTCTATTAAACCGATTGCTTCCTTCACACGTTTTTTCAAGAAAATATGCATATCTGTTGCTACTTGGTCATTACGGCTACGACCAGTGTGAAGTTTACCGCCGACAGGACCAATTAAATCAATGAGCATTTTTTCGAGGTTTAAGTGAATATCCTCATTAGCAACAGTAAATTCAAGCTCCCCTGCGATAGCTTTCTCTTGTAATTGTGCAAGTCCGCCGAGAATTGTCTCTACGTCAGCTGCTGATAAAATTCCTGTTGCACCAAGCATCGTAACATGCGCAACGCTACCTTCAAGGTCTTCTAGAACAAGCTGTTGGTCAAAGCCAATCGATGCGCCGAACTCGTCCACCCATGCTTCTGCTGATTTTTGGAAACGTCCACCCCAAAGTTTTGTCATAACAGCTCACCTTTTCCTTCATTTCTTTTTGAAAAGGTGCAGCACAGCACAAGTCTATACTACACCTTGCTTGTCAAAATTAATTATTATTTATTTACAGAAGAGTTAACCACTGTTGGCAGACCCCATAGTTCGATGAAGCCTACTGCTGAAGCATGGTTGAATTGGTCTTCTTTAGAGTATGTTGCAAGTTTTTCACTATAAAGTGAATTTGGGGATTTACGTCCTTCCACGATCGCATGACCTTTATAAAGCTTCACGCGCACAGTTCCGTTCACAAATTTTTGTGATTCAGCTAGGAATGATTCCAGTGCTACACGTAACGGAGAGAACCATAAACCATCATAAATTAATTCCGATAATTTTTTCTCAATGACTGGCTTAAAGTGCGCTAACTCTTTTACAAGTGTTAAGTCTTCAAGCTCTTTATGAGCTGTTAATAGCACTTTTGCTCCTGGAATTTCATATACTTCACGAGATTTAATACCAACTAATCGGTTTTCTACATGATCGATACGACCAACACCGTGTGCACCAGCTACTGCATTTAGCTCTTGAATTAAATCAGCTAGCTTCATTTCCTTACCGTTTAAAGCTACTGGCTTACCAGCTACGAATTCAAGTTCTACGTATTCCGCTTCATCTGGAGCGTTTTCAACAGAAACTGTTAAACCGTATGCTTCTTCAGGTGGAGATACCCATGGATCTTCCATTACGCCCGCTTCATTTGCACGGCCCCATAAGTTTTGGTCGATAGAAAATGGTGAATCTAATGTTGCAGGAATCGGTACATTATGTTTCATGGCATATTCGATTTCCTCATCACGGCTCCAGCCCCACTCACGTACAGGTGCTAAAACTTCTAAGTCAGGATTTAACGCTTTGATGGAAACTTCGAAACGAACTTGGTCATTCCCTTTACCTGTGCAACCATGAGCTACTGCGTCCGCACCTACTTGATTCGCAATTTCTACTAATTTTTTTGAAATTAATGGGCGAGAAAGCGCCGATACTAATGGATATTTTTGTTCGTACCAAGTATGAGCTTGTAATGAGATTAATGCATATTCTTCCGCAAACTCATCTTTCGCATCTACCATATATGATTCAATTGCTCCTACTTGTAGAGCTTTATTTTTTACGAATTCAAGATCCTTACCTTCACCAACGTCAAGACATACTGCAATAACGTCCCAGCCTTGTTCTTTTAACCAAGGAATTGCTACAGAAGTATCAAGACCTCCTGAATATGCTAATACTACTTTTTTATTTCCCATAAAAAATGCGCCTCCAATTAATCTATAAGATATGTATGTTTATACACTCAACTAAAAGTTTATACACGAATAGTATCATGTTATAAAAATAAAAACAAGTGTATTTTTATAAATTAATAGACTTTTGTGTTTATTGTAAAAAGTGTGTCATTCCAATACTTTAAGTGCTTTTACAAACTATGAATATTTTTACTCGGAAAAACGATTTTTTACTCGCAACACCAATGTATATAGTATTAATTTCGGGATTGTTAAAGGTTTATCTAATTTCCGTTCCAGATGGACGCTTTGTTGCTGACGCTTCGCTTTCGCACAGATAAAACCTTCGTTGCTGACGCTGATCCCTGAGGAGTCGCCCATCCTCCACTCCAATCAACCGCTTCACTTAGCGTGTATATTCTTGCATGTCTCTATAATTCTTTGCTTTTTAAACGCTATTAAAAAAGAACCCATTGTGTAAAATGAGTTCTTATGACAACAAAAAGATAAATATTAATTTATGTGTATAAATAAGCAAAGGTTGATTTTTCATTCCGAGTTGGCGCATTCCTCTGGTTTGTCTTCAATCTCCTTGATTGCTAAAAAAGCTAACGTCTACCATCTGTGAATTTATTATGCACAACTGTTTTATTTGTTCTCTCAAATTATAAAACTACGAGAATAGTTATTCCCCTTTAAGCACGTGGTCGTTTATTTTTCTAGCGATCGTTTTTTGACCTTCATTGATAACTGTTAAAATGTCTTGCTTTATCGTTACTAGAACGCCGATACCACGTAAGAAAAATTCATCTTCTTTTATCGCATGTAGCTCAAGTGGCATTGTAGCTGGTAGGAAAATGTATAATCGATCCTCTTGTAACGCTATTTCCACTGCATGTTCAGGATGTTCTTGAAGTTGGTATTTCCCTACATAGCCCCATAAAACGTTGGCTGGTAAATGCACAGCTTTATATTGCTCAGGCTTTTTCGGCAAATGGAACTCATATGTCGTTATTGCTTTTTCAATTGCTTCACCGATCGCTATTTCATAATCCAATTCTTGCTCTTTACTGCGTAAAAATACAAAGATTGTCTTAGACTGCGGGTAAATTTTAAATGTAGTTGCATACCCTGGCCAACCGCCATTGTGCCATATACATTTCCCAAGGTGTTCATCCTCGGATATAATCCAACCCATCCCGTAAGAAAAAGGTTGTTCCGCTGTAAGAGTTGAGGGCTTAAAGGCTTGCACAAGTAAAGCTTCTTCCCAAAGTTGTGACTGAATAACAGCACACCCTAATTTCCATAAGTCCTCTACCGTTGAATAGATCCCGCCATCGCCAGTAATATAATTCAAACAAGTAGTACCTTTCGTTTCCTCAAATTCCGAAGGGTCCACATATTGTCCAGCATATACATCAAACACATAGCCCTGTGCAATTTCATTCCTATATTGTTCAGTAAAAGTAGTTGATGTTACAGTTGTGTTCATCATCTTTAGCGGTTTAAAAATAGCTTCTTCCATATATTCAGCATAAGTTTTATTGGTCACACGCTCGATTAAAAGAGCTAATAAGACATAACCGGTATTGCTGTACTCCATTCGTTCTCCTGCTTCAAAAAGTCGAGGTGGCGCCTGTTGAGTTAATAGCTGCAGCACGTCTTCATTTGTAGCAAATGTAGTTTCATCCCAATTTGAAAACAATGCCATATAATCAGGCAAACCTGATGTATGATGTAGTAAGTGGCGTACAGTTATATTTGTGTAAGGTAAATGCTCAAACCATTCGTTAATATCATCATCAAATGTTAATTTCTTTTCTTGTACTAAAAGTAAAATTCCCAATGCTGTAATCGGCTTTGATACAGAAGCTAAGTTAAAACGTTGATGTAGTTCCATAGGTGCGTGTGTTTGAATCGAGGCTTCACCATAGGCTCCTTGTAATAAAACCGTCTCATCTTGTGCGAGCAGCACAGTACCATTAAACGTATCGTTAAGCTGTTCTTTCACTTTATTCCAATCCATTTGAAATTTCCTCCTCAACAATTTGATTTAGGCGCTGGATTAAGCAACGCAATTGTTCTAAATCTTCCACAGGCATTTTGCTATAAATTTTATCAATAATGAGTTCATTAATTTGCTCATCACGATGAAAATACGCCTCTCCGTTTTCAGCTAACATGACAACCACTTCCCGACGATTGTTAGGATTAATATCGCGTTTTAGGTAGTTTTCTTTTTCAAGTCTCGCTACTATTTGACTCACAGCACTCGGGGAGATTTCCATGAAGTGAGCGATTTCGCCCATTGTACACTTTTTATGCTTATGTACAAAATCGATTACCATCGTTTGTTTCATCGATAAATCATCTTGAAATAGAGCTTCTTGAGCCTTCGCTAATTTTACATTCATTTCATAAGTATATTGATTAATGTCATCAACAATTTGCTTTATATTCATCTTTACCAGCCTTAACATTTTAGTTAACTAAAATGTTAATCTATATAAATTATTTTGTCAATAAAAAGGGAATTTAATTAAAAAAACTGTAAACACGCTCAATTTTCACTTGAGTATGCCTACAGTTAATTACTTACTTTTTATTAAAAAATGATTTACCTAAAAATTCGACGGTTGCAGGTGCCATTGCATATAGCTTGCTCGTTAACCCCATGATCCGTGGTAAATTAACTTCACGAACAGGGCGCTCGATTGTTTTTATCGTAGCTTGTGCAACTTCTTCAGCTGTTAATAAAAATCTCCCTAGAGAATCTCGATAGCCACTTTCATCACTCGCCTTGTCTAAAAAAGGTGTATCGATTGGACCTGGATGTATCGCTGTGACTTTCACATTATACGGAGCTAGTTCCATGCGAAGCCCATTTGTAAAGCCAACAATCGCATGCTTTGTAGCAGCATAAACACTTGCCTTAGGTGTCGCTACCTTTCCTGCCTGTGAGCCGATGAAGATGAGCTGACCTTGCTGGCGTTGTATCATAGGCGCTGCTAGACGTTTTGCTAAATACATCGGTACACTAACATTTAGCTCTACCATTTGTCTAATAGCTTCATCCGTTAATTCAGGTGCAATACCGAATTTACCTACCCCGGCAGATAAAATAGCTACATCGAGAGGCGGTAGCTGTGCACATACTTCATCAATAGTAGCTATATCAGTTAAATCTGCTTGGATCACGTTTGCCCCTACGCGTTCTAATGCTTTCAACGCTACTGTATTGCGTCCTGTCGCATAAACCGAATGGCCTTGTGCTACTAATAATTCTGTTATTTTCAGTCCAACACCACTTGTTGCACCGGTCACAAAGATAGTCTTTTTATTCACGCTCATGTTTACACCTACTTTCTATGAAATAAATAGATACCTTCTTCAGATTTTGTAGATGTAATCAAATTGTTGGCCTCTAAGTAATCTAAATAACCGAGCGTTTTAGACAGTGTCAGACCAAGCTGACGTTTAAAAATTGCTGGGTAAAAGCGCTTCGTTACTTGTACAGCAGTTAATGATTCATCACCAAATAATTCGCAAACCTTCAAAGCTTGCTGATGCTGGCGTGCTAATCGTTTATCAATTAAATCAGGAATATTGTGCAACTCTGCACCATGTCCTGTATACATTGTCTTAACTGGTAATCGTCGTAATATTTCTAGCGATTCATTATATTGTAGTAACGATTTCGTACGTCCTAATGTACGGTCTAGTGGTGGCTCAATTAACGGATTTGGTGTTATTTTTTCAAGCAATAAATCTCCACCAATTACATGATGCGTATTTTCATCCCAGAAGATTAAGTGACTTTGTGCGTGTCCTAATGTTTCAATAGCCTTTAATCCTGGATGTCCTGGTACTTCATCGCCATCGTTAAGAATTTGTGTTAATGGTCGTTCACCAACAAGTTCTATTTCACGGCGGACATGTACACTCGGTTGAATATATTGTTGAGGAACACCGTGCTCAAATAAGCGTTCACTGTAAAACTGCACATGGTAACGTAAAAAATCCTCGTCATGACGAAGCCATTTATCATTATAGGCATGCCCTAAAATTTCTGCGTTTGGAAAGGCATCCACCCAACCTGCATGATCTGGATGATGATGGGTTAACACAACCTGTTCAATATCTCGCATGTCAAAGCCCGCTGCGCGAATCCCCCATTTTAGCGCATCATAGGCTTCCATTGTTTTTGGACCAACATCAAAAATTGTCAATGCATCGCCTTTGACAACAAATGCATTTACATCTCCTACATCATAGGGTGTTGGTATTTCTATTTTGTATGTAGACAAAAGCTGTTTCCCCCTTTTATGCAACTAGTGAACACCGATTCATTCTATTTTACAAGTTTTTCTTCCTTTCGTCACCCTCCTGTTGACAGGTTGACGTCTTACCAATATAATTTTGAATAATCTAATTATTTTTACGCGTTGATGAAGCCAAGTACGTAATTGGTGAAGGTGTCTTAGAGAGTGTTACATTTGCTGAAAGTAACATCACCCACTCCCATTACCGAACCTACTTCTGAGCAGTTATGAAAACATAACCGTTTCCCTTGCGATAAAAGGGCTATGAGTTGTGCCAAATGGCAAACAAAGGTGGTACCGCGGAGACTACAGCGTTTTCGTCCTTCTTTATAAGGACGAGAGCGCTTTTTTTATCTTCATTAAGAATGCTTGGTAACGAAAGCAAAGCGAAAGCTACAATTACGCCAAGGCGAAATTGACTTTAAACTGGAGGTTTTATCATGAAAAAAATATTATTTATAGGTGCAGGCTCTATGGCGGAGGCCTTGATTCAGGGCTGGATTAAACAAAAGGTATTTACCACGCAAGAAATTTACGTCACCAATCGCTCAGACAAAGACCGTTTACATTTTTTACATGACACATATGGTGTAAATAGCAATTTTGATGATGCTATTTATCAGAACGCTGATTTAATCATTTTAGCGATGAAGCCTAAAGATGCCATCGCAGCAATGCGTGAACTAAAACCTAAAATTACAGAGCAATCAGCCGTTCTTTCTATTTTAGCCGGTATCGCTATTGCGACTATTATAGAACATTTAGGTGCTCGTCCAGTCGCACGCGTTATGCCTAACACTTCCGCTACTATTGGGATGTCTGCAAGTGGGATTGCATTTAATGACAAAGTGACTGCAGAACAGCGCTCCACTTTCTTACAGCTATTAGAGGCAGTTGGTTCAGTAATTGAGGTGGATGAGGATCAATTACATGCTGTAACGGCTCTTTCAGGGAGTGGCCCAGCTTATATTTATTATTTAATGGAGGCATTTGAACGGGTAGGTACAAAGGTCGGTCTCCCAAAGGATACAGTACGACTATTAATGACGCAAACACTTGCTGGTACTGCGGAAATGCTAAAACAATCCGTCGATGAGCCTGATGTATTACGCCGGAAAGTAACAAGTCCTGGCGGTACAACAGAAGCTGGAATAAAAGCCCTTGAACAATATCACTTTAATGAAGCGATAGAAGCATGTATTAAAGAAGCAGAAGCTCGATCTCGTTCACTTGCAAATAGTAAATAATGGGTGCAAAATAAAAGTATATCACTAGGGATTAGGAGGCTTTATTTTGGCTAAATTATTCGAACCTTATCAATTACAAAATATCTCATTAAAAAATCGTGTTGTGATGGCACCGATGTGTATGTACTCAGCGAAGGATGATGGGCTTGTCACACCATTCCATCAAGTACATTATGCAACTCGGGCTGCTGGTCAAGTTGGTTTAATTATCGTCGAAGCTACAGGTGTTGTACCAGAAGGTCGTATATCTAGTAACGACCTCGGAATTTGGGATGATGCTCATATCGAAGGTTTGCGTCAATTAGTTCAAGGAATGAAGGCATACGGAGCAAAAACTGGCATACAGCTTGGTCACGCGGGACGTAAAGCAACTGTAGATGGTGAAATATTCGCACCGTCAGCCATTACATTTAGCGATGCATATAAAACGCCTACTGAGATGACATTAGAAGACATTGAGTATGTTGTAGAAGCTTTTAAACAAGCAGCTGTCCGAGCAGCTAAAGCAGGCTTTGATGTTCTCGAAATCCATGGTGCACATGGCTATTTAATTAGTGAATTTTTATCACCAGCAACGAATAAACGTAATGACCAATACGGTGGTTCTCAAGAAAATCGTTATCGATTGCTACGTCAAGTCATCGATGCTATTCGCAGTGTTTGGGAAGGTCCTTTACTCGTGCGTGTTTCCGCTGAAGACTATGCAGAAGATGGTACAACAATGGATGACTTTATCGTCTTCAGTCGCTGGATGAAATCACAAAGTGTTGATTTAGTGGATGTTTCTACTGGTGGTGTCGTGCAAGCTCATATAAATGTTTTTCCAGGCTATCAAGTGCCTCATGCTGAAGCGATAAAGCATGGTGCTGATATTCCAACAGGAGTGGTCGGCCTTATTACGACAGCCATTCAAGCAGAGGAAATTTTGCAAAACAATCGTGCTGACTTAATTTTCCTAGCACGTGTTCTTCTTCGTGAGCCCTATTGGCCACTTCATGCTGCCAAGGAATTAGGAGAAGAAGTTCAACCTCCAGTGCAATACGTACGTGGCTGGTAAAAATAACGGGGTAGTCGCTATTCACTATACAGTAAAAAACAGCTTGTTGATTTATGTTAACAAGCTGTTTTCATTCAATAAAGAGGATTTTGTGTAATTTCTTCATCAATTGCCTTCACTAACGTCTCTGCATCATCTGCAGTGAAGACTTCTCCATTGACGATGGCGAAGATCCCTTGCTCACAAATTTCACAATGTGATGTACAGCCGGATTCCTCAATTTCAATATTGGATCTTTCAACTAGTACATCATAGGCATCTGCCGCACCTAGGGATAAGTTTGTAATACAAAACTCTACTCTATTTTTTAATTGCTGCGGCTCTTTCTTTTTCTTAAAAAGAGAAAACACCATCTTTTGATCTCTCCTACTCTCTCATCCAAATGTTTTTAAACAAATTGACTGACAGTCGCTGTTTCTGAAAAATAACCGCTATAATGTTAAGGTTTATACACATCTGCTTCATTTGAAGGGATAAAGGAAATACCTTTCAATTTAAGTTTTTCAGCTTCTTTTTTAAATTCTTCTGAACAGATTATTATATTTAAAAGCTTTGTATTATTAATTAGAAAAACATCTGGAAGAATATTTGATTTTTTCAGTTGTAAATCCCATATTTTTTTTATACGTCCATTTTGCTTATAAAATTCAATATTTGACTTTTCCATATCTATTACATCTTCTAACCTATCATAAAATCGCACATAATAATATTCCTTTGAAGTTATACTTTCCTTATTCTTGTTAACCATATGTAATTTAGTATATTGAAAATTATTGATTTCAAATTTTAATAATAGATTTAGAAATTCTGTAGAGATGAAAAAACCTTGACTATCCCATCTCAAATCAAATGCATATTTTATATCTTTTGTAATAAACCATAATTCTTCAGGCAGTTCTGTCATAATATTTCTTGTGGTTCTCCATTCCCCAGCATCAGAGTCTCTCGCTTCAAAAGGATCTTTTTCAAAGAATTCTGTATGCATAATCCCTTCTAGGTAAGTAGGACAAAAAATACCTTCTTTTTTTAAAATCGCATATGTATTTCCCATATTTAAAACGCCATTCCTTTCATTTAAGTTAATCTACCACTCAAGGTTTTAGTTATAATTTTTTCAGAAATAATTTTCTTTCATACATTCTCTCAGCTCAAGACTGCTAGCTGTTTTGGTCCTCGTGTCGTCCCAGAAGAGGAATAAACAATAACTATACAAAAAAACTCCAATTCTCACATATATAAAATTACATTGATTGTTAAAGCATATTGTTATTCATAGATCTTACCGACATAGAATATGGTAGCTAAGAAATTCCAATCAATGTTATTTGGTACGGGTAAACCACTATTCATATAGTAGCCCTCCATATCCTCTATCCATGATTCAATTGCTTCAAGATAGTAATTAATAGATTTATTTTCCCATTCGTCTACATTAAGTTTAAAATCCTTTGAAAGCATATTTAAAAACTCTAAAAATTCATCCTTCGTAGTTACTTGTTCGATTTTCTCATATATTTCCATATATTATCACCTTTCTATTTTAGCTTTAGTGCCTGCGTTCTATTTGAATTAAAAACAGCTTTTTACGATACACAACGGCAATATTTTCACACCATTTTTATCCTTTCGCACTAATCCTGTTGGTAGTATTCGGGATCTTCGATAATCTTAAATAAAAATTCCTCAAGAGAGTTTGCAATCTTTCTTTCGTTATCATAGACAGCATTTTGTTCTCCATCCGTTAATCCGATTGAAAAAGGCACTGATTCCCACCCAATAAAGAAGACTAATTTACTTTCTTCATCGTAGCTTGGATAAGCATCAAAAAAACCTTGCCTTAACCGAAAATCCCTAATTGATGCGGGACTCAATACACAATTTTCGTCAAGCTCTTCTTCGCCCACAAAAGACCCATAACCGATCTCCGTCAAAAATAGCTTTAGTTCTTTTGGAAAAACAATACCCAGTTCATCTTCCACTCGTTCAATTTCATTATTTTTTATTTTGGAAAACTGAAGACCAAGGTTATCTTTAAAAAATGAAAATTTCATTGAGCAGTCGTCCTTTCATTCTGCAAGTTAAATGGACTTCCTTTCTTGTAACAACTTATTGATTTCATCTTTTTTGTGAGAGTAATGTCTTTTTTCAGGGTGAAATGCAACCTCTCTTAGTGATGGACATTCTAGCAATGGTGATAAATCTCCACTTTTACAATTCCAAAAATTTATTTTATGCAAATTTTTCATAGATTTCACAAATTCAAGAGAATCAACATCTGAAACTTGTAATTCTTTTATAGTACTATTGCCTGCCAAAAATGTTAGATCAGTAAGTTTTTTACATTTTTCAATTTGGAGTCTTTCAAGTCCTTTTAGTTTATTAAGAGCGTGTGCATCTTCTAGATTATTTAGATACTGGAGCCAACACCATTTCAAGGAATCTAAATCTTCTATTCCAGTTAAAGATATTAGCTTAGTCGATGTGTCAAGACGCAAAAATTCTAATGATTTTAGTGAACAAAACTCTTTACAATCTGGTTTAATATATTTAATTGCGTATAAGCTTTTTAAATTTACCAGTTTATCTAAGTTTAAATAGTAATCTTTTCGAACAACAACCTCCTCTAATTTTTTAAAATAGTTCAAATCAAGCTTTATTGGCTGAGATAGTGTGACTTCTGTAAGATTAGTTAATGTAGATAATGCTTCAATATTTTGATACTTGGATAATTTAAAATTATCGCTAATCAGCAATTTATTGATAAATGTTTTGTTGTTGAAAGATGAAAAATCTAAGTGACATTTCAAATCTGTTGCCAGATTCAAATTACGGATTCGAATTGCATGGTGATTTTCTTTCTCAGCAATCTGTATTCCTTCCTCAAGGGAAAGTGGGTCTATCTCAAAATAGCCAATACTATCATTAAATGCATAGTTCCTCATTATTTACACCCCATTTATCTAGCATCTCTATAGAACTCTAAATATATCTCGGGCTTCCGAAAATGAAAATGGTGCATGTTTCGCAAACAAACTGAAAAAAACACCTTTAATCCCATTCTGCACGAGAAAATAAATCCGTAATAGCCGATTCATCTTCGCATGTATTTTTAAATGAAATAGCAAACTTCTCTAACGCTTCTTTATCGAAGGAATAAGCACAAAACATGCTAGCTTCGGAATCAAACTTGACAATACCCTTTAGTTCAGGCATTTTTTCTTCAAGAAAGACAATCGCCAACGATTCCCAATCATAGCCTCCTCCTTCAAATCCCTCTTCAGCTCGTGTATCAAAAATCTCTTGCTTATATTCCCCAACATTTAAGCATAACGACGCAGAGCCCCTATCATGATCCACCCAAAAAAACGGAGCTATTATCTGTTTATTATTATTCAAATTCATCTTACCCCTCCATTAAAAATAAAATTTCAAGTCATCTTTCTAAGTGCATTGTGTAAAAAAAACACCTGCATGATTTTGTTCAACATTTATATTTAAAAACAAATATCCGACCGAGTCACTAAGGCTAAACACATCATGGAATCCTTCAGGAAAATCACCGCTATAAATTTGTAGACAAAATTGATAATCATCCAAACCCATATCTTCTACTTGTAACAGAGATGGTTTATCGCCAATCAACGAACCACAGTAAATCTCTATATCATCTAAATCTTCTTCATCAACTTCTTCAAAATCAAAATCCATATCTTCACCCAAAATGAACTTTTGTGCTGGAATTAGAAAATCTGATTCATTTCGAATAATACCAGCTTTGTGTAATAAAACTTTTGTATAACCTTTTTTAATATTATTCAACTCTTCTTGATCTCCATGAAAAGTGATTGAATCTAAAAAGTAATCATCTTTCTTATACGTTGTAAAAACGGATAGCACCTGTTCTTTTGGTAAGTTTACATGTAGAGTTTCATTAAGAAAATCCGTTGGTAAACATAATATAAGTGTTAATTTATCTCCATCTGGATTTAATGGCCAATCAATATTTTCAGGCAAGAAGCTATATCCGCCAAGACGAGCTAGATTAGATTCATTATCTACATCATTAAAAATAACTTCAATTGACATTTTATTTAATACCACCCTTATTTTCTATGTATATAACTTTCAAATCGTTTTTCTATTCTGGTTCCCTCCTAGCTCTCCCTACCTCCTTAAAATACAATCCACTAATTCCGTTTTTTTCAATAAAATCTTTAAATTTTTGTGTACAAAAATAAAAGCTAATTTTACTGTCTCTAAATAAAGTTTCATTTTCTATTTTGTCTAAATTAAATCTGATGTTTTCTTCTCGCAACATGGCAAGAGATTCTTGGATATCTAAACCATCAAAATTAATTGCCGGCAATACATTCGTTACATTTATATAAATATATTCCTCTGAAATGCCTTTTATTTTTATTGGAAAGGTTTCTAAACTGTCAGAAAATTCCTTGATAAAAAGCTTTTCAAATTTCTTTTTTACTATAAATGTAGCTCCAAAACAACGTGAATCAAAATCTAACAATTTCCCTTTATCAAGTTTATCTTCTGAAATACCAAAAACCTCTGCATTCCACTCCAGAGTAATTTTCTGTCCCTTAAAAGTTGAAAAAAGACGAACATCCTCCTTATTCAAAAAAGTTAAATCTTTATAATCATAGTCATTTTCAAATCTATATACTTTCATTAACAACACCCCTTTTCACGTATTCTCTACATTTGTTTCAAAATCTTTACTTCCAAATGAACTCAAGCAATTTTGGATTTATTAGCCATATAAATAATCGATATAATTTTCAATAAGTTCATCGTAATGATTTATCTTACTTAGCATCTCTTTTAAATCTTCTATAAAGCCTTCGAGCAATTCACAAGATTCGTCATCTATTATTTCCCCATTATACTTTTCCTGTATTAATTCTAATGTAATGGAGAGATAATCCAGAAAATCAGAAAAAGAATTTGCAATCGGAAAAAGAGTACCTGATTCATAAGATGCCATAACCGGTGAGCCTTCTCTATCAGTTACAACCACAACAGGATCATCATTTATATCTGCAATGACAAGCCAAAATGGACTCCATTTTGGCTCTTCTTTCAGATCCGTTCCAATCCAACGAAACCCCTCTTGCCTATAGATAAGGTTTTCAGGAGACCAAAGATAAAGAGGTGCGTTCCCTAAATCGATGCTCGTGCTTTTTAGCTTGTGACCATCATGACGAACATCACAAATTATTTCGCAATGTTCATAAAAAAACTTCAATTCAGGAGAAAGATAAATTTTTTCATCTACCTGTAGAGTTACTAATGCCGACCTATAACGTACACCACCGTTCTTTACAACTGGGGATTCTTCTTGCGGATATTTATTCAATGTCTGTATAAATCTAAATACTGAATCCTCTATTTGTTTCACAAAAGATCAATCCTCTCGTTTATTAATTACATTGCTGCTCTAAAACGAGAAGCAGTGATATATGACAAGTTTCTCAACACACGATAACCTAATTCATCCTAGCTACTCACAATCCAATGGTATTTGCCTCTCTTTGATTACTTGGCAAAATGGGTCTTGTACTAGCTTTACAGTTACATGCTTATTTCAGTCCCACTTAACAAACCATTTTTGTTCTAGCCAAACGTTTCTACTTCGGAACATAACAGAACGTGTTATACAATACTATTTTATACAATTACATTATATATAAGGTATAAAACACCAAATTTAGAATTCTATTTCTAACAAAAAAACATATGTAAAGAAGGACTTTATGACATCTTCTTTACATATGTTTTCGGATTTTTTAATTAGCTTTCATAAAATATAAAGTCCAAAGATTTTTAAAGATTCAGATAAAGGTTGGCGGATGACTTTGCCACGGAATAGACTCCTATATAGTTTTATATCCTGTGCTTGAATCCTATCTCTTATAACAACTATGAATATTGCCAATATCCTACTATCGGATTCTTTATCGAATCCTCCGTCACAATTGCATACAAATATACAGCACCAAACCCAAATGGAAGACTAGTTCTTGAATCGAAAACCCCATCTGGATAACCGTCCTCATCTATTTGACACAAGAAACTATATGTATCTTTTTCTAATTCTATGTAATAATATTCTTCTTCTTGGATAAGGAAGGGATTACCCCCATATTTAATAAAAAAAGGTGTATTGAAAGCTTGTTCTTCACTCACAATAATCCCTTCTGATATATAGTGTTTAACTATTGCAAATTCGGTATAAGTAGAAGCCAAACTTTCTTCCGAATTCGGATGTTCGAACGCGTACAATGAGCAGTTTGGATAGATATTTTTTGAAACACGATTTTCGTACTCTTTTGGTATAAAGATAGAAATCATATTATTATTATCCAGCGGACTTACAAAACAAAGATAGAAGCGATATTCAGATTCAGTTTCATTAAAAAGTTCACTTTTATCGTCGAAATACGCTGGAGCATTTCCACCAATCCATCCATTACCTACATTCTGGTTCTTGTCTAACTGAAATATAATACTTTCTTTTCGCTCAACTAATTTGTTATTTTTATTCTCCATATTATTTATCCAAATAACTTAATTCGGATTTCCCCCTTTGGATTTAGTTACTTTCTACAGATTAATCCATGTCTTTCAGACGACATCATTCCGTTACCAAAGTATTCTTACTTCCATACATCGCCATTCGGTTCTGTTTTCTGAATCAAGAGGTCCTACTCATCATAGCTGAAAATCCTAGTCTAAGAAGAGAAAAGAGAGTAAATATTACATCTCTTCCAGCTCATATTGCAAACTTAGGTTTACAATCACTTTACAAACTTCCTCTAATAACTTACTTTCTTGAACGCTTCTGTTACCAATAGTCCAGATGTATATCTCACCCTTGTCATTTTCTATAGTACACCATCGATTCCAATTAAAATCGTCATATGGAAATACAATTACTTTTTGATCCATAATTACATCTTTATACATTTCATTAGACTTTAGGACAGAGAATATCTCTTCGATTACCAAATCAATTTTTTCTTTTTCTTCAAGAACTATACTGTACTCAATACCCATATTAATTTACACCTATCTTCATGATTTCATCATCTACGGCAGACAGTTTACTACTTATTCTATGATATACCGATATAACATTTTCTTTGCATATGTTTCCGGAGTTTATGTTCAACCGAAATATTGAAATCATTCAACAATCCAGCTAATCATTACTACTTTGAATTCTCATTTCCTTTCTTAAAAGGAATTAAATTTATATCAATTTCTATGAGCTTGCTCTCTCTGTAGTTCCTGAGTGTTGAATGATTTGCATAACTATATTTGTCTTGATTGGCTTCTGATTTGCCATCATCCTCCCAAAAACATACTGGGCAAACATCATATTCACCACGTGAGTCTAATGTTAAGTACCCACAGCAGTGACATTTGAATAACTCCTTTTCTTTGCCTATAACAGTGTAATTTTCTTTGAAACAGTCTTTAATAAATTTTTCTAAAAATTCATTTGAAACACCAGCAAAAACTATTTGGCAATAGAAGTTAATTAAAAAATTTTGTACCTCATCAGAATATAAATCACTGTATTCAATAGAATCTCCGTTATCATCTAAATAATCAGTATAAAGTATATCCTTTAATTCGTTTTCAGATAAACATGATATTTTATAAATAGAATAATATTTAAGCGCAAAGTTCCTACTTAACTTGGGCATTTAATTTTAACCTCCGATAAGCTAAAATCTTTCACATATCCATACAATGTTGGATTATTTGCTCCAAACCAATTGGATCGTGTCCATCGGTAGGACTATAATACAAATCAATCTAGCTCGTTGACAGAATATGTCGATGCTATTATTTCAATATAGCTATCATATCCCTTAACAATATAATGCTTCAAATTGAACCTATTTCTGGGGTCGTACTTCTTTATATTTTCCTGTAAATGTTTAGAATCTATCACCTCATAAAATCCTGAATCTGGATGATGAAGTCTTTCTTCATCATTCTCCAAGTGATTTCCGATAGATGATTCCTCAGAAATAGAAAAATCATTATAATTGAATTCATCGAAATTTACCGTTACGCATTTAACTTCGGCTACAATTGAAAAAATAATTTCTATGTTAACACATTTCTCATTATCTATGCTCTTTAATGGTATAGCACCAACCTCAATTCTCACGCCACCCGATTCTGTATAAACTAACTCTAAATCAGTAGTAGATATTTTGTATATAAAATTTAAGGGCATTAAAGTTATCATTCTTAAAACCTCCCGATTATAAACAATTTGTTTCTTCCTAAAAAGTCCAGAACCATTTTTTTCTTAGTTATCGATATTGTTATTTATGGAGGTCATTATTTATAATAGCACCAGTTCTTGTTAACTCATCAAAGCCATTTTTCTTAATGATATTTCCCTTCGTATCACGTGCAAAAAGTTTAGTCAGAGGACAAATCACAACATATCGTAGAAATAACTTTTAATTATAAAATTTTATAAAGAACGAGTCCCTTTTAATTGGAATTCGTGTTTTCATTATTTATATAAATCCATCTCCATTGATTTTATTCTAGATCTTAACTTAACTGTCTTATTAATTGCTCTTATCCTCTTTTTCATCAGCTATTCTAATTCCATCTGGCAAAATAAGATTGTATTCTTGAGCCACAACTTCAATAACTTCATCATAACATTCAAGAAAATAATGCTTAAACCCCTTTTGAATCAGTGTCTTTTCCTTATTCAAAAATTCGGAATCAATCGCTTCACAAAAGCACGTATCCAATAAATTTTCGTTAAAATAATCTAGACTACAAAGTCCAAACTTGATTACATTTTTAAAAATAAAAGAGATATCAATGTATCGTTCTGCTGCAGAATTATTTGATACCAACGCTGTTGCTAAATTTAACGAGAGTTCAACTTCTCTTGGATAACGATCCATTATTACCTTTTTTAAAATCAACGCATCTCTAGCATCGATTACACCAACTGTTGTATCAATAAATTTGGTTCTCATTTTGCCCTCCGTATTTTATGAGTTAAAGGTAGGTTTTCAGTCATCATAACAAAATCTATCAAAAGTACTTTTTAAGGGGCTTCCAGCGATTGAGATTGTTTCCTCCATTACACGGAGAGAATTTTGTTAAGAAAAGAGTTTTTACATCTTCCCTACACATCTTCTGGAATTAATCTTCTTCACATTTTTCAAGATTATTTATGAAGGTTACAAAGCTGTTTGATAAAAAATTAATGCATTTTTCCGTAACCTCCCCCAAGTCCATCCAGATAAGAACGACACTACCGTTTTCTAGATCCATGCAAAATAAATTACCACCCCAATCATTTGCAAACGGCAGATATTTTTCTGGAAGTGCACCTCTATTTATGAAATCTAGGTAGCTTTCTTCTAGTAAACTTGAGCTCTTTTTATATTTAATTGAAGAAAAAGTGGCAATTTCCGTTTCAAGGTCAATATCTTGCGCATAATAACAAGGTTTAACTGGAACGCCACCATTATATTGTAAATAATGTTTTTTTAGCTGTTCTGGTAAATTAAATCCTAATTTCGTTTCTACATCGTTTAAATCGCTTATTGTTAGTTGAGTAGAACATTCTATAAACATCCTCTTCACTCCTTAGTAACTACTTATTTATTATTTTTCTTGATTCATTAAGAACCCCTAATTTATAGCAAAAAAGTGATTGGGCACATGGCCAAACAATCTTTTACATCTAGCAAGACATAGTCCGTATCCAGCCTCCCAAACGCTCACACCCATATTATTACTAATAATACTATAAATCACTTAAGTTGTAATTCCAGTGAAAGGAAATCTCTGAATCAAAAACTAAAGTTTCAAGGCTTTTTACATTTCTGAAGCCGCTGTAAAAACAAAAAACATATGCAAAAGAAGGATTTAATACCTTCTCGCATATGCTTTTAAAAAAGAGCTTTCCATAATGCTGCCTTAAAAAAATTAAAATTATATAGTGAAAATTCTTCATCAACTAACAAACCTAACCTTATAACTTTTAAACCAGTTAGTATAGTGACCGAACTGTTTGATTTCTACAAACTTCAAGTACTCGTCAAACTCAAATATGTCAACGATATCTTATACTAAAGCTGATTTTCTAAATTTCAATTTATATGCTAAACGACCGCTCCCAATCGATAGCTGCATAGTTGCAGGATATACATTTAACGCAACTCCATTATTTAAAAGAAACTATAGTTAATAATCGGTTCGATATTTTCTACCTTTTCTTCACTTCTCTGAAGAATATACATTGGAATCATTTCGTTTCCGAGAGCACCTGACCAAGTACATAGCGAAAGATCAATTTTTTCACCAGCACCTTCTAATTGTATTTTAGGCCATTCTTTTTCTAGACACGCTGGCCATGTAAGCAATTCATCGCCAGGAATAATTGATAACTCTTTTATCTTTTTTTTAATCTTATATGTTCCACTGACTATGCATTCATCAAAAATAATTGATTTATTCATCGCTTGAATATAATAATGCCAAGGTTTAATACCCCAAGTAATAATCAGCATACCTTCTTCAAAACATTTATCAACTAAATCGGTTGTAGTAAATAAATCAACAAGATTAATTGACCCATTACCAACTTCATTGCTTATAAATTCACTAAAGAGCTTAAGATCGACCATAAAAAAACCTAAATTCCCCAAGCTTCCGTATACTGAAGACTTAGCAAGCTTTTTGTTTCTTTGAATTTCAATAGCGTTTCTAAATATCAGCACATAAACCGTAATTGTTTCAATTTTTTGTTCATAATCCGTAAAATACTGAGGGGCTTCAGATGATAAAAAATCAGGCTGATGTATACCTTGTCGAAAAACTTGAATCTTCATATCATATTTCCCGTTCAATTCTATACAATCCTTCTGATAAGAATTTACCCCTTGTAATACCCCATCCCTAAGAGCTTGTTGAATAGCCTCACTTTCGCTATTTTTAAGTAACTCGAAGTCATTTTCATATGTATAGCGAATAAAATCCTTTTCCAAAAATGATACATTTTTATATGTTGTTTCTGATAATTTTTCACCTAATATAGCGGAGTCCAACAGGTATTGTTTATCATCGCTCACTTCTTCAACAATCAATTTTAGCCTACAAATTTCGTATTCACTTAAAGCATCAGTAAAAGGGATTTCTAGTGTTAAACCTTTAGTTTGCAGTTGTGCATTTTTTAAACGACTGGAACAATAACCTTGTTCCAACCACAAAGCCATATTTTTCATTAATTTCACCTCTGATATATAGATGCCCTTTTCGAACGTTTTCCAAAAAGTAAATAATCAAGAGTAGCATTATAATCCAAAATCTTAGGATTTATGCTACTCTTTTTGTGCTCCATAAGTACACCTTCCAAATAACACCTTCATAGTATCAAAAATCAGTAAACCCGTTCAATAGCGTTTTTACGAAAAAATTATATCTATATACTCTTTATATTCTAATGGAATTGGTTTACCAAAAATCAAATCTTTTAAAGGATCTACGTTTTTTCCAAAACTTATAACAAAGATAAAGTCGTTCATTAAATTCTGCATAAATTAGAGTTACTCAACACTTAAAAAATCAACGATCATTTTCTGTTCCCGCTCCGGCATCATATGCATGTGTCCGCACCCTTTTAACAAATGAGCCGTGTTATTTGGTATGATTCTTTGGGCTCTTGGTAATACTTTTTTCGCTGGAAATAGACAATCTTTTTCTGCTGCCATAATAAGCGTCGGAGCTTTACACTGTTGCATTAATTGTTCGCTCACATTGGATGGCATCCCTATTTTTGTTTTTACATGATCAAAACTATCTTTCACCATATCCAAAGTATCTTTATCAAGAATTTCTTCGTTAATAGCCATAAATAAAGCAGTTTTTTTTATATATTTTTCTTTCTTTGTTAGGTTATATTTTAGTAGTGGTATCATCATTTTTACAGTACTGATTGGAAAGGCATTGTTAATACCCGATGGCACAATTAATACGGATTTTTTTACTTTCTCTGGTTTGGTACACATCAGTTTTGCCAGAACCCCGCCTCCAAACGAAGTCCCAAAACAAGCTATTCTCTCAAATCCAAGCGCTGTTATAACGTCACTTGCCCACTTTCCATAATCATAATTGCGAGGGGAAAGGTTAACCTCATCACTTTTTCCAGGGTGGCCAATAATATCAACCGCATAGATATGGAAATCCTTAAGCAGGAATCTGTACATTAATAAATTATAGGCAGTCGTACTATTCCCTCCATGAAATACTAACAATGGTTCACCCGATAAATTGCCAGTTTCAATAATATGTGTTCTTCCGAAACGGGTATGAACGTAAACATCCTTACATGAATAATCCAACTTCCTCAATTGAGCATCATAAAGCTTTAGTGACATTTCTCTTCCAAATTGTGTTTTGTATATACTCATATAACCCTCTCTTATAAGTTATCTTACCCATTAATTTAATTATGGTCAGATTCCATCAAACGTGTTCCAACCACCTGACATCATATTTTCCGCCAATTTACGTTTGAAAAAGCTTTTGTGATTGTACTTCCCTATCTATAACTTCCCCAAAATAGCCAACATTGTGTGACTGCAGATATCCATCCCAAACCGATACGATTATACTGATTTAACGCTGCTTCATCTTGGAAAAGAATAGTCGGTAAGAAGCTTTACCGTTGTAGTTCTAGATGTTTTTACACAAACACTTTTCACTAAACTCTACAAATATTACTAGAGTCTTATTGGCATCCATTTTTTACAGGCCCTTATTCTAATTGAGAACATTCATATAATAAATTATTTTTAAAGTCATCCGCAGATACGCATATAACTTCATCATCTTCTGGAACTTTGAATACAACTACATGCGTTCCCTCTTCAGACAGGTTAGGTAATAGTTCATCTAAAAGTGTATTTATATGTATTTTTTTAGTTTTGAGTTCTCCCATTCACCTCCTATACATTTCATAGCATATTCTTCAAATGGCCAAATAGGCATAGAAAGATTTCCTTCTTTATCTGAAGTAGTAACAAACCCCTCATTTAATTTTAAAGACCACGCCTCTTCCCAGTCTGCAATTCTTTTTACAGAGTATATATATCGATCTTTAGCTGATTTTTTTATCATGGCTTTAAATTCTGGACTTTCTTCAAATCCCTTTCCCATATTAACCCCCTCATCTACACATGTTGATAGAACCCGATCCCTATTTAAGGATAGCTCCATATATCAATCCTAATTTCAATTTTTACACTTACTTTGTTAAATTAACCAGTTCTAATCAAACAGAGCCATCAAGTCACAAAACGCACTACGACTAATACTATATTAAGAACTTAGAAAAATTAACGGCTTTAATCCCATCTTTTCTTGAAGTTACTCATTACATTTTCTGAGTTCAGCAACCCCGCTGAATAATTCTCTATCATTTCTGCTCGGTCATCATCAGAAATAGATATAAATATTGTTATGTCATTTTTTTCATGACAAAACAAAGCCTCATTGTGTAATGTAAGTAATGTTTCAGTCATTGTTTTATAAAATTCCTCCTCAAACTCGCGAAATCTACTGTCCTCAATAGATTCCCTCTTCTCAGCCAAATAATCTGAAACTAAAACTATCTCACTTTGTTCAAGATCGCTATCATCGTATCCCCACTCAGCAGGAACCCATTTTACTGTTTTGTATAAAAATTCATCACTCAAATTCTCTGATCGGTTCATTTGAGTATACTTATGATAGTTGCTTTCCATCTTTTCATATGTATTTATCGCAAAAAATACCGTCATAGCATCACTGTCAGTTACTAAACAAACAGCATATATCCTTTCGTTTCCAATAACTTTCAACAATTCTTTATAGTCATTTCTAACTGCCTTGATCAACCTTTTTCCAAGCTCATCAAAAAATTCTTTCATAAACTAAAAATCCCCCTTGGTATCTATATTTATTTCGTATGTGGGACACCGTTCTCCATCGGTAAGCTCTTCATTTTAATCAATTACTTTTTTAATTACTTCTTCCAAAGTATTCAATGCTATTTAGTCAACTGCTTCATCCGATTAAGATAAAGACATATCGCGCGTGATTATTCCCATCACCCTATTTTCATTTCCCGAAGCGCTGTTTATATAACGCTTCTATTTTTTGTATATAATCAAAGATCATGGCCCAACCATCCATAGGGCTACCATATCCCAATAGAGGTCCCGTCATTTTATCCAATTGACTGAGCTTCCCCTGATATTGTATTACCATGGCTTCACGCTCTTCTTGCGTATACGCATTCAAACGTACGTCACTTACCTTTAGTCGCATATTATGCAGGAAGTTGATCATGTCACAATAAAGTGAATCATCCTCAAACGTAATAAAATCTGGGAAAATCGCAATAACTTCATCAAAAGCATGCTGCAAATGCTGCAAGCTAAATTTCGCTAAAACCTCGGAAATAAACGGCACAAGATGCGGCTGATACGCGATTATACCTCCCAGCCATCACACTGCCAGTTACCAATCGTATTGATGGCGATGTGAAGTTGAAATAACTCTGGCGACACCTTCTCTTGGATGGCATCCAGTTCGCCGATTTCCCATATTTTATCGGATAATTCCGCTAAATTCATTTCATCTACAGGGATTCTTCCATCCCATATTTCATTCAATCCAATACTCATAGTAACACCTCTTCAGGAATTAGAATTCTGCTCGTTCTCGCCTCTCTAGTTTAATTGTGATTTTTTACATATTTAGTTCTGCTATAATCTCCTTGCATATTTGTGTAATTTCTCGCATATCATCTTCCGGGCAAAACTCAGCCAAATCATAACTTAAAGGGTGATGAATAAAGTCTTCCAATACTCTCCTCAAAAAAGCCATTTCTTCTTTTTCAACTTTTAAAGTAATAACAGCATTTTTGTCCATGATGTTGCTACCTAAATCCGTTAGATGAACCTTACCGTTTTTTTGACATTCCAGAATAATAGCCGTAATATCCATCAACATATTGATCACACAGCCTATATCTTGAAAAAATTCTTTTTCTATAATAAGGTAAATGTCTTTCGTTTGGCGTAAGTCCTTTATTTCCCGAGCATTATTCAGTTGAAAGTCTTGTAAAATATTTTTCACGTTTATTTCTGTTGGAATATCCGACTCAAATTCTCTGTCAACTAAATAGTCGATTAAAGTGCATGTATCGTCGGTTCCACCGATATATTCTCTCCACCATTTATCAATGTACACCATCGCTTTTCTGGCCCCCTCATAAATCTTGTTTGTTCAGCAAATTCGGAAAATCAATTGTAATTATATTCCAATTTATTCACTTTGTATCACGGCAGCACTTTAACCACTCAAAGCACTCTACTTACTCAAGTCTAATATTTCTTCTTGACCATATAGTGAAAGTCACTTAATTGAGTACAATTCCATATCTTTGTACCATCTAAACTGTATTTGTAGTATTTATAATAACGGTCATAACATTTTCTTTCATAAATATTCAAAATAATCTGTTCTTCATTTAACATAATTTCTCCCCTATATATGAAATAAAATTGGACAATAAATTCTACATTATCTCTTAATAGTTACGTTCTTCCTCTTCTTCATTTAGTAAGTAATTAAAAAAATCAGAGAAATCCTCCCAAACACCTGGCTTAGAAACAAAATCTTGCTTATCTAATTTAGTTACTTCCACAGAATCTATCCATATGATTGAAGGCTTGTTTTCCGTATCCATAACAATAACACTCATATCTTGTTCAGCAATAACAACCATTCTATTCGGTAAACCAACCGCCTCTCTAATCCTCAAAGTCTCTCCTAGAAGATTTGTTGGATCAGAAAATAAAAAAGAATGTATACTTTTCCCCCCAATGTCTCCTCCACTATAGAAACAAGATATTTCACGAAAGTCATTAGGTAGTTTTACTTGAAAATCCTGTTCAATTTTATCCAAGTAATCTTTAGATACTCCATCAACATCATCATACAAGGAAATATATTTATTTCGTAATTCATTTATATCATTCATATTCTATTACCTCTTCTAGAAATTATTATTTGCATCGGGCAACCAATTTTTCTGGTATATACGGATGGACATATGTATAATGTTTTAAAATTTGAAACTCACGCTTTGATGAAATCTACACATACATCATGTAGCTGAATATTTTCCTTCAAAGATTTTTTACTTCTTTTTTCAATAATATCTAACTGTAAATCATTTTTTGTATAACCATCAAAAAGCTCCATTATTTTGAAAATGGTGTCGTAGGTTACATCGTACAATAATGCTTCAATATTTTCACAACTGCACTTACTTTCGCTAAGAGCAACCTGGACTACATCTTCTTGAATTTCATGTAAAGCCCTAAGAAATATTTCTTGACTAGGATTCAATTTTCTCACGTTGTCTCCTTTTCTTATCAGATATTTAATTTTTCCGCTACAAAAATTCATTAGATATTTCATTTCTGCTGAGTTCTTACTTTTGCACCTAACGAAATAAAATAGTCAGCCAAAACTAAAGTATTTTCCCCATATCCCTCAGCTAGTAGAAATCCATTACTATTAAACCGGTTTCGTATTTCATCGAATGATAAACCTGTCTCTTTTTTTACTGCTAAGAGCACTTTTGATTTATTTTCACCTGGATCATCCAGATATACATAATATTTTCTAACTTTTTCTTTAATCCGTTGCTCAATGGGTGTAAAATTTTCTTTTGATTTTGCAATAGGAAGAAATTTGCATATATTTTTTATTTCATCACTATTTAATTTAGTTTTCCACTCATTCTCCATTAACTCATAAAAATTAGCTTGATATTCACCGCTTCTATAGTACTGATCATCGTGTTTATCCAGCCATACAGATAAAAAATAATCGAACTTTTCCAGTGAATCCACTAGTAGTTTTGGGGAAAATTCTTCTCCAACATAATCAAAATAAACTGGCGTTTCCTCTTTACTTATATCTGCAATCACAGGATTCCCGCTCCAACTTGATATAATAATCCAATTTTGATTCCACTTCATTTTCTTCGCGGAGTCTTCCCAACCTCTAGCTTCTTTAATAAATCTATAACCTTCTAAAGCAATCATTAGATTTTCTTTACCGATTACATAGAAGTCGTTGGTCCAATAAAACATTATGTCTTTAGATTTAGGTAAGTCATTGTACCATTCCAAAAGTGCTTGATTTAAAAAGGGGAGTTTAAAATTTTCTTCTAACTCCCGTTTCGTTTCTTCAGATGTTTCTAGAAACCTAATCTTACTATCATTTTCATTTTTTATTATTGAATGAGCTAGGTATTTCAATGGATTTTACAGCCTCCTCCACTGTTAGGTGAGTACTATGGTAAAATAAATAAAGATCATTTCAAAAAATTATTCCAATATCCATTTCTAATTTCTCTGGAAGTGTTCAACCTACCATAAAACAATCTTTACTTATCAAGATCTACAAACCAATCAATCTCTTCATTAAACCAATTACACAATTTAGTTGAACCATTATTCATTTTCAAAGGGATTTCTCATGCCCACAATTTAATGTCGTTTATGAACATTTCTTTTTCAAGCCCTTCAAAGTTGTATTTTTCTAACGCCCTGTTTAGAAACTCTAAAAATAGGTTCCCTAAATGATACCGTTGTTCTACTTTATACATTTTTTCATATTCTTCTACCGTAACTGCCAAATCGATTGTCAAATAGTTATCTTTTTTCGTATATCTAATAAATGATTTTCTTCTATAGGATTCAGGTAAGCATCTAAAGGCGGTCCCGATCGAAATATCGACGTTCCTATATTTTGAATTTATATTAGATTCCAATGCGTGTGCTAATTCACTAGCTAATTCATCAACTCTCGCACCTGCAGTGTCCGAAACTATTGAAAAATCCATACTATGCACTCCTAAAATCAAATAAATACTTTGCACACTTCAGAAAACGATCTATCTGACAATACACGTAATCTATTTATCAAGAATAAGTTTTGGTTGAACACTATTACATAAACTTTTTCAAAGACCCATTGCGAAATAAATCATTTAGAAAAAAGCTCTATGGCCTTTCCTTGTAACTCAATACCGATTCCCTCTAATTCCTCCAAAAACTCATCAAAAATAACCTGCTCGAAATGAAAATGCACCGTTGATATCGACCATAGCAAGTGCTAACTTTTTAGGAACTGTCTCTTTGTCTTTATAGTATTGTGTTAAAACATCTAGTGCCTCTCTCACTTGATCTAATATATCAGAATCTAATTCCCTATTCGTTCTTAATTTTACTGGTACTGAATTTTCACTTACTAAACCATCATAAATTAATGCGATTGCTTCCTCTGTATCCATAAGTCCACTCCCCTATGAGTTCTAATAAAACTTATCTTTCATCTCTCTAAAGAGTTTATTGGTTCAAGTTGTATTCTCCATATCGAGCATCAAAAAATAAAGGGCAATAAACCCTTTTAATGGTTCTATTACCCTTTCTAAATGCTTCATATCATTTGAAGAATCAATAAGACCTATAGCATGTATAGACAGCTTACATAAATTAAAAAAACACATAACTAACAGAGGCTAACTCAAACTACCATGTTTGTGAAAGAAGTTTGAATCACATAAAAATTTTTCACCAATCTCGTTCTCTAAGTGCTTCTTCAATATCGATATCAATCTCAAAGTATTGTAAAATCTTTTCTACTGTTAATCCGATTGAATCTCGTGCAAACGTTTCGATTTCACTGTCATTTTCATAAAACTCATTTTGTAGCTCATTGATCGCTATAGTCATTTCGTCTAATTTCTCTTGAATTTCTTCTATTGTATAAGTGTTCTCTTCAATAAAATGCACTACATTAACAATATGAGATTTAAGTTTATCTACTAAAAATGATGGAAAGAAAGAATCTTCATACATATCCTCTAAATAGTTGAATTCAGAATCAAGTTTCTTCACAATGTTTCCTCCTTTGATTTCTAAGCTATTTATACCTAATCTATTATCTCTTCAAGCTATAAAGCTTACCTTTTCTACATTTCGTAGATATTGCCATACACCTTAAATAAGCTGCTCAAGTTTGTTCATTTTGAGGATCATTATTGATCCCTAATTAACCACCACAACATATACTATAATTACCATAAATAACTATAGTTTTCCATAAGGATTATGTCATCGTTTTTTTCCAGCTTTTCGATATAAACGTTTATGTATTGTAGTAGCCAAGATGCAACAAGCTTCTTGGCTACTATTATTACATATTCTTTTTTAAGCACACTAAAAACTCAATCATGCCATCCTCTATTTTGGCTGTTGCACTTCCACCTAATTTTTCCGCTAGCAGTTTGACAATAGATAGCCCTAGTCCCGTATTTTTACGTCTGGAATTGTCGGACGTATAAAATCGATCAAAAAGCTGATTAGGATTTAGTTGAATATTTTCGTCAATCGGATTTTGAAAACAGATATAGGCGTGTTCTTCTTCTAACCACAGCTTGATAGTTACATCACCTTGCGCATGCATGATGCTATTTCGTACTAAGTTTTGCACAATACGTAAGAGCATTTCTTCATCAGAATGAATGATGAGAGGCTCAAATTTAGGCAAGTTGACGACTATTCCTTTTTCTTCAAATTGTGCAAATGCACCTGCGATCTCTTCAAATACAATATTTGATATATTAATACGAGCTTTTTTAGGTTTCTCATCATTACTATGCAAATAGGAATATTCAAAAAATGTTTCTACTAATTGCTCCAGTCTTCCAACATGTTTTTGTGCGACTTCAAGCTTTGCGAGCTGCTTCTCTGTTAATGGTTCTTTTAATAGCATTTGTTGATAGCCCTTAATCGCAGTTAGCGGCGTACGAAAATCATGAGAAATGTTTGAAATCATTTCCTTATAGTATTTTTCTTCCCGCTTAATATACATCCTTGATTTTTGTGATTCTATTAATACGCGATTTATATTTGCCACGAGTTCATTTACTTCTTTGTTTAATAGCTCTACGCTAATTGGCTGCGTATATTGCTCATGTAGACGTTGTGACAATTGTATGTTCATCAATCGTAGTTGCCTTTGTATATAAAAAATATAAAACAGTAATCCTACAATAACTACAATTGCCACGATCCACATTCCCTACATCCCCTTACCTGATTTCTGCTTTTCTAAATGTCATAAATGTTAAATACAAAATTACTACTATAAAGATGGCACAAATAGAAACCGCCGAAATTATATCCCCTTTACTCATTCTTAAATTAAGCGTAATATACTCCACAGAATAAGGTGTAAAGGATAATATTTTATTCATCATCTCAAATGAATTTTGGAAACTCGCTACCTGCCCAAAGAACATGGACATCATGTAATACGAAGCTACTACAAGCACCGATTTTCTTAAGACAAACGCCAGTAAAATACAAATCGTTAACTGTGCAAGATGGACAATTATCATAGTGATTATTATTGTTGTGTATTCGACAAAACTACCACTAGTGTTCAAAGTTAGAATGCTTAAAAACCCTGCTGCTTTTCCGCCCATACTAAACGTGCTGTCCATTGATAGCCCAATGATAGTCACGATGATAAAAGGACTTACAAGAACAATAAGTAAGATCCAGAAAACAATCGCTTTACTTATGACAATTTGGATTCTTGCAAATCCGCTTATAATTGGATGATGGATATTTTTTGTATCAAAATCTGAACAAATAAGTGTAGTGGCAAGTACTGCGCCTACTAATGTCATCATATTCATATCAGATAATAAAAAACCGATGTTGCTGATACTTTCATCTAGTGAGTTATTGCCGATACCATAGGCAATACTAAACATTGCGATTGCAGAGCATGTTGTAAGAGCCAGTAAGACCCAAAATATTTTGGATTTAGTTGTTTTATAGAGGTAAGCACGTACTAAATTAAACATGTCGCTCACCTCCAATTAACGTAAGGAAGTAGTTCTCTAATGTATCTCCCTGTAGGCTAAATTCCGTAAGTGTTACCCCATGTTCAAATAAGGCGGTTGATACGTCCCCAAGATACTCTAAGAAATCATACAATTTAATCGTTTTATTTGGCATGACTTGAAAGTTTTGTGTTTTAAGAATTGTTTCTAATACATGTGCACATTGTTCGGGAACTGTACAACCAATGCGAATATAATGTCTACATTCTTCGTCGAGCTGTTGTTGCGTCATTTGTTTCATAATTTTCCCTTTATGAATAATGATATAATCCGTTGTTGTTTGATAAAGTTCTGGTAAATTATGACTCGAAATTAAAATCGTCATCTGTCTCTCTTCGCAAAGACGTGTTAAAAGCTGACGAATTTCTACAACACCTATAGGATCTAACCCATTCACTGGCTCATCTAAAATTAAAAGCTCCGGGTTCGTTAATAACGCAATGGCAATGCCTAAACGTTGTTTCATGCCTAGTGAAAAATGCTTGGCTTTCTTATTGTTTGTACTCTTCAATCCGACCAATTGCAGTATTTCATCCTCCAGCTCTTCATTCGGAATCCCCCGCATTAAACGATGATATTTAAGATTACCTTTAGCAGTCATATCAGGGCTAATAGCTGGTTGTTCAATCATGCTAGCAATACGTTTTCGTTGCTGCTGTATTTCCTTGTCAGTTGATTTACCGAATAACTCAAATGAACCTTCTGTTTGAAAACTAATCCCAGAAATAATTTTCATTAAGGTCGATTTACCCGCACCATTTTCACCAATAAGCCCATATATACGTCCCTCTTTTAATTCGATAGATACGTCGTGAAGTACTGTGTGCTTTTTATATGTTTTTGTTAATTGATTCGTTTTTAATATGGTTTCCCCCATATTAAGCACCTCCCTTTCATATTCATAGATTACTCATGAAAGGTATAGATAAAGTAAAGATAGCGTATAGATTACGGATAATTTACGGACGTAAACGATAACCAAGCCCTCGAAGCGTCTCGATATAATCCGCCTGTGGATTTTTTGTCTTTAATTTATGTCGAAGATTACTAATATGGATTTTAATAATATGTTCATCCCCTAAGTATTCTTCCTGCCAAATGGATTCATACAAATTAGCTTTCGTGAATACTTTCTCTTTGTTTGTCATAAACAATTCAAGCAATAAATATTCTTTTGCAGTAAGCAAGACCTCCTCACCACTCACTGTCACTCGCTTAGCGACATCATCCAGTACGATATCCTTGTATTGTAACTGCTTCATTGGTGTACCTTGTTTTTTAACACGACGTAAGATAGAATCAATACGGGCAAGAACCTCACCAAGGTCAAAAGGTTTTGTAATATAATCGTCCGCTCCTAATCGAAGCAAATCAATTTTTGTTGATACTAAATCTTTAGCCGAAATCATAACAACAGGTACATTCGAAATAGCGCGAATTTCTTTTAGTAATTCATCCCCACTTTTATAGGGAAGCATAATATCAAGAAGCACAAGATCAAACTCATTTTGTAAAAATGCCCGGTGACCTTCTACACCATCCATCACACTTGTTACCTGATAATCTGCTTGCTCAAACAATTCGGTTAACATTGCATTTACATCTTCATGATCCTCAACCATTAAAATTCTCAATACAATCACACCTTCGCCAAAAAATTCCTGTTCTTATTATATAAAATTATGTTATTCAACATTAAATGAAAAAGCTATCACCATAACGGGAGTTAATTTCCGTTCCGATTGGGCGCTTTCCTGGGGGCGCCCGATGAGCCGCTTCGCTTACGCTCCAGGGTCTCATCTGTGACGATAATCACCAATAATCCCTCGTCTGAAATAAGCATAATAACTCTTCAGGAACCTTTACCGAGTCCTTATAAAAAAGATATACAGGAACGCTTGGCAAAGCTATCTCATCGAAGGGAACGATATTAAACCGACCTTCCATCCGCTCTCTTCTAACAATCATCCGTGGTAAAAATGACATACCCAGCCCATCTTTTATTAAGCGCTTTACCACATAGGATTGAGATATGGACACTTGCTTGGTAACTACATATTTTTCCTGTAGCTTATGTAATAAATCCTCCCAAATAATTGGATGATGGTGTGTGAATAACATGTAGGTTTGAAATAATTCCTCATAACCAATATAAGCTCCCGTCTCATCATCGAAAGCATCTAGTGGAATAACCAATTCTAAAGGGCTCTCTACAAGAAGCTCTTCGTGCCAATGCCGATAACGAGTTGGCAATAAAGAAATACCTATATGCGCCTTATCACTATTTATTAAATCCTCAATTTTTGCTGAATCCTCCACTAGAATCGATATTTCAATGGACGGGTGTTCATTGATAAACTGATAAATTACATGAGGTAATATCGTTTCCACCATTAAGGGAGTCATTGCAATAATTAGCTTTTCTTCAATTCCTTTTGTCGCTAACTGAAAACGTTCAATACTTTTATCCCATTGATGAATGATTTGCTGAGCTTCTACTAGAAAAAGGTGCCCTGCCTCCGTTAATTGCACACGTTTTTTTTCACGTTTAAATAATTTAACGTTCAAAGATTGCTCTAATTGATGAATATGAACAGTGATACTTGGCTGCGATAAATGTAGTTCTTCTGCTGCCATTCGAAAATTACAGGATTTAGCTGCAACTACAAAAGACTGTAGCCATTTATAATCCAATATCTCATCCCCTTCAATTAATGTTTTTAATCAACCTCATTATCTATATTTAATTTACTATATTATCCAATAACAATAAACTTTAAAGTAGATCGATTATTTTTATACAAAGGGGAGAATCGTATGTTAGCTAAATTAAGTAAACAATTCCGTACTTTTGCAAAAAATGAATGTGAAAACTCAAGTCCACTGTACGAACATTTAGCGAATAAGATTGCTAGAGACGATGAACTATTAAAAGTTGCGGCGTTTATACCTCAAGGACAACCTGTACCCAATTTATTATTAGCTAGTGTTCAGTATTTGCTGTCATCATCAGAAGACGATTTAGTTCATTTTTATCCTTCTTTAACGACAACACCTAAAACAATTAATGAAGTGTATCCTATTTTTAAAGCATTCGTCTTATCTCATTCAGACCAATTGAAGACTTTATTTCAAGAAAAACTTGTTCAGACAAATGAAATTTGCCGTTGTTCTTACCTTTATCCGATGATGACAGAAATATATGAACGCCACAAAAAACCATTAGCCTTCATAGAAATTGGTGCAAGTGCAGGGCTTCAACTTGGGATGGATCAATACAATTACTGCTATAATAAACAGCTTCACATAAACAATTCTAATAATGATTTTATTTTGTCATCAGAAAATCAGGGTCAGCCGCTTCCAACTTCTATTTCAATTGCACCAGTTGTTTGTAATCGAGTGGGCATCGATTTAAATCCTATTGATATTCATAATGAGGAAGAGCTTCAATGGCTCCAAGCCTTAATTTGGCCAGAGCATCAAGAACGTAGACTATTGTTAAATCAAGCGCTCCCTATTTTAAAAGAGCTCGATTTACAGCTGATAAAAGGAGATGCCATTAAACTTATTAAAGATATTAGTAGAGAAATTAATGAAGAAGCAATGTTAGTTGTTTACCATACACATGTTGCCAATCAAATCCCAATGGAGTTACGCCATGAATTAATAGAGCAATTAAAAGAGATTAGCATAGAACGACCTCTCTACCATTGCTATAACAATTTATTTGATATGCAACTGCATCAAGATTTTATTGATCTAGGAGAAATAGACTCTATACGGACAATGGAACGCCCTGATGGCCATGCTCGATGGTTCAAGTGGTCTAACTAAACACGAAAAAAACGCTGTATATGATTGCCCCCTTATACAGCGTCTAAAATTTATTAAGTTAGTAATCTCTAAAAATCATATTCCGCATCTTTTTTAGCACGAATTTCTGCAAACGCATCAGCTACCATCACTGTATCCTCAGCTAAACGCTCAAGGCGGAATAAGACGTCATCATTCACAATTTCCTTCCGTAAAAAATCCTTTTCTTCTATAAATACATACGTTGGAACGATATGAGCTTTCATATAAGCAAGAATAGGCTTTAACTGCTGCTCAATCATTAGGTAGTGCTTCGATGTGCCGGCTGTAACAACCGTACTCATCACTTTATCGCGAAACGCATTGACAGGTAGTAAGTCAAAAATATTTTTCAACGTTGCCGGAATCGAAGCTTGAAATGTTGGCGTTCCAATGATAATCGCATCTGCAGCCATAATTGTTTCGGTCACATATTTTGTATCCCCATCATATTCAAAATAATTTCGTCCATCACTATACTCCATTTTGTATTCAGCAAGATCTAGTAACACTACCTCATGCTCTGGATATTTATTTTGTATGATTTCAACCACCTTACTGATGGCTGTTTTTATTTTTGAACCGACAATTGAACCAGCTAGTGCAACAATTTTCATGCTGAACACTCCTTATTTTACTGTATATTTTTTAATCGCAGGTAAAATATTGTTCCCTATAATTTCGATATTTTTCATTAATTTATCGAATGGCACACCGCCAAAATCAATTTGTGCCATAAATCGTTGCATGCCATAGAGCTCGTATTGGTACAGTAATTTTTCAATAATTTGTTCCTTACTTCCGACCATTAGGGCGTCTCGTATATCTGGCGCTTGTGCAAATTGTTGCTTTGGATAACCCGCGCCACGAATAGCTTGGAATCCACCATTTAAATGGGGATACATCCCTTGTAGTGCCTCTTTCGTCGTATCAGCAACATAAAATAGACTTGTTGTAGCAATCGGTAACTCTTTCGGATCAAAGCCACTTCGCTCCGCTGCTTCTCGGTAGGCATCTACTGATGGCTTAAAGTTCACAGCGGGGCCACCTAATGTCGTTAACATCATTGGAATGCCCATATAGCCTGCTTTAATGGCACTTGCAGGTGGTCCACCAACAGCTCGCCAAATTGGCAAAGATCCATTTTTAGGTTGTGGCAAAATTTGCGCATTGCGAAGTGGTGCACGGAATTGTCCTTCCCAAGTAACAAGGTCGTTGTCATTTATTTTTTTCAGTAACTCTAATTTTTCTTCAAAAATTTCTTCATAGTCCTTTAAATCAACGCCTAGTAAATCATATGCACCAACTCGAGAGCCACGCCCTGCGACTATTTCTGCACGGCCATCTGAAATTAAATCAATCGTCGCAAAATCTTCATATACGCGCACTGGGTCAGAGACACTCAGTACTGTTGCGGAGCTTATTAATTTAATTTTTGATGTAGCTTGTGCGATTGCTCCTAAAACAACTGTGTGTGCCTGTGTAGTAAAGTACGATTGATGGCTTTCTCCCACACCAAATACATCAATACCTGCTTGTTCTGCAAGCTGACTTTCTTCAACTAGCTCTTTGATTCGTTGCTGAGCTGAAATACGTTCGCCTGTTAATGGATTTGGAATATGATCCCCTAATGAGTAGAGGCCAAATTCGATCCCTTTCGATTGATCAATGCGGTATTTTTCCATGATTAAACCTCTCCTTAATCTAGTGATTCTAAAATAGCTTCGATTTCTGCACGTTTTTCTTCTAAAAACGGTGGGAGATCAAGTTCCTTGCCAAGATCCTCTACTGCTGAATCAACTGTAAACCCTGGACCATCTGTCGCCATTTCAAATAAAATTCCATTACGATCTCTAAAATAAAGACTTTGGAAATAATAACGGTCCACGACACCAGTACTATCAAAGCCCTGCTCCTTAATTTTGAGATCCCACTGTTGCAATTCCTCCACTGTTCCGACACGTAGTGCAAGATGATGAATACTACCACGTCCAGGTTTCTCACTTGGCCCTTCTAATTCTTGAACGACGATTTCTCCAAGCACTTCACCAGGAATGGATTGCAATACTGCTTCTTTTTCACTTTCAGTTACAGCTGTGTAATTAAATAGCTCTTTTAATAAGTTCACTGTCCGTTGTAGGTAACGAACTGTAATTTCAACTGTACCCATCCCTAAAATGCGATGTTCTGCAGGGATATCAGAGCCGTCCCATGGTTGCCAATGAGCTGGTGTTTCGTGACCATGGTTGTTTAAAAGGACCATTCTTAACCCTTCATGATCCTCAAAAAATAAAGCATCTTTACCTGCATATGTTGTTATTTCACTATGTTCAACCTCTAACTGTTGAAAACGATTTTTCCAATATTGCAGACTGTCATAGCTTGGCACTAGTAGTCCAATACGTGTAATGGCATTTGTTCCGCGAACTGTCCGTCCTGCTACGGGCATTTCAAAAAATGTTAATTCTGTACCTGCAGCTCCTGTTAAGTCTCCATAAAATAAATGATACATGGAAGGTGAATCTTGGTTGACTGTTTTTTTCACACGGCGTAAGCCGAGAATTTTTGTATAAAAATCATTATTACGTTTGCCGTTTTTAGTTAACATTGATATATGATGATGTCCACTTAATTTGTTCATGAATGTTTCCTCCTCATTTTCACTTGACTAAGCAAGTGATGTTACAAAAAAAATCACGCTGGTGGTAATTTTTTTTCCCGACTATGCTTCTCTAATTTTGACATTAGTATATTTAAATTTTTCATTTCTTCTTCTGTTAATACTTCTTCAAAAAATGAAGATTGAAACTGTAGCTGACTTGGTGTTGCTTCATCAAGCATCTGCTCGCCTTTAGCTGTGAGCGAAATTGTTTTAGTCTTCCAATTTTGCTTGCGTTCAATGAGTCCATCTTTTTCAAGACGAGCAAGCATCCGAGACATACCTCCCTGTGTCACTGTCACTTTCTCTGCTAGTTGTGATTGAGTTAACGGTGCATATGTCTTTATTTGTATCAGGACATCAAATTGTGCAGTCGTTAAATCAAAGCGCTTTAAAAACTCATTGGATAACTGGTTGCTTTGATTAGTAAAGCGCATCATCCGAATCCATGTCAGTGATCCGAGCGTGTGTTTTCGCATCGCTTACTCCCCCTCTTATTTGTCACTTTACCACGCAAGTGATGAACAAGCAAGGAAAAAATCTCGAATTCGAGATATATTTCAGTGTGAAGACTCACACTATATAATGCCATGCGTCGTAATTGGATATAAGTTTCCTTTAAAGGCAAAGGAAATTCTTCCTGTTTCTTCAGACACTATCATGACAAGCGCATCACTTACTTCACTTAACCCTAATGCTGCGCGATGTCTAGTGCCTAATTTCTTCTCCCCCGTATATCTCTCAGAAAGTGGCAGTACATTTGCTGCTGACTTAATCAAATTTTTGCTTATTAACACAGCGCCATCATGCAGTGGATTTCCAGGAAAAAAAATAGATTCTAATAAGGAATGCGTCACTTCAGCGCCAATATGAATACCAGGCTTTAAAATGGATGATACAGAATCCTCCCGTTCAATAACAATTAGCCCGCCGTGTCTTCTTTTTGACATATTTTGTACGCTATGCGAAAGCTCAGGATATTTTTCAGTAAACGGAGAAAGATAGCAATTCAAATAAAACGTTGCAGCCTTCATTTCAATCGTTACAAATTTCTCTTTTATTTTTTCAAAATTCCCCAGAAGACAGTTTGTATTAGTATCCATAGCTTCTACACTTTGCTGTAATGATTCAATGACCTGCAGAAGCTCTTCCTTTAATGTTTGTTTCATTGGTGAAAAATCGCAATTTGTTGGATCCATAAAAAACACCCCGCTTTTCAAATTTATTATGTATTTATTTTTTAGTTTCTCTAAATGGAATTATTTTATTCGTTTTGGATTTCATTATGTCAATTTTTCTAAAATAATTGTTTCCAAAAATATAATGAGGAATCGTGTAATTAACTTTACTTTTCAAAGATTTTTCAAATCCATTCAATATTTCCATTTTTTTATTTTATAATTAAAATAAAATGCTTACTTATTGGAGGTGCATTTTGAAACGAATTCCGTTGTTGTCGTTTTTACTTTTACTTATGATTTCCCCTTCTGTGCAAGCACTATCTTGGGCTTATCCTTTTGTCGTTTGGAAAGGGAACGTATATGAAGTTAAAAAAGAAGAATTAATTGAAGATATTAAAATTGGTAAAATTATAGGGAAAGTAAAGACCAAGCCAAACGATATGACAGGAAATTATTACGGTAATACCTCAAACTATTACCCAAAAGGGACACATTATTATGAAATAAAAGGGGTATCCACTTCCACCGCAATTGCAATAAAAGAAGATCGTCACTGGGTGAAAGCTGTTTTTGTTCATAAAGCCCCTTTTCACATAATGAATGTAATTTCTAACATTTACTTCATATCAGTTGTTATTTTATTTGTAATTGCAGTTATATTATTCAAAATTAAAAAGCCCTAAAAGTGTATCCATTAGCTTATCTAATGAATACACTCTTTTACCTTACATTTGGCCAGCTCGAATTTTCTTAATAATGCTAAATGTCGTGTAGGCAGCAGCCGGCGCAAGCACAAAAATAAAAATAAGCCAAACCGTTAAGTTGTCCGTAGCTTTTAGCGTGTCATAATTTGAGATAACAAAAAAGATAAGTCCAAATAATAATAAATAGCTCAGCACATTTGGAAAAATAACAATTAAACGCAATAGTGCTGGTGGCATTTTTTGCTGATTCATATTAACCCACTCCCCTTTAGTCAATTATACGAAAATCTACTACTTACTGCATTATTTTTCTTCAATATTCTAAATCTTCATATATATTATTCGCCACATTGTATATGGTCTTTTTTCAATTGATAGTCGAGATAATGTAAGTTAATTATAAAAATAAGAGCCTTGCTACTTAATTTTAATAAGGCTCTTTAGCTTGTCGGCAAATGAATATAAATTAATACGTATAAATAATCAAAGGTTGATTTTCACTCCGAGTTGGCGCTTTCCGCAGACTTGGCTTCCATCTCCTCGTCACTACGTTGACTTAACTAAACTCCATTCGTTGAAATATTGGCATTCACTAACTATTGTTTACACTTTTTTTAGATGGTACAAATAAAGTTAAAACAAATGCGAGTATTGCTAAGGTTGTCATGAAATAATAAGCATCACTTGAACCTAAAATGGAAGCAAGCGTACGTATACCTTCAGCCGTCGCATTTGGTGTCTCTACTAGCAATGTTTTCGCATGGTTTGTCGTTTGTGCTGTGAAAATTGTGATGACGACAGCAGAACCAATGGCACCTGCAATTTGTCGTAATGTATTATTCACTGCTGTACCATGTGTGACAAGTGTTTTAGGTAATGCATTCAAACCAGCTGTGTTCAATGGCATTGTGATAAAACTCAACCCTATACGTAGAAAAATGGTACGTATCATTAAAAAGCTAAATGTTGTTGTTTCTGTTAAATCTGTTACAACCCACATGGAAGGAATGACGAAAATCAAACCGATAATAAATAACGGCTTTGCACCAAAGCGGTCATACATTTTTCCTGTCACTGGAGACATAAAGGCATTTACTAGAGCACCCGGTAATAATAATAAACCAGCATCTAATGCCGTAAACCCTCTTCCGTTTTGTAAATATATCGGTAATAAAATCATATCCGCATACATCATCATTGTGACAATAATGTTGATGATGGACGTTAGCGTAAATACTTTATTTTTAAAAACGGATAAGTTAAGAAGTGGATCAGAAGATTTAATTTGGCGAAGACAGAATATTGCTGTAGTCAATATCCCCACCAGGATAAAAACTATTACAACTGTATCATCCCAGCCATGGCTTCCTGCATTACTAAAACCATACAAAATAAGACCAAAGCCAATCGTTGATAAAATAACACTCACTACATCTAACTTTGTGTTTGCTGTTTCTGAAACATTAATTAAATATTTCATTGCCATGAATATCACAATCACGACAAATGGAATTATTCCGATAAATAACCAACGCCATGAATAATAATCGATAATGAAGCCTGCTAAAGTTGGTGCAATGGCTGGAGCGAAAATCATAGCAAGCCCAATTAATCCCATCATACTGCCTCTTTTTTCAGGAGGGAAAATAAACATTACAATGCTCATTAGTAATGGCATAATAATTCCTGCTCCAACCGCTTGAATCATACGACCTATTAGTAAGGTTGTGAAGTTCGGAGCTACTGCACAAAAAATAGAGCCTACTAATAAAAACAGCATTGAACTTATAAATAATTGGCGTGTTGAAAAACGTTTCATTAAGTAGGCTGTTATAGGGACTAGCACCCCGTTTACTAACATAAAACCAGTAGCTAACCACTGAACGGTAGTAGCAGAAACGAAAAATACATCCATTAAATTACTTAATGCAACGTTTAACAGCGTTTGATTTAGAGTAGATAAAAAACACCCGAAAATTAGAACTGTTAATAGTACTTTTTTATTTATTGATTCCGACATTTCATTCTGCCTCTTTCTACTTGTTTTATTAACACCATGTCAATAAAATAGATAATAACACGTTTATTTTTTGATTCCTATTTACAATTTTTCAAGAAGTGTCAATTAAACAACAAAAGTAAAAATACTATTAATTAAATGTGTATTTAATAGATAAAGGAGAATGAAATTGACCACACATAAAAAGCAAGACCCAAGAGCTATTCGCTCTAAACGGGTATTTAAAGAAGCAGTCGTAGATATATTAATCGAAAACCCAGATATTTCGAAACTTACAGTACAAAAACTAGCCCAACGTGCAGAGCTAAATCGAGCAACTTTTTATTTACATTTTATCGATATAAATGATTTATTAAAGCAAGTAGTTTACGATATTTTCGACGACTTGTTGTCGAAAACGTCTCCAACTTTACAAATTGATAATTTAAATAATCAAGAACAGCTAATTACGTTTTTAGATTACTTTTATAAGCATAGAAAAATTTTAGCTGTGTTATTTGAGCACCCCGGTTTCAATAAAAAAATGCATATGACATTAAAGGATTTGATTGTCATTCAACGTAAAAGTGAAGGTGCTGATAGTACACTATCAATGGATATTCTCGCCTCTTCAACACTGGGGATCCTTATGTGGTGGCTCAGAAATGGGGTTCATTTTAGCTCCGAGTATATAGCAAATCAAATTGTTGAATTATATCGATAATTATTCGCAACTCACCTTTTCAATTTCTATTTGGCGTAATTGTTGATGTCGCTTCGCTTTTGCTACCGAAAATATTTGCTGTATGATAAAAAAGAACCTTTTAAATGACGCGCATTTAAAAGGTTCTTTACGTTTTTGATTAAATCAGCTTATTGTTATTCCATGTAAATACTGATTGATCGGATGTAAGGAAGGTTTGTGGGAAAATCTCCTGTGCATCTGCTAAAAATTCCGGTAAATCTTGTGGTAAAAAGCGTGCACTTAAATGGTTCAGAAGTAAATAGTTAGCGCCTGCTTGTTGTGCCACCTTAGCTGCTTCGACATTTGTAGAGTGTCCATAGCTCGCTGCTAAATCTGTCGTAGTGCCATCAAAGGTCGCTTCATGAATAACGATATCTGCTCCATTAGCTAATGAAACAGCCTCTGGACAGTATTTCGTATCGCCTAATATCGTGAGCGTAAAGCCTTTTTTCGGCGGAGCAACGACATCTTTTGCATAAACAAGAGTGCCATCTGCAAGCTCAATATCTTTTCCAGCTTTTAATTGTCCTAACATCGGGCCTTTAGGAACACCTAGAGCCTGTACTTTTTCCATTAACAGTTCACCAGGTAGATCTTTTTGTTCAATACGGTAGCCAAAGCATGGAACTACATGTCGCAATTCACTTGCACTTACTGTGAAGTGTTCGTCCTCATAAATAACACCTTCATGGACTTCAACAAATTGTAAAGGATATGTTAAATGTGTCTTTGATAATGCTAAGGTTTGCTCAATCCATTGCTGTAAACCTTGAGGGCCAAATATTGTTAATGGCTCATCCCCACCTTGAAATGAACGAGAGCTTAAAAAGCCAGGTAGTCCAAAAATATGGTCACCATGTAAATGTGTAATGAATATTTTCGTTACTTTACGTGGCTTTAACGATGTATGCAAAATTTGATGTTGGGTCGCCTCTCCACAATCAAAAAGCCACATTTCCCCCAATTCATCTAAAAGCTTTACCATTAAGGCACTTGTATTTCGTTCCTTTGAAGGCATTCCTGCGCCGGTTCCTAAAAAATGTAGTTGCACATATGCCACCTCACTTCTATTTCTATCGCTTTATTGTACCTTATCGTGCACAATAAGAAAAACCTTTGGTCATTAGTCAGTCTGAACTGCTCCCCAATTGTTAGACACAACTAACAATTGGAGGTGCAGTTTTTTTATGGTCAAATATACTGCCGAAGATAAATTACAAGCTATCGAGCGCTACTTAAGTGGAACGGAAAGCTCCTATGATATAGCTAAATCTATGGGGACTGATAATAAAGCAATCCTTAAATGGGTTAAGCAATATGAATACAATGGAGTTGAAGCTTTTATTCAGCCGTATACAAATTACACACTAGAGTTTAAAATGGATGTACTAAATTTTATGATTGAAAATGGTACGTCCTTAAACGAAACGGCAGCGATTTTTAAGATACCTGCCCCTTCAACAATTAGTGCTTGGAGAAAGCAATATGAAACTCAAGGATTAGATGCCCTTCAATCAAAGAAAAAGGGGCGTCCATCCATGAAAAAAGAATTCAATAAACAATCGAAACAAACACCAGTTAAAGGCTCTACCGAAGCACTTGAAGCACGTATTAAACAACTAGAAATGGAAAACGAGTATTTAAAAAAGTTGAATGCCTTAGTTCAAAACAAGGAAAAATCACCAAACAGGACAAAGCACAAGTAGTTTTTGAGTTAAGGCATAAATATTCGGTGAAAGCACTTGTAAAACTCGCTGGCATTCCACGAAGTACGTACTATGATTTAGTAAAACGTATGAATCGACCAGATCCAGATGCCGATTTAAAAGCAGAAATAAAGGCGATTTATGAAGAACATGAAGGGCGTTATGGTTATCGCCGTATTCGTGATGAGCTAGCGAATCGTGGGCAAAAAGTGAATCATAAAAAAGTGCAACGTATCATGAAAGAACTGGGTTTAAAGTGTGTTGTACGTATGAAAAAATATAAATCCTATAAAGGAAACGTTGGCAAAATTGCGCCAAATATTTTAGACCGCAATTTTAAAGCAGATGCCCCAAATGAAAAATGGGTAACAGACATTACGGAATTTAAATTATTCGGTGAGAAACTTTATTTATCGCCAGTTTTAGATTTATTTACGGGAAATTATCACGTATACAATTGGCTCTAGACCAACCTATTCACTTGTTTCAGACATGTTGGACAAAGCACTCGAACGTTTACCTGAGCACCACCAGTTACTTATGCATTCCGATCAAGGCTGGCATTATCAAATGAATAAATATCGTCGCGCCTTAGAATCAAGAGGGGTTGTTCAAAGTATGTCTCGTAAAGGAAACTGTTACGACAACTCTGTCATGGAGAATTTCTTTGGAATTATGAAATCTGAATTCCTTTACATGAGGGAATTTGAAAGTATAGAGCATTTTAAAATAGAATTAGAAAAATATATAAATTACTATAATACGAAACGGATTAAGGCAAAATTAAAAACGAGTCCGGTGCAATACGAGGTCACTGAAAAACTTACGTTTTTTATGACGGCTTAACTTTTTTAGATAAAAATAAGGTACATTTTGTTCGAATTGAACAGAATGTACCTTGTTTTTTTGTCTATTCCTTCTTTTTTTCACTTA
>Ga0209676_1000753_pt1 | contig 43895 bp, 45 predicted proteins | sample AraplaCvi_mLB_r2_FD_184282 | JGI IMG/M metagenome (GOLD analysis project Ga0209676, IMG submission 184282) | Arabidopsis root microbial communities from North Carolina, USA - plate scrape MF_Cvi_mLB_r2 (SPAdes) (version 2) | ecosystem: Host-associated > Plants > Roots > Endosphere | place: USA... | reverse complement strand
TTGCCTGTCCCGGCCTCTTCGCGGGCACGCCCGCTCCCACAGGGACCTCACAGCTGGACGCCGCACCTGTGGGAGCGGGCGTGCCCGCGAAAGGGCCACAAGCCCTGACACAAGGTCAACTGTCGCGGCGCAGGTCCGGCGGAATCGGCAGGTCGTCTTTCAGCGGCTCTGGCCACTTGCCCTTGCCAGCCCGGTACTGGCGAATCTGGAACACATAGGCCAGCACCTGCGCCACCGCCAGGTACAAGCCGGCGGGGATTTCCTGCTCCAGCTCGGTGGAGTAATAGATCGCCCGCGCCAGGGCTGGCGATTCGAGGATCTGGATCTTGTGCTCCACACCAATCTCGCGAATCTTCAAGGCCATGAAGTCGCTGCCCTTGGCCAACAGCAACGGCGCAGCGCCGCCCTTCTCCGGGTCGTACTGCAAGGCCACCGCATAATGCGTCGGGTTGGTGATGATCACATCAGCCTCCGGCACCGCTGCCATCATGCGCCGCTGCGACACTTCGCGCTGCAACTGGCGAATACGCTGCTTGACCTCGGGCTTGCCTTCGCTGTCCTTGTACTCGTCCTTGACCTCCTGCTTGGTCATCTTCATTTTCTTGTGCGTCTGCCACAGCTGGAACGGCACGTCTGCCGCCGCAATCAGCAGCAGCCCGGCCGACATCCACAACGCACTCCACCCCACCACCTGCAGGCTGTGAATGATCGCCTGCTCCAGCGGCTCGTTGGCGATCGACAGCAAGGCCTGGCGATCGCTGATCAGCACCACCACCGCGACCACCAGGATCACGAAGAACTTGGCCAGCGCCTTGAGCAGCTCGGTCAGGGCATGCATCGAGAACATGCGCTTGATCCCCGACAGCGGGTTCATGCGGCTGAACTTGGGTTGCAACAGGCTGCCGGAGAACAGGAAACCGCTCAGGGCGATAGGCGCCACGAAGGAGATCACGAACAACAGGATCAGCACCGGCTGCGTCGCCCATATCGCCATCTTGCCCGAGGCCATCAGGAAGGCGCCCATGGCCCGCTCGTCAACGATGATGTCGCGAGTGAGGCTGAAGTTCATGCGCATCATTTCCAGCAGCGTCTCGGCCAGGTGGCCGCCGAACGCCAGCAGGCCACCGGCGCCGGCCAGGGTCACCGCCACCGTGTTCAGCTCCTTGGAGCGCGCGATCTCGCCTTTCTCGCGGGCATCGCGCTTGCGTTTCTCGGTGGGGTCTTCCGTCTTGTCCTGACCGCTCTCGCTTTCCGCCATGCTCAGCGCGCCCTCGCCAGTTCACGCAGCCATTGCAGCGCTTCGCTGGCCAACGCCTGGTAGTGGGACAGCACATCGGCCAGGCCGACCCAGAAAATGAACATGCCCATGACCAGGGTCAGCGGGAAACCGATCGAGAAGATGTTCAACTGCGGCGCGGCACGGGTCATTACACCAAAGGCAATGTTCACCACCAGCAGCGCAGCGATGACTGGAAGAATCAGCAGCAGGCCGGCGGCGAACACCCAGCCCAGGCGCCCGGCCAGCTCCCAGAAATGGTTGACCACCAGCGCATTGCCCACCGGCAAGGTGGTGAAGCTTTCGGTCAGCACCTCGAACACCACCAGGTGGCCATTCATCAACAGGAACAACACGCTCACCAGCATGGTCATGAACTGGCTGATCACCGTGACGTTGACACCGTTGGCCGGGTCGACCATCGAAGCGAAGGCCATGCCCATCTGCACCGCCACGATCTGGCCGGCGATCACGAAGACCTGGAACAGCAGCTGCAAGGCCAGGCCGAACAGCGCGCCAACGATGATCTGTTCGGCGCACAGCAGCAAACCGCGCAGGCTCAACGGGTCGAATTCAGGCAGCGGCGGCAGCGCCGGCACGATTACCACGGTAATCGCCACTGCCACGTACAGGCGCACCCGTGCCGGCAGCATGCGCGTGCCGAAGATCGGCATGGTCATCAGCACCGCAGTCACCCTGAACAACGGCAGGATGAAGGTGGCAACCCAGGTGCCGATCTGCGTGTCGGTCAGCTCCAGCATCGCCGCGTCAACCGATCAGCTGCGGGATGTTGGTATAGAGGCTGGTGATGTATTCCATGAACTTCTGCACCAGCCACGGCCCGGCGATGATCAGCGTGACCAGCATCACCAGCAGGCGCGGCAGGAAACTCAGGGTCTGTTCGTTGATCTGCGTGGCGGCCTGGAACATCGCCACCACCAGGCCCACCAGCAGGCTCGGCACCACCAGCACGGCCACCATCAGGGTGGTCAGCCACAGGGCATCACGGAACAGGTCGACAGCGATTTCAGGTGTCATCGGCGGCTCTCCTTGACGGCGTCAGACGCCGCCGAAACTGCTGGCCAGGGTGCCCATGATCAGCGCCCAGCCATCGACCAGCACGAACAGCATGATCTTGAACGGCAGCGAAATGATCAGCGGCGACAGCATCATCATACCCATGGCCATCAGCACACTGGCCACCACCATGTCGATGATCAGGAACGGGATGAAAATCATGAAACCGATCTGGAACGCAGTCTTCAGTTCGGAGGTAACGAACGCCGGCACCAGAATCGTCAGCGGCACCTGGTCCGGGCCGGCGATATCGGTACGCTTGGACAGGCGCATGAACAAGTCGAGGTCGCTTTGCCGGGTTTGCGCCAGCATGAAGTCCTTGAGCGGCCCCTGGGCCTTGTCGATGGCCTGCTGGGCGGTCATCTGCTCCTTCAGGTACGGCTGCAGCGCGTCCTGGTTCACCCGGTCGAACACCGGGGCCATGATGAACATGGTCAGGAACAGCGCCATGCCAGTCAGCAACTGGTTCGACGGCGTCTGCTGCAGGCCCAGCGCCTGGCGCAAGATCGAGAACACGATGATGATACGGGTGAAGCTGGTCATCAGGATGACGAACGCCGGGATGAAACTGAGCGCCGTCATGATCAGCAGGATCTGCAGGCTGACCGAATACTCCTGCTGCCCGTCCGGGGTATTGGACAGGGTAATGGCCGGGATCGACAGCGGGTCGGCGGCCAAGGCCAGCGGCGCAACCAGCATCAGCGCCAAAATCAGCAACATACGCAGCGCGCCGCTCATCACGTGTTGTCCTTAGGGTTCTTGCCCATCAACTCCATCAGCCGCTGGGCGAACTCCGGCGTCGCCTGGCGGGCGCTTTCCGGCACTTCCACGGGTTCGGCCAGCACATGCAGGGCCTCGATGCTGCCAGGGGTATGGCCGATCAGGATCTGCTCCTTGCCCACCTGCACCAGCAGCAGGCGGTCACGCGGGCCGATGGCCCGGCTGCCGACGATCTCGATCACCTGCCCGCCCTTCACCGCCGTGCTCTGCAAACGCCGCAGCAACCAGGCCAGGAAGAAGATCAGGCCAACCACCAGCAGCAGGCCGAAAACCATCTGCGCCAGCTGCCCGCCGAGGCTGCCCGGCGCAGTCGGGGTTGCCGCCGGCGTGGCCGCGGCCAGGCAGGCCTGGCTGGCAAGCAGCGCGGCGAGCGCCGCGATGGCGCGCATCGTGCCCTTCACTCAGCGCAGCTTCTTGATACGTTCGCTGGGGCTGATCACGTCGGTCAGGCGGATGCCGAACTTTTCGTTGACCACCACCACTTCGCCGTGGGCGATCAGCGTACCGTTGACCAGCACGTCGAGCGGCTCGCCGGCCAGGCGATCGAGCTCGATCACCGAGCCCTGGTTGAGCTGCAGCAGGTTGCGGATATTGATCTCGGTACTGCCCACTTCCATGGAAATGTTCACCGGGATATCCAGGATCACGTCCAGGTTAGGGCCTTCGAGGCTGACGTTCTCGTTCGGCTTCGGCGAGCTGGCGAACTCCTCCATCGGCAGGCGGCCCGGGCCGCTGGAGCTGCTGCCGGCGTCACCACCCAGCAGTGCATCGATATCCGCCTGGCCGGCTGCACCGGTTTCTTCCAGTGCCGCAGCCCATTCATCGGCCAGTGCCTGGTCCTCTGCGGAGGTGATCTCGTTTTCGTTAGCCATGGTTTCCTCGACAGGCATTCAATTCGTAATGAGCGACCGGCACGCCGTCAGCGGCGTTCGATCGGGTCGATGATCTGCAGCGCCAGGTTGCCCTTGTGCGAACCCAGGCGCGCCTTGAACGACGGCACGCCGTTGGCGCGCAGCACCAGGTGCTCGGGCAGCTCCACCGGGATCACGTCGCCGGGCTGCATGTGCAGGATGTCGCGCAGCTTGAGCTGGCGCCGGGCGACCGTGGCGGTCAGCGGCACGGCCACGTCCAGCACGTCCTCGCGCAGGGCCTTGACCCAGCGCTCGTCCTGGTCGTCCAGGTCGGACTGGAAACCGGCATCGAGCATTTCCCGTACCGGCTCGATCATCGAGTACGGCATGGTCACGTGCAGGTCGCCGCCCCCACCGTCCAGCTCGATGTGGAACGTGGACACCACCACCGCCTCGCTGGGGCCGACAATGTTGGCCATGGCCGGGTTGACCTCGGAGTTCATGTACTCGAAGGTGACCGGCATGATTGCCTGCCAGGCTTCCTTGAGGTCGACGAAGCACTGGTCCAGCACCATGCGCACCACCCGCAACTCGGTGGGGGTGAACTCGCGCCCCTCGATCTTGGCATGGCGGCCGTCGCCGCCGAAGAAGTTGTCCACCAGCTTGAACACCAGCTTGGCGTCGAGAATGAACAGCGAGGTGCCACGTAGCGGCTTGATCTTGACCAGATTGAGGCTGGTCGGCACATACAGCGAATGCACGTATTCGCCAAATTTCATCACCTGCACGCCACCCACCGCCACGTCGGCGGACCGGCGCAGCAGGTTGAACATGCTGATGCGGGTGTAACGGGCGAAACGCTCGTTGATCATTTCCAGGGTCGGCATGCGACCCCGCACGATACGGTCCTGACTGGTCAGGTCGTAGCTTTTGATGCTGCCAGGCTCGGATGCACTCTCGGTCTGCACCAGCCCGTCGTCGACGCCATGCAACAGGGCATCGATCTCATCCTGGGACAGCAGGTCCTGTACGGCCATTGCGGACTCCTACTGCAATACGAAATTGGTGAACAGCAACTGGTCGACGACCGGCTTGCCGACTTCCTTCTGCGCCACTTCCTGAACCACCGCGGTGGCCTTCTGACGCAGCATTTCCTGGCCCACCGGGCTACCGGCCAGGGTATCGAAGCCTTGCCCGGAGAACATCATCACCAGGTTGTTGCGAATCACCGGCATATGCACCTTGAGGGCATCCAGGTCGGCCTGGTTGCGCGCTTGCAGGGTGATGCTCACCTGCATGTAGCGCTGGCGACCGTTCTGGTTGAAGTTGACCACGAAGGCCGGGGCCAGCGCTTCGTAGATAGCCGCCGGCTTGACGTTGCTGGCTGCAGGATCGGCGGCCGGGGCCGGCTCGCTCTTGTGCATGATGAACCAGGTAGCGCCCACCGAAAGGCCGATCGCCAGCAACAGGCCCACTACTGCCAGCAGGATCAGCTTGAGTTTGCCTTTAGTGGCGGGGTCTTTGACTGCTTCGCTCTTCGCCATGCCAATAATCCGTCGTCCATCGGGGGTTCAAGGGAGGATGGCTTGGCTTGAGCAAGTGTTATGCCAGATTTTGCAGAGAATGGGTTCCAGCCGGTTTTGCGGTGCTGCCTTCTTCGCGGGCACGCCCGCTCCCACAGGTACTGCACAGCCCTGTGGGAGCGGGCGTGCCCGCGAAGGGGCCGGCTCAGGCTAACGGTTATCAGGCGTAATAATCGACCGCGCTGTCGCCGATAACCACCTGCTGCTCCACAGGCCGGACACTATCGGCAACCTCACCACTGCCCTGCTCGGCCCGCCGCGCCGCCACCCCGGACAGGTTGCTGCCCTGCGCCTGCCCCTGTTGCTGTTGCTGCCCGCGCGACTGATCGGCCACGTTGACATCCGGCTGTGCCAGCCCCTGCTGGGCGAACAGTTCGCGCAGGCGGTGCACCTGGCTGTCGAGGGCATCACGCACGCCGGCGTGGCCGCTGATGAAGGTGACCTGGGTGGACTGGTCCGTCGCAACATTGACGCGAATGTCCAGGCGGCCCAGTTCCGCCGGCTCCAGCTGGATATCCGCCGACTTGAGGTTCTGGCTGGACAAATACATGACCCGGTTGACCAGGCCCTCGGCCCAGGCGCCCTGGTTCATCGGCAGCGGCTGATGCAACGGGCTGGCATTGGCCGGGACGGCATTGGCGGTCTTGGCCGTGGCGGCCTGGGTCAGGTTGGCCAGGCGGTTGGCGAAATCGTCGACACGCGTATCGCTACCAGCGCTCTTGGTGTCCTTCAGGCCATCCTCGAGCAATCCGGCAAAGGCCTTGTCGCCAGGCTCGCCCGCTTCACCTTCGGCATTCTCGACCCTATTCGCCAAGGTATTGACGGCCATTTGCGCTTCCTCGCCCTGAGCCTGTGAAGGGTCCAGGGCATGCGCCGAGGTCGCCCCTTTGGCCTGGGCGCTGTGCTCCAGCGCCAGGCGCAAGGTAGGCAGGTTGGCCAGCGGGTCGGCTTCAGGGTCAAAAACCTCTTCGGTGGCCGGTTCCTCGGGCAGTGCGGCCGTCACCTGCGTCGTGGCGGCCTGCAACACCGGCGCCACCGCCTCGGCCTGTGCCTGGATCAGGTGTGCGCCAGGCTGGGCATCGCTGACCTGGCCAGCCACCAGGCTGGCATCGCGCAAGCCGGTGTCGGCCTGGACCTGGTCGTCAGCTGGCAATGGTTTGCCGTCATCGGCAACCGCCGGCGTGTCGACGGGGTTTTTCTTGCCACCCTGAGCCGCCTCGGCTTTGTCCCTGGGCTTGGCCTGGGCGACCTTGTCGTCTTGCCCGGCGGGCTTGTCGCGACCCTGCCTGGCCATCACCTGGCCGAAGCCGTCGCCCTTGCCGCCCGGCGCCTGAAGCAGCTTGTCGGCCGGTGCATTGGCCGAACGCGAGGTATTGGCAATGGCGTTGCCTTGCAACAGTGGGTTGGGTGCGACAGGCATCGAGCGGTCTCCGCGCCAGAAACAAAAAAATCATCCAGCCAGAGACAGGCAAAACTCGCGCCAAGTCGTGCATCAACCCGCCGAAATGCGTTGCTGCTCATCCCTGTAGAAGCGCTGCACCTCGACGAACTCCAGGTCGATGCGGTTGATCAGGTCCTCGATGCCATACAGCGGGGGCCGCCGCGCGCGCTCTTCCAGCTGCTGACACAGGCTGGCCAGTGCAACCGCACCCATGTTGCTGCTGCTCCCCTTGAAACTGTGGGCCGCAGAACCGAGCTCTTCGGCGCTTTTGGCCGCATGCAGCTGGCCCAGGCGCCGTTCGGAGTCGTCCAGAAAGGTTTGCACCAACTGCAGGTAGCCATCTTCCATGACCTCACGCAGGTCACTGAGTACCTTGTGGTCAATATGCATGTCAGTCACTTGTTCACTCCTTGATCAAGCCAGATTATGCCCGAGCCAACCCGTGGCTCACCAGACGAACTCCACATGCGCGCAGCGCCCGCCGTCACGCCAGTGCGCGCTGCTGGCCAGCCGCCGTACCAGGTTCAGGCCACGCCCGCTCAGGCCCTGCTCCAGCGAAGGCCGCGACAACACGCGCTGCACATCGAACCCGGCACCACTGTCACGCACCTCGATCATCAGACGCCCGCCATCAGCATGCGGTTCAACCTTGAAATCGATGCGTACGTAACCGTCGGTCAGCACCCCAAGGCGCCGGGCGCGTTCCTGATAATAGTCGGCAAAGCCCTGCACATCGCGCTTGAGCTGCGAGTCCAGGCCCAGCACGCCGTGCTCCAGGGCGTTGGAATAGAGCTCGCTGAGCACACTGTGCAGGTTGCCGGTTTGCGTGCGCAGGCCATGAATCTCTTGCAATAACTGCACCAGATACGGCACCGGGTTGAAGCGTTTGAGGCTCTCGCCACGCACCTCGAACCCCAGCGACCAGTCCAGCGGGCTGGAGCGGCCACTGTCAGAGTAGATTATCGGCGCCGGCACGCGCTCCTCGGCGCTGAACATCCGGATGTCGCACAGGCTGATGTCGTCGCGCGGGCGCCCGCCAAAACGTTCCAGGGCCTGCATCACTTCGTCGAACAGCCGGGCCGGGTCACGGTTGTCGGCCAGCACCTGGCGCAAGCGCTGCACGCCGAACAGGCGTTCCTGGTCGTCGGCGGTATCGAGCACACCATCCGACAGCAGCAGCAGGCGCTCGCCCGGCGCCAGCGGCAACACTTCGGTACTGTCATCGAAACGCTCGGCATCCAGGATGCCCAATGGCAGGTGGCGCGAACTCAGCACTGACAGCACCTGGCCATCCACTGCCAGGCGATAGCCATCAGGCATGCCACCATTCCACACTTCCACCGAACCGCGCTGCATGCTGAGGTTGAGCAGCAGCGCACAACAGAACATGTCCACCGGCAGGATGCGTTTGAGCTTGGCGTTCATCTCACGCAGGACCTGCGCAATGCCGTAGCCCTTGGCGGTCATGCCGTAGAACACTTCGGCCAACGGCATGGCCCCTACCGCCGCCGGCAGGCCGTGGCCGGTGAAATCACCGAGCAGCACGCGCATGTCGCCGGACGGGGCGAACGCAGCCAGCATCAGGTCGCCATTGAACAGCGCATAGGGCGATTGCAGGTAGCGGATGTTGGGCGCAGCCAGGCAGCCGGAGTGGGCCACCTTGTCGAACACCGCCTTGGCTACCCGCTGCTCGTTGAGCAGGTGGTGGTGGTGCCGGGTAATCTGGTCGCGCTGCTCCAGCACCGTGGCTTGCAGCCGGCGCAGGCGGTCCATGGCGCGTATCTTGGCGCCGAGGATCACCGCACTGTAGGGCTTGGCCATGAAGTCGTCGCCACCGGCCTCCAGGCAGCGCACCAGGCCTTCCTCCTCGTTCAATGAAGTCAGGAAAATGATCGGCACCAGCGCCTCGCCGGCCAGGGCCTTGATCTGCCGCGCCGCTTCGAAGCCATCCATCACCGGCATCAGCGCATCCAGCAGCACCAGCTGCGGGCGCCGCTCGATGAACAGCGCCACCGCCTGCTCGCCGTTTTCCGCAGTGAATACCTGATGGCCCTGGCGGCGCACGATCTGCGCCAGCAGCATGCGGTCGGCGGCACCGTCCTCGGCGACCAGCACGGTCAACGCCTGTTCGGCCGGCATGTCGGCGCTCAACTGATATCGAAGAGTTTTTCGAAATTGGAAATGGCGAGGATCTTGCGTACATCGGAGCTGGCATGCACCACCCGCACATCCGACTCATCGCCGCCCGCGTGGTCGCGCAGCAACAGCAGCATGCCAAGCGCGGAACTGTCGAGGTAGGTGGTGTCCTTCAGGTCGACGACCACCGAATCGGGCCGGCTGGGCTGGCGTTCGTAGGCGTCGCGAAATTCCTGGTGCTTGCCGAAATCGAAGCGCCCCTTGATCTTGATCGTCAGCTTTTTCCCGTCCTGCGAAAAGTCAGTCTCGACTGCCATGCTAGCGATTCCTTCGATGATGGCGGATGCAACTCCTTAAAGGTTTAGCAGGCGTTGGCGGGGGTGGCAAGGTCATGCCTGTACCGGCCCTATCGCCGGCAAGCCAGCTCCCACAGGTACTGCAAAAGGCTTGAGCCCTGTGCAGTACCTGTGGGAGCTGGCTTGCCGGCGATAGGGCCGGTACAGGTCAAAGGTGATTCTGCCGCGGCAGGCGCTGCGACAGCTCGTCGAGCAAGCGCTGCTCGCGCTTGTCTTCGGCGCGCCTGGCTTCGTCCAGGTAGCGCTGCACCAGCTTGCGCAACCCCTCCACCCGGGCATAGGCCTGCTGCCAGGTGCCGCGTGCGTTGTCGAGGTTGTTCTGGTGCCAGACCAGACTCTGGCGCTGTTGGGTCATGGCCGTTTCCAGCTGCCCGAGGAAGCGCTGGTAGTTGACCAGCCAGCTGCCATTGACCCCCTGCCCGCCACGGTTGATCCACTGCAGCTGGTAATCCTCACGAAACCGCTCGAGTTCGGCCAGTTTGGCCTGGGCCATGGCCACCTGCTGCTGGAAATGCCCAAGGCGCTGGGCCGCCTTGCGCTCGGCCTCCTCGGCCATGTCCACCACCGGCGCCAGGCGCGCGGCACGTCCGGGCAGCGCCATGGCCTATCAGCCTGCCGGGGGCGTGAAGATCGCCCCCAGCTGTTCGCGGCTTTGCGCCATGCCCACGTTCTCGCGCAGGCCTTGGCGCAAAAACTCCACCAGCTGCGATTGCAGGGCGATGGCCAGGTCGGTTTCCGGATCGCCGCCGGCCACATAGGCGCCCACGCTGATCAGGTCTCGGCTTTGCGACAGACGCGACCACAACTGCTTGAATTTTTGCGCCTGGCGCAGATGGTCGGCATCGACCACCTGGGGCATGACCCGGCTGATCGAAGCTTCGATGTCGATGGCCGGGTAATGACCTTCCTCGGCCAGCCGCCGCGACAGCACGAAGTGGCCATCGAGCACGCCGCGCGCCGAGTCGGCAATCGGGTCCTGCTGGTCGTCGCCCTCGGACAGCACGGTGTAGAACGCAGTGATCGAACCACCACCCGGCTCGCCATTGCCCGCCCGCTCCACCAGCTTGGGCAACTTGGCGAACACCGACGGCGGGTAACCCCGGGTGGCCGGCGGTTCACCGATGGCCAGGGCGATTTCGCGCTGGGCCTGGGCAAAACGGGTCAGCGAGTCCATCAGCAACAATACGTTCTTGCCCTTGTCGCGAAAGTACTCGGCAATTCGTGTGCAGTACATGGCAGCGCGCAGGCGCATCAGCGGTGCATCGTCGGCAGGCGACGCAACCACCACCGAGCGCTTGAGGCCTTCCTCACCCAGGATATGCTCGATGAACTCCTTAACCTCGCGGCCCCGCTCACCGATCAGGCCGACGACGATGATTTCGGCCTCGGTAAAGCGGGTCATCATGCCCAGCAACACCGACTTACCCACGCCGGTACCGGCGAACAGGCCCAGGCGCTGACCACGACCGACAGTGAGCAGGCCATTGATGCTGCGAATACCCACGTCCAGCGGCTTGCTGATGGGGTCGCGATTCAGCGGGTTGATCACCGGGCCGTCCATCGGCACCCAGTCCTCGGCCTTCATCCCGCCCTTGCCATCCAGCGCACGGCCAGCGCCGTCGAGCACCCGGCCGAGCATGCTCATGCCCATCGGCAAGCGGCCACCGTCATCCAGCGGCACCACCCGGGCACCTGGGGCGATGCCGACGATGCTGCCGACGGGCATGAGGAATACCTTGGGCCCGGCAAAGCCCATGACTTCTGCTTCGACCTGCACCGGGTGATAGCTGTCGTCGTTGATCACCAGGCAGCGGCTGCCAACTGCGGCGCGCAAGCCTTCGGCCTCCAGGGTAAGGCCGACCATGCGCAGCAGGCGGCCTTCGACGATGGGCTGGGCCGGCAGCTCGATGGCCTCGGCGTAACTGCCCAGGCGCTTGCCGAAACTGGTGCGCTCAAGTTGCATCCGGGCTACCTATGCCGCGCTCTGGCGGGCTGTCCAGGTCTACCGACATGTCCGGTGCCGCCGGGTGCAGCGAATGGTCGTGCAACTGGTCGAACAATTGCGCCACGGCTTTCTCGATGCGGGTTTCCATGGTCGCGTCGATGCGACTGTGAGCGGTCTCGATACGGCAGCCGCCAGGTAACAGCGCGTCGTCTTCGAGCAGCCGCCAGTGCTCCTCATGACGTTCGCGCAGGGCCTTGGCCAGCTCGAAATCCTGCGGGTTGAGGTGAATGCGGATATTGTCAGCACCCATGGGCAGCAGCTTCAGCGCCTCGCGCAATACCTGGGTGATCTGGCTGGAATCGCCCCGCAGTTCGCGACCGATCACCTGGCGGGTCATGTGCGCCACCAGGTGGACCAGAGTTTTCTCGATCTGCGTGTCCTGCTCGGCGATCGGCTCCATCAGGTTGGCCATGAGCCGGTCAAGGCTTTCCAGCTTGGTTTTCAGGGCCTCTTCGGCTTCCTGGCGAACCTTGAGCTGGGTGCTATGGAAGCCTTCCCGCTCACCGGTGGCGAAGCCTTCGTTGTAGGCTTCCTGGCGGATGGCTTCGAGTTCTTCCAGGGTCAGTGGCTGGACTTCTTCCAGCGGCACTTCCTCGACTTCTTCCTCGATTGCCTCGGGTTCCGGCTCCGGTTCGGGCTCAGGCTCAGGCTCCGGGTCGAAGCTGGGCAGCGCCCACACGTCCACGCCCTCGAGGTCGCGGGCGCGGATCAGGTCGCTGGGGTGATGTTCTTTGGTGGGCATGTTTTCAAATACTCAACAAGCTTGTCCGACCCACACGGGCCTCTGTGGGAGCTGGCTTGCCGGCGATCAAGGGCGCAGCCCTTGCCATGCAACGCCGGTGCCTGGGCTGGCCCCATCGCCGGCAAGCCAGCTCCCACAAGGACCGCACCAGCCCCACATTTTTTTACCTGACCTGTTTGATCAGATCATTTCCTCGGCACCCTTGCCGCCGAGCACGATCTCGCCGGCCTCGGCCATGCGCCGGGCGATGGTGAGGATTTCCTTCTGCGCCGTTTCCACGTCGCTGACCCGCACCGGCCCTTTGGCCTCCAGGTCGTCGCGCAGCAGCTCCGAGGCACGCTTGGACATGTTCTTGAAGATCTTGTCCTTGACCCGCTCGTCGGCCCCCTTGAGCGACACCACCAGCACGTCGGAGGACACTTCGCGCAGCAGCGCCTGGATACCACGGTCGTCGACATCGGCCAGGTTGTTGAAGACGAACATCAGGTCTTCGATCTGCTCCGACAGGTCGCTGTCGATCTCGCGGATCGCGTCCATCAGGGCACCTTCCACCGAGCTGTCGAGGAAGTTCATGATGTCGGCGGCACGCTTGATGCCGCCCAGGGTGGTGCGCGCCGCGTTGGAGTTGCCCGAGAACTGCTTCTCGAGGATCTGGTTCAGCTCCTTCAGCGCCGCCGGCTGCACGGTGTTCAGCGACGACACGCGCAGGACGATGTCCAGCCGCACCTTGTGGTCGAAGTTGCTCAGCACCTCGCCAGCCTGGTCGGGGTCGAGGTAGGCGACCACGATAGCCTGGATCTGCGGGTGCTCGTAGCGGATCACGTCGGCCACGGCGCGCGGCTCCATCCACTTGAGGCTGTCCAGGCCGCTGGTGTTGCCACCGAGCAGGATGCGGTCGACCAGGCCGTTGGCCTTGTCCTCGCCCAAGGCCTGGTTGAGCATCTTGCGAATGTAGGCATCGGAGCCCACGCCGAGGCTGGTCTGGTCGCCGACGATTTCGACGAACTCGCTCATCACCTGCTCGACCTGTTCACGGTGCACATTGCCCATCTGCGCCATGGCCACACCCACCCGCTGCACTTCCTTGGGCCCCATGTGCCGCAGCACCTGGGCCGCATCGGTCTCGCCCAGCGAAAGCAGGAGGATCGCCGCCTTGTCGACGCGGCTCAGCTTGGCGGTAACGGCTCGGTTATCACTCATCGGCGTTGATCCACTCTTTCACGACCTGGGCAACGCGGCCCGGGTCTTCGGCCACCAGGCCTTTGATTGCGTTGAGCTGTGCCTCGTAACCCTCGTTCGGGCTAGGCAGCAGAATGCTTGTCGGGCCACCCAGACTGACGCGGTCGTTGGCCAGTTCGCCATCCAGACCCATCATGCCGCCCAGCTCCATGTCGCTATCCGGGGCAGCCTGCTTGCCGCCCCCTGTAATGTTGTTCAGCACCGGCCGCAGCACACCGAACACCAGCACCAGGATAAACACCACGCCCAGCACTTGCTTGACGATGTCCCAGAACCATGGCTGCTGGTAGAAGGCGATGTCGGCGATCTCTTCGCCACGGTCGGCGGCGAACGGCACGTTGATCACTGTCACGCTGTCGCCACGGCTGGCATCGAAGCCGACCGCGTCCTGCACCAGGCGCGTGAAGCGTGCCAGGTCCTCGGCGCCCCACGGCGCACGGGTGGTGTCGCCGGTGGCCGGGTCGATCTTGACCTGGTCGTCCACCACCACCGCTACCGACAGGCGGGTCATGCGCCCCTGTTGCTGGCGGGTGTGGCTGATGGAACGGTCCAGCTCGAAGTTCTTGGTGCTTTGCTGGCGCTTGTCCGACGGGTACGGCGCGAGCATCGGCTGGCCGGTGGCCGGGTCCATGATCTGCTGGCCGTTGGCATCAACCAGCGGCTGGCCAGGCTGGATGGCCGCGGCCGGGGTAGCGGCGCCACCGGTGGTCTGCGGCGCGGAGGCAGGGCCTGGCGGCTGGTTGCTCAGCGCACCGGGCACACCTTGCGGGCCCTGGCTGCTGGCACGTTGCTCGTCGACCGACTGTTCGCTGCGCAGCGCCGGCTGGTCCGGGTTGAACTGCTCTGAAGTGGACTCGACCGCGCTGAAGTCGAGGTCGGCGGACACTTCGGCCTTGTAGCGGTCATTGCCCAGCACCGGTTGCAGGATGTTGTGCACCCGCTGGGTGAGCATGCTTTCCACCCGGCGGCTGTAGTCAAACTGCTTGCCGGCCTGGGTCAGGGCGGTGTCCTGGATCTGCTCGGACAGCAGGTTGCCCTTCTGGTCGACCACGGTGACCTGGGACTTGTCCAGTTCCGGCACGCTGGTGGCGACCAGGTTGACGATGGCCATTACCTGCCCGGCTTCCAGGGCACGGCCCGGGTAAAGCTCGACCAGTACCGAGGCGCTGGGCTTGCGTTCGTCACGCACGAACACCGAACTTTTCGGAATGGCCAGGTGCACGCGCGCGCCCTTGACGTTGTTCAGGCTGGACACGGTACGCGCCAGTTCGCCTTCCAGGCTGCGACGGTAACGGGTGGCTTCCATGAACTGGCTGGTGCCCAGGCCCTGCTCCTTGTCGAGCAGCTCGAAGCCGACGTTGCCATCGCTTGGCGCCACACCGGCAGCCGCCAGCTTCAGGCGCGCACGGGAGAGGTCGTCGGCCTTGACCAGCAGAGCGCCGGAGTTGGGCTCGACGTTGTAGGGGATGTCGGCAGCGGCCAGGGTGTCCATGACCTGCTTGGTATCCATGCCCGCCAGGCTGCCGTACAGCGGACGGTAATCAGGTTGTTGCGACCACAGCACCACGGCAAAGCCGATCGCCACGCTGGCGGCCAGGCCGACCAGCAGGCCGACCTGACGCAGCATGGGCATCTGCGCGATGTTTTCCAGAAACGCCATGCCGAACAGCGGCGGCTTGGCCGCTGGCGGGCCGCTTTTGGCGGGGGCGTTGTCGACGACTGCTTCAGCCATGGTTTACGTCCGTCCTCAAACCGGCATCTGCATGATGTCCTGGTACGCCTGGACCAGCTTGTTGCGTACCTGGGTCAGGGCCTGCATCGACACGCTGGCCTTTTGCGAAGCGATCATCACGTCGGTCAGGTCGACGCCACTCTTGCCGATCTCGAAAGCGTTGGCCAGCTGGGTCGAAGCCTGCTGCGTCTCATGCACCTTGCCGATGGCCTGGCCGAGCATGTCGGCAAAGGTACTCTGCCCCGGTGCCAGCTCGGGGGCTGCGGCCACCTTGGGCAGCGACATGGCATCGGCCTGCATGGCCCGCATGTCCAACATCAGACGATTGAATTCAACACCTTGGCTCATGACCCTTCTCTCTCCTGCGGCCGCATTTTTTTTGACAGTCATGCGGCGAATAGCCAACCTGAAGCAACAAAGGTGCCAGCCTTGGCGAGCAACGCGATTCCTGTGGCAGCGGGCGTGCCCGCGAACACCGGCGCAGCCGGTGCCAGCCACCGCGTCGAATTCTTCGCGGGCACGCCCGCTCCCACACAGGGGCCGTGCCAGCAGCGAGATATATTGCCCGTCAGCCGAACAGGCTGGCCTCGACGTCAAACCCGGCATCACGCATCTGCGCCAGCTTGTAGCGCAAGGTGCGCGGGCTGATTCCCAGGCGTTCGGCCGCCTCTTTGCGGCGACCGCGCTCGGCGCGCAGGGTGTCGATGATCATCTGGTACTCATGGCGACGCATGTCATCGCCGAGCCCGCCGGCCTCGGCCGCAACCTCGGGTGATGGCTCGATAGCGGCCGACAATGGAATGGCGCCTGCCAGACAAAAATCCGCCGCCTCGATGACCCCACCCTGCTGCAGGATCAGCGCCCGCTGCAGGGCGTTGTCCAGTTCGCGCACGTTGCCCGGCCAGGCATACGCCTGCAGGCAGGCCCGGGCCTGGGGCGACAGGCGAACCGGGGCATGCTTCATCTTCGCCACATGACGCGCCAACAGGCGCTCGGCCAGTTGCAGGATGTCCCCTGGGCGTTCGCGCAACGGGCGCCAGGCCAGCGGGAACACCGACAGGCGGTAGTACAGGTCTTCACGGAAACGCCCGGCAGCCACTTCGCCAGCCAGGTCACGGTTGGTTGTGGCCAGCACGCGGATATCCAGGCTGATCGGCTTGCGCCCGCCTACCCGCTCCACCTCGCGCTCTTGCAGCACACGCAGCAGCTTGGCCTGCAAGGCCATTGGCATTTCCGAAATTTCATCGAGCAGCAGGGTGCCACCTTCAGCCTGCTCGAACTTGCCGGCCTGGGCGGCTATGGCACCGGTGAAGGCACCCTTCTCGTGGCCGAACAGGGTGGCCTCGAGCATGTTGTCAGGGATGGCCGCACAGTTGATCGCCACGAACGGCTGCGCCGCCCGCGGCGACTGCTGGTGAATGAAGCGCGCCAGCACTTCCTTGCCGGTGCCGGACTCGCCGGAAATCAGCACGGTCGAGTCGCTGCGCGCCACCCGTGCAGCCAGCTCCAGCAACTGGCGGCTGGCCGGCTCGCAGGCCACCGGCCCTTCTTCTTCCGCCACGCGCCCGGCAGCATGTCGCTCGACCAGGCGGAGCAGGGCCTTGGGCTCGAACGGCTTGACCAGGTAATCGGCGGCGCCCTGGCGCATGGCCTCGACCGCGCGCTCCACCGCGGCGTGCGCGGTCATCAGCAACACCGGCAATTGGGGTTGCTGGCGGCGTAGCTGGGCGAGCAGTTGGTGCCCGTCCATGCCCGGCATGTTCACATCGCTGACCACCAGGCTGAACGCATCCTCCAGCACCGCCTCCAGCGCTTCTTCGGCACTGCCCACCGCCTGGTAGGCGAAACCGCCGATTTCCAACGTATCCCCCAGCGCCTGGCGCAATACGCGGTCGTCCTCGACCAGCAGCACCTTGATCGCCATTACACGCCCTCCGCCAGTTGCCCGTCGATCAACGGCAGCTCCACCCGCACGCAGGTGCCACGGCCGACCTTCGAGCGCAGGCCGAGCGTGCCCTGGTGTGCGCGCACCACGGCCTTGACCACGGCCAGGCCCAGGCCGGTACCAGTGGCCTTGGTGGTCAGGAACGGCTCGCCCAGGCGGCCGAGCAGGTCGGCGTCAATACCACTGCCGGCATCGCTCACGCACAGGTGCAGGCTGCGCTCGCGGCGGAACAGGTGCACCTTCAGCCGCGCCGGGCCATCGCTCGCCTGCAGGGCATTCTCGATCAGGTTGAGCAAGGCACCGACCAGGGTGTCGCGGTTGCACAGCAGCTCACCCAGGTGGGTGTCGCACTGCCAGCGCACGGCGTGCCCTTGCACATGTGCCTGGGCGGCCTGCTGCAGGGCCTGGAACAAGGCTTTCGGGGTGACCCGATCACCCATCGGCAGCTCGCCACGGGCGAACACCAGCATGTCGCGCACCTGGTGCTCCAGTTCGTGCAGGCGCTCTTTCAGGGTACCGGCGAAGCGTTGGCGGGTTGCCGGGTTCAGGTCCTGTTCGGGGTCGGCCAGGTGACTGGCATAAAGCATGGCCGCCGACAGTGGCGTGCGGATCTGGTGTGCCAGCGAGGCGACCATGCGCCCCAGCGACGACAGCCGCTCGTGGCGGGCCAGCTGGTCTTGCAGGCGACGGGTTTCGGTCAGGTCATTGAGCAGCACCAACTGGCCGGGCTCGGCATCCAGTGAACGCGTGGCGATGGACAGGCGGCGGCCGTCGCGCAGCGAGACTTCGTGGCCGTCGTCCTTGCGCGGGGCAAAGCTGCGGGCAATCACCTGGCGCCACAACTGGCCGACCAGCGGCTCGCCGAGCAACTCGCACGCCGCCGGGTTGGCTTCGCGCACCAGGCCCTGGCCATCGATCACGATCACCCCGCCGGGCAACAGGTCCAGCAGGTTCTGCAGGCGGTTGGCCAGGCGTTCCTTTTCGCTGAGCTCGTCCATTCGCTGGGCGCTGACCACCGCCAGTTCGCCCTTGAGCTGACTGACCCGGGCTTCGAGCAGGCTGTAGGACTGGCTCAGCTGGCTGGATACCTGATTGAACAGGGCGAAGGCTTGCTCGACACCCTGACGGCTTTCCTGCTCGACCGGGGTTTGCCCCTGCGCAACGGGGGCTCGGGATAGATGGGCGGCCTGGGGCATCTTGCTCTCTCGCGTGGCTGACCGTCATAAAAACGGTGTGGTGCGAGGGGTGTAGCAATAGCCGTGCCGGAGATAGGGATTTGGGTGGGCTGTGCCGGCCTCTTCGCGAGCATGCCCGCTCCCACGGGGATATCACCGGATCCAGGCCGTACATCGATCCTGTGGGAGCGGGCGCGCCCGCGAAGAGGCCGGCGCAGCCCACCGCCAGGCGTCAATCCTCCGCCTGTTCCTCGCCGCCCTGGCGGCTCATGCCGTACTTGCGCATCTTCTCGACCAGGGTGGTACGACGAATGCGCAAACGTTCAGCCGCACGCGCAACGATACCGTTGGCATCGTCCAGCGCCTGCTGGATCAGGCCCTGCTCCAGGCTACCCAGATAGTCCTTCAGGTCCAGGCCTTCAGGCGGCAGCATGGCGTGGCCATTGAAGTTCGGCGTATGGCCGTTGATCGCCACGCGCTCTTCCAGGTCGCTGCGCAGGCTGTCGACCATCTGCTCGTCTTCGTCATCGACGTAACGGAACTTCTTCGGCAGCTCGGACACCCCAATCACCCCGTACGGGTGCATGATCGCCATGCGTTCGACCAGGTTGGCCAGCTCGCGCACGTTGCCCGGCCAGCCGTGGCGACACAGCGACATGATCGAGGCCGAGTTGAAGCGGATCGAGCCGCGCTTCTCGTGCTCCATGCGCGAGATCAGCTCGTTCATCAGCAGCGGGATGTCTTCCACCCGCTCACGCAGCGGCGCCATCTCGATGGGGAACACGTTCAGGCGGTAGTACAGGTCTTCGCGGAAGGTGCCCTCCTCGATCATGGTCTCGAGGTTTTTGTGGGTCGCGGCAATGATGCGCACATCGATGCTCTGGGTCTTGTTGCTGCCCACGCGCTCGAAGGTACGCTCCTGCAGCACGCGCAGCAGCTTGACCTGCATCGGCAACGGCATGTCGCCGATTTCGTCGAGGAACAGGGTACCGCCGTTGGCCAGTTCGAAACGCCCGGCACGGCTGGTGATCGCCCCGGTGAAGGCGCCCTTTTCGTGGCCGAACAGTTCGCTTTCCAGCAGCTCGGCCGGGATCGCGCCGCAGTTGACCGGCACGAACGGCGCTTCGCGGCGCTTGGAATGGTAGTGCAGGTTGCGCGCCACCACTTCCTTGCCGGTGCCGGACTCACCCAGGATCAGCACGCTGGCATCGGTATCGGCCACCTGCTGCATCATCTGCCGCACGTGCTGGATGGCACGGCTGGTGCCGACCAGGCTGCGGAACAGGTTGGGTTCGCGCTGGCGGCCACGTTCGCGCGCCTGGTCGTACATCTCGCGATAGACCTGGGCACGGTGCAGCGAATCCAGCAACTGGCTGTAGCTTGGCGGCATTTCCAGGTTGGAAAGCACCCGGCGGCGAAGGTCTTCCGGGAACTCCGCAGAAGAAATTTCACCTAAAAGCAGAACCGGAAGGAACTCATCCCACCCAGCCACTGTCTTAACGAGCCCAAGGAGATTGCCCGGGGCGTTTACAGTGCCGATGAGCACGCACAGCACTTCGCGACTCGAAGACAACGGCTCGACCACTTGCTGCCAGTCCTGGCTGGAGCAAGCGAGGTTTTCTTCGCCCAGGAAGTTAAGCACCACCGCGAGATCGCGGCGGCGTGCGCTGTCGTCATCGATCAGCAGAATCTTGGTTTCACGCCACATGCAATAGCAACTTCCCTAGTCATATCGGCGCCCGAAGGCGTGCTCGACATCATTCCGACTGAATGGTCAGTGTTCGGACGTCTGAAATTCGAAAACAGCCACTAGTAAAGTCAAAAAGGCCCACACAGTCAAATTTATGGCGCCTTTTGTTCAGTTGTGCGCATCTTAACTGAACAGATGGTAAACCTTCGAAGCATTTTTCGCCTGATTGATCTGCATCATCTCTTCGGCAATTGCCTGGCGTTCGCCGGTTGTCACATCGATCAGACTGCGGTAGACCTCCAGCACCCCCTCCAGCTTCTCGCGCAGCAACGCCTGGTCCAGCGCGTGGGTTGCCAGCACCTCGTCGATGCACGCACGGCAGGCCACATCCAGCTTGGCAATCGCATCCCAGTCACGTTCGCCCAAGGCGCCGATCAGGGCATCGCAGGTGTCGTCGAGGCGTTGCAGTGCGGTCACGGTGTTCTCCTTGCCGTCAGCTGGCCGGCTGGGTGTCGGCGATACCGTCCCAACCGCTCTTCACGGTAATCAGCAACTGGGCAACTTCGTCGATGATGCTGGCATCGTTGTCGACGTTGGCCTGCATCAGGCGATTGGTCATGTAGACATACAGGGCGTCGAGCTTTTCGACATACTCCGGGTTTTCGCTTTTTTCGGGCGACAGACCATCACGCAGGCCGATGATGATATCGATCGCCTTGCCGAGCATCAGGCCCTTCTCCGCAATGTCGCCGCGCGCCATGGCACCCTTGGCCTGGGCCATGCGATCGAGGCCGCCTTCCATCAGCATCTGCACCAGGCGGTGGGGCGTGGCTTCGGAAATCTGGGCATGGGAATTGACCTTCTGGTACTGACGAAGGGCTCTCATGGGATTCATCTTGCGACCTCGTGACGGGCAGGCTTAAAGGGAGATATTCCTTGTATCGGGCAGGCGGCGGAAAACTTTACCGGCCGATGACATGAAGCCGGGCATCATGCCCGGACTTCATGCAATGTTCACGGATTAATCGTCGCTATTGGCTTTGTTCAGCGCGTTGAGGGTACTCAGCACCGAGTTCTGCTGCTGGCGCAACTGAGTGACCAGGGTATCCATGTTGTTGTACTTGTCCTGCAGGCTCTTTTGCAGGGCTTCCATGCGCGCGTCCAGGGTTTCCTGTTCGGTCTTGAGCTTGGTCAGGCTTTCGCTCAAGGTCTTGGAGCGCTCGGCTAGGGTACCGGTGCTGGCCTTGGCAAACGGCTCGGTCACCTTTTGCAAACGGGCCAACAGGCCGTCCTTGCCATTGAAGATACTGGTCAGGTCGGCCGCGTTGGTGGCAGCAGCCTTATCCCATTTCTTGTCATCAAGGCTCAGCGCGCCACCATCCTGCGACGAAGTGACGCCAAAGGCAGCGAGTGACTTCAAGGTGCCATTGCCTGACAATGCATTCAGCTCTTCGCGAATGGATGCCATCATCGTGCGCATCGTCGCATCGCCGGTCAACGCAGCGGCCGTCATGCTGCCATCGGCATTCTTGGTTACCTTGGTTTCAGCATTCACTACACTGAGCAACGCGTTGTAAGTGTCAATGAAGCCTTTCAGGCCCGACTTCAATGCGGTGGTACTGGTGCTGACCGAGAGAATGGTCGGCGTATATTCGCCACTGCTGGCGTTTTTGCTGGAAGTACTGAGCAGCTTGATGTTGAGGCCACTTACGGCATCGGTGATGTCGTTGGTCTTGGACTTCATGGCAATGCCATCGAGCGTGTACTCGGCGTCCTGGGGAGGATCAACAACGGTATAACCGGTATCGATGCCCGAGTTGCCCGTAAGGGTAATATCGGAGCCTACGCCCATTTTGGTCGAGGTAACAATCAACCGGGAGCCGGAAGCATCCGTGAGCACGTTGGCACTCAGGCCTGCCGTACCAAACTGGCTATTGATGCTATCGCGAACCTGCTGCAAGGTGGCGCCCGCCGGGACACTCAGGTCGTAGGCCTGACCATTCTGGTTGATGGTCAACGTGGTTGCAGTCGTACCAGGGTTGACCACAGAGCCCGCCCCACCCGCATAAACCTTGGTGGAGACCTTCGATGCAGTCGCCAGCTTGCTGACAACCAGCGAGAAAGTACCATTGGCTGCGCCTGCCCCTGTGGTGATGGTCGCAACTTTCTCATCCGAAGACTTAACGCTCAGCCCACCGAAACTGTTGTCGTTGGTCATGCTGGTCAAGGCGCCGCGGAAGGCATCCAGGGCCGCCTGAATCTTGCCGATCGAGGACAACGTGGTGGTTGCCTTCAGCGTTTGGGTATTGATCTGTGCCTGCTTTGGCGCCTTCTGCGCGGCCACCAGGGACTCGACGATCGCCTGGGTATCAATGCCAGAACCAATACCGCTGACTGTTGTACCTGCCATCATTGCTCTCCTTGTTCAGTAGCTGCCGGATCCTTGGCGGATAAATCCATCAAATAGTCGCCAACTACAAAAATCATGCCAGCCTATGCCTGATCATCGAACAGCAGGCTACTGGCCTCACTGAGGCTTTGCGCCAACTTCAGCGCCGTTTCCGACGGAAGCTGCCGGATCACTTCACCGGTCTGGGTGGCAATCACCTTGACCACGACCCGCCCCGTAGAATCATCAATGGAAAAATCCAGCTGACGCTGGCTCGACTGGACGAAATCACGAATATCGTCAACGGCCTTTTCCAGGTCTTCACGCGAGTGCTGCTTCTCGGGGGCAGCAGCCTCATGCACCTTGGCAGGCACCGCCGGATCCCGCTCAGGATCAGATACTGGCACCTGGGGCAACACAGACGGATACACCTGGTTCAGCTTGACACTCATGTCCATGTTTCGATTCCTCTGTAAAAAAGGCAAAAGGGCACGTAAACGCGCCCTTTCACCTTTTACTCAAGCGCCTGAATTACTGGAGCAGTTTCAGGACCGAGGATGGCAGCTGGTTAGCCTGCGACAGGATCGCGGTGGAAGCCTGCTGCAGGGTCTGCTGCTTGGTCAGCTCTGCAGTTTCCGAAGCGAAGTCCACGTCCTGCACGGTGGAGCGGGCAGCAGTGGAGTTCTTCTGGATGTTCTGCAGGTTGTCGACGGTGGTTTGCAGACGGTTCTGGGTAGCACCCAGGCCCGAACGGACGCTGTCGATCGAACCGATGGCCTTGTCGATAACGGCCAGAGCGTTCTGAGCCTTGGTAGCATCAGTAACGTCGGTGTTGGCGATAGTGGTCTTGACCGAAGCAGCGTCGGTACCGGCGTTGAACAGACCAGTAACACCGGCGCCGCTCAGCGCATAGCCTTTGGCCGAGTCCAGGTTCACAGCACCAGTAGCGATCAGGCCATCAGCCAGAGCGATTGGGCCACCGTAGGCACCCGAGCCGTCTTTGGTGGCAACAGTGATGGTACCCGCGGCCGTGGAGTTGGCGAACGAGATGTTCTCGCCGCTATCGGATTTAACCGACAGGGTACCCTTGGCTTCGTCGTAGTTAACGCTGATGCCCAGCTTGGCAGCGTTCGACTTCAGTTGGTCAGCCAGGCTGGCAGTGTCGGTCACACCAACAAACTTGGTGGTCTGGCCACCAACGGTCATGTCGAAGGTAGCAGGAGCGGTAGCAGCACCCGCACCGACAACGAACTGAGCTTCAGTGCTGGCCGAAGCGGTCAGGCCACCGATAGCACCGTTCAACTGGCTGGCGATGGTCTTGGCAGAGGCACCGGCAGCGATGGTGAGGGAGGCGGTCTGGCCGTTACCGGTCACAGTGACTGCACCGCCGGCAACACCAGTGGTGCTTGGGGCAACGCCCAGGCTCTTGACCTGCTGGGAACCGATGTTGCTGGCAGCAACGTTTTCCAGTGTCAGGTTGATGGTTTCGTTGGCGTTGGCGCCGACCTGGATGGCCTTGGTGCCGTAGGAGCCGTCCAGCAGCTTCTGACCACCGAAGGTGGTAGTAGCGGAAATACGGTTCAGCTCAGCGGTCAGAGCCTGGTATTCGTCGTTGTTCGACTTACGGTCGTCGGCGCTCAGCGAGCCAGTAGCCGAGGACAGGGCCAGGGTACGCATTTTCTGCAGGATGTCGGTCGAAGCCTGCATTGCACCTTCAGCGGTCTGAGCGATCGAGATACCGTCGTTGGCGTTCTTCACAGCCTGGCCCAGGCCGTTGATCTGGCTGGTCAGGCGGTTGGCGATCTGCAGGCCGGCGGCGTCGTCTTTGGCGCTGTTGATGCGCAGACCCGAGGACAGACGCTGCATCGAAGTGGTCTGAGCGTTGCTGGCCTTGGTCAGGTTGCCCTGAGTAGTGATCGACGCAATGTTGGTGTTAACGGTTAACGGCATGACGAAATCCTCGTTGGATGGGTACTGCGGCTTCCGGCCTTGGCAACCGCCGGATTGGCCTAGAGAACCTTCGTAATAGTTATCGTCGGGTGCGCGGGTTGCTTGAGGGCCTTTTTGAAAAAAAAATGCTGGCATGGGGCCAGCCCTGAGAAATCAAGGGCTTAAGGGCGGTTTATTGGCGTCAAAAACTGTGCGAGAGCGGGCCAAATGCCATATCAGGAGCATCACCCTCCCCTGTGGGAGCGGGCGCGCCCGCGAAGAAGGCAACGCGATGGATGGCACCGGCTTCGCCGGTGTTCGCGGGCATGCCCGCTCCCACAAAGGCCGCGTGCCAGCCACGATTTTCTTTCGGGCATGAAAAAAGCGCCGGGCGGGGGTCGCCGGGCGCTTTTTTGGGACTGCTGGGGATCAGTCGCGATAGAGGATGGCCGAACCCCACGACAGGCCTACGCCAAAGCCGCTGATCGCCACGCGCTTCCAGCTGCCGTCGAGCATGTGCTTCTGCAGCAGCAGCGGCACGCTGGAGGACACCGTATTGCCGGTTTCCAGCATGTCCTTGACGAACTTCTCCGGATGCTCTTCTTCAAAGCGACGGGCCACGGCATCGACAATCGCCGCACTGCCCTGGTGGATGCAGAAGGCATCGATATCCGAAGACTTCAGGCCGCTGGCCTCCAGCAGCTCGTGCAGATGCGCCGGCACCTTGACCAGGGCGAAGTTGAACACCTGGCGGCCGTTCATGAAGAACTTGCCATCGCTCACCTTGAGGTGCTCGGCACCGGAACCGTCGGTACCGAAGCGCGCCTGGCCCAGGTTCCAGACCGCGTTTTCACCCATCCAGGTAGCCGTGGCGGCATCACCGAACAACATGGTGGTGTTGCGGTCTTCCGGGTCGACGATCTTCGAATACGGGTCGGCGGTGATCAGCAGGCCGTTCTTCAGCCCCGCCGCTTCCATGAAGCCCTTGATGGCGTACAAGCCGTACACGTAGCCGGAGCAGCCCAGCGACACGTCGAACGCCGCCACGCGGGTAGACAGGCCGAGCTTGCTCTGGACGATGGCGGCGGTGTGCGGCAGGCCCTCTTCGTCACCGTTCTGGGTGACCACGATCAGCGCATCGATCGATTGCGGGTCGAGGTCGGGGTTGCTGGCGAACAGCGCCTGGGCGGCTTCCACGCACAGGTCGGAGGTTTCCTGCTCGGCGGCCTTGCGTGGCAGGAACGAGGCGCCGATCTTGCCGAACATGAACGCTTCGTCCTTGCCGAATTTCGCACCCTGGACGTAGTTGTCCAGGCCAGCGGTGGGCACGTAACTCGCGATGCTTTTGATGCCAATCATTCTGGCTTCCCAATGAAAACAGCCAAAGACCACCACTCGATGAATTGAGGGCGCCAAATACCGGAACGTCACCGCTGGGGGTTGAAGGCAGTGCTCGCCTGCGCACCGGTAACAAAATGCTGCAACAGCTGCTGCATAGAATACAGGGAAGATGACCGTTTTGACTCATTGGTCACATTGAAATGCTACGAAAGCCGTGCCGACGCTATGGGTACCGGGGTTTCGCAGGCAGGAAAAAGCCGGGGCCGCTTTGCGCCCCTTCGCGGGCACGCCCGCTCCCACAGGTTTGGCATGAGCTTGAAGCCCATGCAGTTCCCGTGGGAGCGGGCGTGCCCGCGAAGGGCTGCAAAGCAGCCCCGTCTTTTTAAACGGCCGGTCAGAGCTTGTTGAACAGGCTCAGCTGCGAAATACGCGAGAAGGCCAGCTGCGAGGCCTCGAGCATGGCCTGCTGCAAGGTCAGGGTGATGGCCGCCTGGGACATGTCGGTGTTGCCGATGGCGTTCTGGGTGGTCTTGTTGGCCAGGCCCAGGCTGGTGTTTTCCTGGCGCTGGATCTCCAGCGAGTTGCCACGGGCACCGATCGAACCGCGAGTGATATCCACCTGCTCACGGGCGCTGGCCAGGTTGGCGATTGCCGACGCCACCGAATCCTTCAAGGCGTTGGCCTGGCCAGTACCGGTCACCGGCGTATCCAGCGCCGCGCGCAGCTGGCTGAGGGTTTCCAGCACGTTCTGGTTCTGGTGGGTGTTGGCCGTGACCGCGAACTGGTCACCCGCCTGCGGCGCGCCGGAGACCTGGTAGGTCACACCCGCCACCGTCAAGGCCGGCGCAGTGAAGGTGCCCGTGGCCACCGGCTTGCTGTCGGCGGTCATTGGCTGGGCGTAGAACTCGTAGCTGCCCGGCCCGGTAAACTTGATCACCGCACCATTGCTGGGGAAAGTGCTGCGATACGCGGCCTGGTCGGTCACGGTGCTGCTGGTGACCTGGGCGCTGGAGGTATTGCCGGCGCTGCGGGTTGTGTTGAACGTGTCCGGGCGCGCCGCCAGGGAAAACTCACGCCCCGCCACGGCGGCGTCGGCATCGGCGCCCTCCTCCAGGGTGACGGTGATTTCGAACTCCACGCCACGCAAGGCTATGCGGTTGGCGCCTTCGGTCTTGCTGTCGAAGGTACCGTTGGTGGGGGTTTCAGCGGTGACGTCGTTGCCATTGGCGTCGGTAATGACGTACTGGGTCGCGCTGGTGAAGGTCAGCTTGTAGGGCTGGCCCGCCGTGAAGCTGTTGTTGTAGCTGCTGCTCGAAGTCAGCAGGCCTGGCGATACCCCGACCACGCCATCGTCGGTGGCCGGCACCAGCAGGCTCGACTGGGTGCGGCTCTTGTTGCTGGCCGAATCGAAGATGGTGAAGCCGGTGTCGTTGGTTGCCAGGTTCAGGGTGTCGGACACCTGCAGGCTCAATTGGGTCTGGTCACCGTGGTAACTGTAGGTGCCATCGGAGTTGCGCACATAGGGTGGCGAGGTGCTCTTGGAGCCGCCGAACATGTAGTCGCCATTGGCATCGCGCGAGTTGAGCAGGCCGAAAATGTTCGCCTCGATCTCTTTCAGCTCGGTACTGATGGCCACGCGGTCGGAGTCGGTAACCCCGGCGCCACCGGCGCGGATCGCCAGTTCACTGGCACGCTGCATCGCATCGTTGATGGTGGCGAGCACGCTCTCCTCCTGCAACAAGGCATTGCTCACCGTATTGATGTTGCCGCTGTACTGGTCCAGCAGCGACTGCTGCTGTTGCAGCAGCAACAGGCGTGCGGCGCCGACCGGGTCATCGGCCGCAGTCTGGATGCGGATACCCGACGTCACCTGATCGTTGGTCTTGTTCATGCTGGAGAAGTTCTTGGAGTAGCTGTTGGCGCTGGACTCATAGAACTGAGCGGTGGAAATACGCACGAGAGTCTACTCCTTACAAGGCATTGATCAGGGTGCTGAAGGTTTCTTGCGCCGCCTTGATGATCTGCGACGACGCCGTGTAGTAGTGCTGGAACTTCACCAGGCTGGCCGCTTCGTCATCCAGGTTCACCCCGGACACCGCGCTGCGGCTTTCGGTGGCGGACTTGAGCACCGCCTGGGTCGCCGTGGTGTCGATGGTGGCCTGGTTGGCCTTGGCCCCCACGCGCTCGACCAGCGAGGCATAGGCCGAAGTGAAGCTGGTACCGCCGCCGGAGCCGGTGTTCACCGTCGACTTGGTCTGCAGGCCCAGCAGCGCCGTGGCATTGCGGTTGTCGGCCTTGCCGTCGGCATTGAACGACAGGGTGAAGCTGTCGTTGGCCGCCGGGCTGCCACCGATGGTGGTCTCGACCGCAAAGGTACGCGGGTTGCCACTGCCATCGAGAATCGGGTTGCCAGCGGCATCGAGCATCGGCACGGCCACCGACAGCTTGTTGTCGGTACCTGGCACCACGCTGCCGGTGCCGATCTGGGTTCCCTTGGCATCGAACAGCTTGTAGCCCTGGGAGCCGCCACTGGCGGCGTCGAACACCACGCGCACCGGCATCGAGTCGCGAATCGACTGCTGGATCAGCGCAGTATCGGCGCCACCGTAGATGTCCAGGGATTCACCCAGGGTCGGCTGGGTGATGGTGCCAGTACCACTGTTGCCACTGCCCGCCGCGGCACTGATCGGCCCGGCGAACGCCAGCTTGTTGGCATCGGTGAGGGTGGTGGTGATGCTGCCGGCTGCGGCACGCGTGGGGATCACCTTGAAGCTGTCCCCCGCCGCCAGGCCGCCGCCATTGAGCGACAGGCTGAAGCCGTCGATCACCGGCGCCGGATCGGCGCTGAGGTCGAAGGTGCCCATGTCGGTGCCGTCGGAGCGGCGCACGCTGTACTGGTTGGCGCTGGTGAACTTCACCTCGTAGTCGTAGGTGGTGAGCTTGCCACTGTCGGCAATGGTCACGTCGAGGTTGCCGGAGCCGGAGCTGTTGTTCGACGAGGCCAGGCTGCGCTGAGCAATGGCGGTAGCGCTGTTGATGCTGGAGAACAGCGAGCTGCCGAACTGGCCGTTGGCATCCAGGCCCTGGCCCAACTGGCTGTTGATGCTGTCGGCCACCACCAGGGCGACACGGCCAAGCTCGTTCATCGACGGCGTCAGCACGTCCTGGCGATAGCGCAACAGGCCGCCGATGGCGCCACCGGTAATCACCGAGGTCACGTCGGAACTGAACGACTCGTAGTTGATGCGCAGGCTGGCCTGGCTCTTGTCGGCAACACCTGGCTGCACCGACAGGGTGTTGGCCTTGTTGCCGGTGACCAGCGACTGGCCACTGCCCAGATAGACGTCGTAGTTGCCATCACGCTCCTGCACCGTCACACCAACCAGCTCGTTGAGCTGACGCACGGCTTCGTTACGCGCATCCAGCAGGCTGTTGGGGGTGTTGCCGGTGGCGCTGGCCGCGGCGATCTGCTTGTTGTACTCGGCGATGCTGCCGCTGAGCTTGTTGACCTGCCCCGCCAGCGTATCGAGCTGGGAGTTGATCACCTCGTTCTGCTGGTTCAGCTGGGTAGCCACCGCGTTGAAGCGGTTGCTCAAGGTCTGCGCCTGGGTCAGCAGCAGCTGCCGCGAGGCAACATCACCGGGCTTGGCCGCTGCGGTCTGCAGGGCCGAGAAGAATGCGGTAAGGACCGAGCTGATGCCGGTATCACGGTCGGCCAGCAGCTTGTCGACGCTGGTGATCTGGTCCTGGAAGGCGACCGAGTCGGCCTGCAGCGAGGTGGCCGTCTGCAGCTGGTTGTCCAGGTAGGCGCTGTAGATGCGGCGCACGTCCGACAGCGTGGTACCGGTACCCAGGAAGCCCGCGCCGATATTGTGCGACGGGCCCGCTGCCTGGATTGTCTGCTGGCGCGAATAGCCACTGGTTGCGGCGTTGGCGATGTTGTTACTGGTAACCGACAATGCCGCCTGGCTGGCACTCAGGCCACTCAGGCCGATCGAAATCAGGCTCGACATGATTTAGTCCTTTTATAGATTCGTGGTTCTGCCAGCCATGGCGTATTGCGGGGTTGCTTGCATTTGCCGGGCGATGCTGATGATTTTCTTCGCATAGCCCGGGTCGGTCGCATAACCTGCCTTTTGCAGCTCTCTTGCAAACTGCTCAGGGTTATCGGCCGAAGCCAGTGCATCTTGATAGCGGGAATTGCTCTGCAACAGGCTTACCAGGTCGTGGAAGCTGTCCTGGTACGAGTCGTAGCTGCGGAACGCCGCCGTTTCCTTGACGAACTGGCCGTCACGGAACTCGCTGGTGATCGCTCGCGCCTGTTCGCCCTGCCAGTTGCCGGTGGCCTTGATGCCGAACAGGTTGTGGCTGCTGCTGCCATCGGTGTTGCGCATGACCGATTTGCCCCAGCCGGTTTCCAGTGCGGCCTGGGCCACCAGGTAACGCGGGTCGATACCAATGCGTTTGGCGGCCTGTTCGGCCATTGGCAGCATGGTGGCGACAAATGCGTCACTGTCGGCGAACGCCTTGTTCGGTGCCAGTGGCGGCTGGGCCACGGCGCGGCCGAGGATGCGCAGCCCGTTGTCCGGCACGGCGAACGCCTGGGCTACCTGCTGGCCGTCACGGGCCGGGACGGCAGCGCTGTTGGTACTGGCCGCCGACGGCACGATGCCGGCCAGCAGGCGGTCGGTGAGCTTGCTCGGCAACGCCAGGCGCCGCGCGTTGAGCGCGGCAACGTCGTTGCGGGCAGATGCCGAATCGGCGGCATGCACCGGCTCGGCCACCTTGTTGCCCCACAGCGCCGGGCCACTGCCCTCGGCCCGCGGGAACGGGCTGGTGTTGATGGAGGTGCTGCGGCCCTTGGTCAGCTGGCGCACCAGCACGTCCTGCAGGCCGATACCGCCACCTTCCCGGGACATGCTCACGGCCAGCTGCTGGTCGTACATGTCACGGTACTGCTTCACCGTTTCGGTGTTCATCGGGTTGTCGTCGGCCAGCACGTCGCTGGCCTTGCGCGAGGCCTTGAGCATTTCGCTGATGAACAGCGATTCGAACTCCTGGGCCACCTTGCGCACGTTGGCATCGCTGTCGCGGTCGCCATGCTTGAGCGCGCTCAGGCGATTGAGGTCGGTGTAGGCGCCGCTGTCGACGCTGCCGGAAACCAGGCTTTTGCTGTTCATCCGCACCGTCCTCAGATCACGATCAGGTCGGCCTGCAAGGCGCCGGCCTGTTTCAGGGCTTCGAGGATGGCCATCAGGTCGCTGGGCGCCGCCCCCACCTGGTTCACCGCGCGGACGATTTCATCCAGTGTGGTGCCCGGGCCGAACTTGAACATCGGCTTGGCCTCCTGCTCGGCGTTGACCCGCGAGCGCGGCACCACGGCGGTCTGGCCGTTGGAGAACGGCCCCGGCTGGCTGACGATCGGGTCTTCGGTAATGGTCACGGTCAGGCTGCCGTGGGTCACCGCTGCCGGCGACACCTTGACGTTCTGGCCGATGACGATGGTGCCGGTACGCGAGTTGATGATGACCTTGGCCACCGCCTGGCCCGGGTCGATCTCGAGGTTCTCGAGGATCGACAGGTAGTCCACGCGCTGGCTCGGGTCCATCGGTGCAGTAACCCGCACCGAACCGCCGTCCACGGCCTGGGCCACGCCCGGGCCGAGCAGGTCGTTGACCTTGTCGACGATGCGCTTGGCGGTGGTGAAGTCGGGGCGGTTCAGGTTCAGGGTCAGGCTGTTGCCCTGGTTGAAGCCACTCGGCACTGCACGCTCGACGGTAGCACCGCCAGGGATACGACCGGCCGACGGAACGTTGACGGTGATCTTCGAACCATCACGGCCCTCGGCATCGAAGCCGCCCACCACCAGGTTGCCCTGGGCCACGGCATAGACGTTGCCGTCGATACCCTTGAGCGGGGTCATCAGCAGGCTGCCGCCGCGCAGGCTCTTGGAGTTACCGATCGAGGACACGGTAATGTCCACTACCTGGCCCGGCTTGGCGAATGCCGGCAGGTCGGCATGCACCGACACGGCCGCGACGTTTTTCAGCTGCACGTTGCCGGAGCCGGCCGGCACCTTGATGCCGAACTGCGACAGCATATTGTTGAAGGTTTGCAGGGTGAACGGCGTCTGGGTGGTCTGGTCACCGGTACCATTGAGCCCCACCACCAGGCCGTAACCGATCAGCTGGTTGGAGCGCACGCCAGAAATGCTGGCAATGTCCTTAAGGCGCTCGGCCTGGGCGCCGAAGGCACAGGACAGGAGCAGGGTTGCGGCAATCAGCTGCCTCACGTTGAACATGGTCATCCGTACTCAGAAAGGCCAAAGCGGGCTGATGAAGAAGCGGTCCAGCCACCCGGGCTGGCTGGCATCGGCGAACGAGCCGGTACCGGAATAGGTGATGCGCGCGTCGGCCACGCGGGTGGACGGCACGGTGTTGTCGGTGGCGATGTCGTCGGCGCGGATCATGCCGGCAATGCGCACCAGCTCTTCGCCAGTGTTCAGGGTCAGCCATTTCTCGCCGCGCACGGCGATGATGCCGTTGGGCAGCACTTCGGCGACGGTCACGGTGATGGAACCGGTCAGGGTGTTGCCCTGGGTGGCCTTGCTGTCGCCCTTGGTGGCACGCTCGCCGCTGTAGCCGGCCTCCAGCGACAGGTCACCGCTGCCGAACGGGTTGTTGGTGCTCGGCGTGCTGCCGAACAACGAGGTCAGGCCGATATTCGCGTTGCTGTTCTTCTGAATCTGCGAGCCGGCGTTCTTGCTGGCCGAGGTGCGCTCGTTGAGGGTGATGGTGATGATGTCGCCCACCCGGAACGCCTTGCGGTCGCTGTACAGGTTCTGCTCGAAACCGGCCTGGTAGATCGAACCGTTGTTGGCCGCTGCCGGCAACGGGGTGCGCGGCAGTACCGGCGCGTAGTACGGGTCGTTGGGCTTGGGCGTCGGCGCGACGCAACCTGCCAGCAACACCGCCCCCCCCAGGGCGAAAACGGACAACAGACGATTCATGACGCTTACCTCACGGGTGCAACAGAGTGACGGGGTTGGAGCTACCTGCTTCAGAGCTGCTGAGTAACGAACGACAGCATCTGGTCAGCGGTGGAAATGACCTTGGAGTTCATCTCGTAGGCACGCTGGGTGGTGATCATGTTCACCAACTCTTCCACGGTGCTGACGTTGGAGTTTTCCAGGGTCTGCTGCAGGGTGGTGCCGAAACCGTTCAGGCCCGGGGTGCCGACTTGCGGTGCACCACTGGCAGCGGTCTCGAGGAACAGGTTGTCACCGATCGCCTGCAGGCCGGCCGGGTTGATGAAGTCGGCGGTCTGGATGTTGCCGATCACCTGTGCAGCCGGGTTGCCGGCGGTGGTGATCGACACGGTGCCGTCCTGGCCGACGGTGAAGGTCTGCGCGTCGTTCGGCACGACGATGGCAGGCTCCAGGGCATAGCCATTGGCGGTGACGATCTGGCCGTCGGAGTTCAGGTGGAAGGTACCGTCACGGGTGTACGAAACGGTACCGTCCGGCTGCAGAATCTGGAAGAAACCACGGCCGTTGACCGCCATGTCCAGCGGGTTCTCGGTGGTTTGCAGGCTGCCGGCGACGAAGCTTTTCTGGGTGCCGACAATACGCACACCGGTACCGACCTGCAGGCCCGAAGGCAGTTCGCTGTCCTGGGTCGACTGAGCGCCAGGCTGACGCTTGATCTGATAGAGCAGGTCCGCGAATTCGGCGCGATCACGTTTGAAGCCGGTGGTCGAAACGTTGGCCAGGTTGTTGGAAATGACCGTCAGGTTGGTGTCCTGGGCGGACAGGCCGGTTTTAGCGACCCAAAGAGCCGGAAGCATGTTGATTCTCCTCGTGCGCCTGTTTTACGGCACCCGTTCAAAAGTGATTAGCCGATTTGCAAAACCCGAGCCATGGCTTCGTCGCCTTCCTTGGCCGTGTTCATCATCTTGACGTGCAATTCGAACTGGCGGGACAGCGCCAGCACCGAGGTCATTTCTTCCACGGCATTGACGTTACTGCCCTCCAGGAAACCCGACACCACCCGCACGTTGACGTCGGCGGCAGCCGGCTGGCCGTCGCGGGTATGGATCAGGCCATCCAGGCCCTTGGTCAGGCCTTTGGTGTCCGGATTGACCAGCTTGATACGGTCGACCTCGGCCATTACCCGCGGGTCTTCACCCATGGAGCGAATGCTGATGGTGCCGTCAGCCCCCACCTCGACCTTCTGCTCCGGCGGAATGGCAATCGGGCCACCGTTACCGATCACCGGCATGCCGTTGCCGGCACGCAGCACGCCCAGGGCATCGATGTTCAGGCTGCCGGTACGCACATAGGCTTCGCTGCCGTCGGGTGCCTGCACGGCAATGAACCCCTTGCCGGTCACCGCCACGTCCAGGTCACGACCGGTCTCGACCATCGGCCCTTCACTGAAGTCGGTGGCCGGGCGCTCGGTCATGGCAAAGGCACGCGACGGAAAGCTGTCGCCGAACACCGGCATCGAGCGCGCCTGCTCCAGGTCACGCTGGAAACCGTTGGTGGAAATGTTCGCCAGGTTGTTGGCGTGGGCCTTCTGCGCCAGCGCGTTCTGGCTGGCGCCGGTCATGGCCACATAAAGCAACTTGTCCACAGTATCTCCTCTGCGCGTAGCGGCCGCGCTGTCACTGCGCAGGTTCAAAGCAATAATCGAACCAAGTCTGAAAGCCCTTGATTACGGGGGCTTCAGCGTGGCGATGGGCAATAAACGTCAGTTTGTCGGCGGATGTTTGCCACTTGCGGCAAGGGTTTGCTCAGAAGGTGCGGCAAGCGGCGTTGTTGTAGGGGCCGGAATGGCGCACCCAGCCCTCACCAGGGTTGCTGGCCGAACACATGTAGCGACCGGTGGCCAAGCTTTGCCACTGGTAGAACGGGGCGGGAGCGGCCGCGAGCGGCAGGGCCATGGCCAACAGGGCTGTGAGCATTAGCCGTTTCATGCGTTGAGACCTCGAGAACTTGGGGCTGCTGTGCAGCCCCAATAACCATCAGGTCATCTGGATGATGGTCTGCATGATGGTGCTTTCGGTAGAGATGGTCTTGGCGTTGGCCTGGTAGTTGCTCTGCGCCTTGATCAGGTTGACCAGCTCGCCGGTCAGATCGACGTTGGAATCCTCCAGCGCCCCGCCACTGATCTGGCCCAGGGTGCCGGTATCCGGAGCACCGATCACCGGTACGCCCGAAGCGTAGGATTCTTTCCAGGAGGTACCACCCACCGGGGTCAGGCCCTGCAGGTTGGCGAAGTTGGCGATCGCCACTTGGCCAATCACCTTGTCCTGGCCATTGGTGAAGTTGGCGAACATCAAACCGCTTTGGTCGATGGTCAGCCCCGACAGCTCACCAGTGGCGAAGCCGTCCTGGCTTTTGGCCGTGGTAGCGCTCGCTGCGTTGTACTGAGTGGTGCCGAGCATGTCCAGGTTCACCCCGGCCAGGTTGGCAGTGGCGCCGTTCGGGCTCCACACACCGGCAGCGTTCTTCTGCGCCGGAATCCAGTTGTCGAGGGTAAAGGTCTTGTCGGCGGCGATGGTCATGCCACCGGCTACCGGGCCTGCGGTCATGGCCGCAGTGTCCAGAGTGCCGTCAGACTTGAACGGCAGCTTGTTGGCCAGCGGCGTGGTCGAGGTCGGGTCTGCAGGGTTGCGACCATCGATGGTGGTGTACATGGTCCACGAATTGCTGGCTGCATCCTTGACGAAGTACTGGTTCAACTGATGCGCGTTGCCCTGGCTGTCATACACATCGGTGTTGAACGTGTAGTTGTAGCTGCCGGTATTGGCGGGGTCGAACGGGGTCACGGCCGGCGCGGTGGCGCTGGAGTTCAGGTTGACGTTCTCGGAGATCTTGCCGGTCGGATTGGGCGTCAGGTTCGAGGTATCGATCTGCAGGTTGGTCAGCACGCCCTGGATGATCTTGCCATCCGGGCCCACTGCGTAACCCTGCAGGTTGGAGCCGGAAGCGTTCACCACATAACCTTGCTTGTCGCTGTAGAAGGCACCGGCACGGGTGTAGATTTTCGAGCCGTTGTCGTTCATCACGAAGAAGCCATTGCCGTCGATGGCCATGTCCAGCGCCTGGCCAGTGCCATTGATGTTGCCCGGAGTGAACATCTGCGACACAGCAGCAGTCTTGACGCCAGTACCCACAACGTTCTTGCCGGCACTGGTACCACGAATGGAGTTGGAATACTGGTCGGCGAACTCGGCACGCGACGACTTGAAGCCGGTGGTGGCAACGTTGGCAATGTTGTTGCCGGTAACGTTCAGGGCCTTGTTTGCTGCATAGAGGCCGCTAAGGCCGATATTGAAAGACATGTGCTAACTCCTGTCGGTGTGCTTAGGCCCTAGATGCCAATGCTCTGAATTTTGGAAAGCGCAATGCTGCCCAGCCCCGCAAGGTTGAGCGTCATCTCCGAACCATTGGTCCCCATGGTCACACTGGTTACCGTGGCCGGCAGGTTGGTGGTCATGGCCGTGGCCTTGCCCTCGATCGAAGCGGTGGCCTTGAAGGTGTAGGTACCCGCGGCCGCTACTTCGCCGTCGTCATCCAGGCCATCCCAGGTAAAGTCGATCTTGCCGGCTTTCTGGGTTTCCAGGTCGATGGTGCGCACCAGCTTGTCGTCCTTGTCGTAGATGCCCACCGAGGTGGCGGTACTGGACGCGGTCAGGTTGATCGAACCCTTGATGCCCTTGCTGGTATCGACCACGGCCTTGTCGGTCTCGACGATGACGTTGCGCCCGACCAGTGACGAGGCCTGCAGGGCCTGGGAAGACTGCAGCCCGGCGGCGATATAGAGCACCGAGTCATTCAGCGACTGCATGCTCTCGAGGCTGCTGAACTGCGCCAGTTGTGCCACGAACTCGCCGTTTTCCTGCGGATCGAGCGGGTTCTGGTTTTTCATCTGGGTAACCAGCAACTGCAGGAACGCATCCTTGCCCAAGGCACTGCCGGCGGTGCCGGTGCTGCTGTTCTTGCTCTGCTGCTTCTGCAGCGAGGTCAGGTAAGCGCTACCGACGTCGGTGGTGGAATTGGTAGTGGTCATGTCGGCTTCCTATCATTGCCCCAGGGTCAGGACTTTCTGCATCATGCTCTTGGCCGTGTTCATCAGCTCGGCATTGGTCTGGAACGCGCGGCTGGCGGAGATCATGTCAGCCATCTCCTCGACCACGTTGACGTTCGGGTAGTAGACGTAGCCGTCCTTGTTCGCCGCCGGGTGGTTGGGCTCGTAACGGGCCTCCAGGTTGCTCTGGTCCTCGACGATGCCTTTTACCTGCACGCCCCGCCCTGCCTCGCCCTGGTCCTCGAACAGCGACTGGCTGCCGCCGGCCTGCGCATCCTGGAAGGTGGTGGCGAACACCGGGTGGCGGGCGCGGTAGGTCTGGTCGATGCTCGAGGACACGGTCTCGGCGTTGGCGATGTTCGACGCGACGGTGTTCAGGCGCGTGTTCTGCGCACTCATGCCGCTACCGGCAATGTTGAAGACACTGGAAAGGGACATGGTCATTCTCCCCGCAGGGCCGAAACCAGCCCTTTGAATTTACTGTTGAGCAAGGTGAAGCTGGCCTGGAAGCCGACGGCGTTCTCGGTGTAGTTCGATTGCTCGATCTGCGCGTCCACGGTGTTCTGATCGATCGACGGCTGCGTTGGCGTGCGGTACTTGAGGGTATCGTCGGCCATGGCCAGGCCCTCGGCCTCGATGTGGCGCCTGTTGGTACGATCGAGGCTGAAGCGGCCACCGCTCTGCTGTTTATCGCTTTCGGCGGCGAGCACCGAGGCGAAGTCCATGTCACGCGCCTTGTAGTTGGGCGTGTCGGCGTTGGCGATGTTGTTGGCCAGCACTTCGGCGCGCTGGGCGCGGAAGCCCAGGGCCTTTTCGTGAATACCAAGCGCCTTGTCGAAGCTGATGCTCATGTCGGGGAAACCTTCGGAGGTTGACCGGAATATCGTTGGGCAAGGTATAGCAAGGGCTGTGCCAACCACCGCAAAGCCCGGAAATACGGGCTTGCAGGGCGCAGTGCTGTCAGAGTGATGCCAGAAAAGCGGCAAAGGCCTTCCGCCCAGGGTGGCGAAAGCGGCAATTGCCGGGCGGCAAAAGCGGCAAAACAAAAAATTGACGTCAGCGTTTTGCCTGTGCCGGCCTCTTCGCGGGCGCGCCCGCTCCCACAGGCAGGGCGCCCCCCCCCAAGGTTTGCATGGAACCTGTGGGAGCGGGCACGCCCGCGAAGAGGCCGACACAGGCAAACAAAAAGGCCGGCAACTTTCGCTGCCGGCCCTCTTGCTTACTTGGCCTGGTAGATGATCCCCGGGCTGCACTGCACCATCTGGTAATGGTCCGGTAGCCCGTTCAGCGCCTCGGAAGCGCCGAGGAACAGGTACCCACCCGGCTTCAAGGTACTGTGAATGCGCAACAGGATGTCCTTCTTCACCTGCGCCGAGAAGTAGATCAGCACGTTGCGGCAGAACACTACATCGAACTTGCCCAGGCTGGCATAGCTGTCGAGCAGGTTGAAAGCGCGGAACTCGACGCGACTGCGAATCGCCGGCTTGACTGCCCAGCGCCCCGGCCCCTTGGTGTCGAAGTAGCGCTGCAGGCGCTCCTGGGACAAGCCACGGGCAATCGCCAGGCTGTCGTATTCACCGGTCTTGCAGTTGGTCAGCATGGTGCCGGACAGGTCGGTGGCAACGATCTGCGCGCCCATCTTCAACTGGCCGAGGTTGCTGCGCTCGAACTCGTCGATGGCCATCGAGATGGAATACGGCTCCTGCCCCGACGAACACGCCGCCGACCACATGCGCAGGCGCTGGCCGGGGTTGTTGCGAATGAACTCGGGAATGACCTTGTTCTTCAGCACCTCGAACGGATAGGTGTCGCGAAACCACAGGGTCTCGTTGGTGGTCATGGCATCGACCACCTGCTCGCGCAAACCGCCACGCGGCTGGGCCTGAATGCGCTGCACCAGCTCGCCCAGGCTCTTGATGCCCTGTTGCTCCATCAGCTTGTTGAGACGGCTGGAAACCAGGTACTGCTTATTCTCGCCCAGCAGGATGCCACAGGCTTTCTCCAGGAATACCCGGAACTGTTCGAAATCCAAATTACCCGTAGACACTACTGCCGCCTCTTTTCAATCACTGGAGCCGGGGGCCTGCCCCCGGCCGCGTCAATGCGTTGCCTTGATCCGGTCGACCACCCGCTGGGCCAGGTCGTCCGGCTTGAACTTGGCCAGGAAGTCATCGGCACCGACCTTCTTGACCATCGCCTGGTTGAATACCCCGGACAGCGAAGTATGCAGGCAGATATGCAATTTTTGCATGCGTGGATCGCTGCGGATCTCTGCCGTTAGCGTATAGCCATCCATTTCCGGCATTTCAATGTCCGAGATCATCATCAGGAACTCTTCTTCCGGCTTCTTGCCCTCGTCCACCAGCTGGCGCAGGTAGTTGAGGGCCTGGCGGCCGTCATTGAGCGCCACCACCTCCACCCCCACGGTCTGCAGGCAGCGGCTGACCTGCTTGCGCGCCACCGAGGAATCGTCGACGGTGAGCACCCGCAGCAGCACGGCCTTGTCCTGCACCTCGGCATCGATCACCCCGTCCGACACCGACTCCGACGAAGGCGCCACTTCGGCCAGCACCTTCTCCACGTCGATGATCTCGACCATGCGGTTATCTACCCGGGTGACCGCAGTCAGGTAGTGGTCGCGGCCGGTGCCCTTGGGTGGCGGATGGATCGCCTCCCAGTTCATGTTGACGATGCGCTCCACCGAGTGCACCAGGAAACCCTGGGTCTTGGTGTTGTATTCGGTGATGATTACGAAGCTGTTGCGCGTGTCTTCCTGCAGCGGCCGCAACCCGGTGGCCATCGACAAGTCGAGGATCGGGATGGTCGCCCCGCGAATATTGGCGACGCCGCGCACCACCGGGTGCGCCTTGGGCAGCAGGGTCAGCGCAGGGCATTGCAGCACTTCCCTGACCTTGAATACGTTGATGCCGTAAAGCTGTTCACCATTGAGGCGGAACAGCAGCAATTCCAGGCGATTCTGCCCCACCAGCTGTGTGCGCTGGTTGACCGAATCCATCACACCTGCCATGCCAGACTCCTTTATGTTTCAGCCTTTCGTTGCAACTCAGGTAGAGAGTCGGCACGGGCTTTGCTTTTTTGAGCGCCATGTACACGAAAACGACATTTTCCCGACGATTGACGCGCCTGCTGACTGGCTCGCTGGCCATGCTGTGCCTGTTGCTGCCCGGCGTTCGCACGGTAGCGGACGCGTTTACCTTGCCTGAACAACTTATCGGTGTCACCCAAGGGTTTCTTGAATTCAGCGTCGAAGATTACCTGGCGACCACCCAGACCGCCGGCCGCTACGAAATCCAGGTCAACCCGCTGGACCCGCGCCTGCGCATGCCGTTGTGCAGCCAGCAACTTGACGCCTCGCTGGAAAGCCCCGCCCAGCCGCTGGGCCGCGTCACGGTAAAGGTACGCTGCGAAGGCATGGCACCGTGGACCGTGTTCGTGCCGGCCACCGTGCGGCTGTTCCGCGACGTGGTGGTGGTGACCCGCCCGCTCAAGCGCGACAACGTGGTGGGCGAAGGCGACGTGGCCCTGCGCGAGCGCGATGTCGGCACCCTGGGCCAAGGCTTCCTGACCGAGCTGGATCAGGCGCTGGGCATGAAGATGCTGCGCCCGACAGTGATCGACCAGGTCCTCACCCCGCAACACCTGGAACAGGCCGAGGTGGTGCGCAAGGGCGACCACGTGGTGATCATCGCCCGCAGTGGCAGCCTGAGCGTGCGCATGCCCGGCGAAGCCCTGGGCAAAGGCGGCCTGAGTGAACAGATCCGGGTGCGCAACCTCAATTCCAAACGGGTGGTCAAGGCCAGGGTGACCGGCCCCGGCCAGGTCGAGGTAAGCATGTAGCCAGCTCATGGATTTGCGCTGGCGGTGAGGAACCGCTTTTCCTAAACTGTGTCAGAAAACGGGTTCGCGAGCTTGCTGACAGGCGGCTATGCATTTATGCCTAAAGTTTCTTTCGGGTTGGCCGAAAACAAGGCAAGCGTCCAAATACCCAGAGGTTTCTGATCATGGTCATCGACTTCAGTCGTTTGAATAACTCTCCGTCCGTCACGGGCGGCGTGCGCGGCAACACCGCGCCCGGCAGCGCCGAAAAACCGGCAGCCAGCCAGGAAGCGGCAACCGCCACCAGCGCCAGCGGAGAAGCGGTACACCTCAGCCAGGAGGCCCAGCAGTTGCAGAAGATCAGCGACAAGCTGCGCGACGAGCCGGTGGTCAACAGTGCCCGTGTGGCCCAGTTGAAACAGGCAATCGCCGACGGCAGCTACCAGGTCGATGCCGGCCGGGTCGCCAGCAAACTGCTCGATTTCGAAGCCCAGCGCTGACCGTTCGGCGCGCTGACTTTACGGACGCCAGAAAAGCCAAGAGTTAGCCATGCACGACACCACCTTGCTGCAACTGATCGAAGATGACATTGCCCCGATGCAGGAACTGCTGGACCTTCTGCAAAAAGAAGCGATCGCCCTGCATGGCCGCGACATGCCGCTGCTGGAGCAGATCCTGGCGCGCAAGCAGTCGTTGATCATCTTGCTCGAGCAGCACGGCCAGCGCCGCAGCCAGTTGCTCGGCAGCCTGGGCCTGAGTGCCGATCGGGCCGGTGTACAAGCGGTGGCCGCGCAATCGCCCCATGGCGACGTAATGCTGCAGCGGCTCGACATGCTTTCGCAGTTGATGGACAACTGCCAGCAGGTCAACCAGACCAATGGCCGGATCATTCAGGTGCAGCAACACGCCACCAACAACCAGATCCGCATCCTCATGGGCGGCGATTCGCCGTCGCTCTATGACAGCCGTGGCAGCACCTCGCCGCTTGCCAAGCCACGGGCCCTCAGCCAAGTGTGATTTTTTCTGTCAAGGCACGGAACATACTGGCAAAATGCCGTTAATTGCGTGTGTCGCTTTTGCCTGGAGAACGATAAGCCGTGTTCAATGAATCCGATGCCCCGCAGCCGCCAAAGGTGCTGAACACCCCTTTGGAGATTGCGGCCAACTTGCGGCAGCTACAGGAAAGCCACGACCCCCTGATCATCACCTTCCATGACCGCAGCCAGCGCTTCCAGAGCTATGTGGTGCACGTGGACCGTGAAAGCAACACCCTGGCGCTGGACGAAATGATCCCGCGCGACGGCGAGAAATTCATCGAGAACGGCGAACACTTCCGCGTAGAAGGCTTCCACGATGGCGTGCGTATCGCCTGGGACTGCAACCACGCGTTGAAGATCAGTGAAGTCGACGGCCACCGCTGCTACCGCGGCGCCATGCCCCAGGAGGTGACCTACCACCAGCGCCGCAACGCCTTCCGCGCCGCGCTGAAGCTGTCGCAACTGGTCGATATCATCCTCGACGGTGCCCACCTCAAGGGCAACGGTGCTCTGCGTGGCAAGTTGCTGGACATCTCTGCCACCGGCTGCAAATTGCGTTTCGACGGCAATGTCGAAGATCGCCTGCAACTGGGCCAGGTGTATGAGCGCTTCAAGGCGGGTAACCCGCTGGGGCTGGTGGACACCATGGTCGAACTGCGCCACCTGCACTATGAAGAGCGGATCAACACCACCTTCGCCGGTGTGCGCTTCCACAACCTCACCGGGCAGGCACAGCGCAAGATCGAGAGCTTTGTGTACCAGCTGCAGCGTGAGGCGCGCCGGTTCGACAAGGACGACTACTGATCGTCGGCCGAATGCAAAAACGCCACCTGCCGAGGTGGCGTTTTCATTTGTGCTCTTATAGTGCCGGCTTCTTCGCGGGCGCGCCCGCTCCCACAGGGACGGCGCAGCCCTCAGGCTTGATGCGGCCCCTGTGGGAGCGGGCATGCTCGCGAGCAGGCAGGTACAGGCTTACACCGACTTGCTGACCTCTTGCGGCTCAGCCGCCGGTTGCCCGGCCCCCTTCTCTTCCGCCTCGGTGTCCTCTGCGGCCACCGGCGCCTGCATTACATCCTGCACGGTCTGCTCATCCACCCGCGGGTCCAGCGCCGCCGACAACGGCGAACCGGCCGCCGGCATCGCCACGTGGCCCAACGGCGCATCCTGCACTTGGTGCAGCCCGGTGACCGCCTTCGGACGAATGCGCCACACCAGCACCAGGGCAAAGAACACGAAGAAGGCATACAGCATCTGCGGGCCCAGCACCTTCATCAGCACGCCAGCGGCCAACGGCCCGATGCACGCCCCCACGCCATAGGTCACCAGCAGCATCGCGGTCAGCGACACCCGCCGCTCGCTTTCCACATGGTCGTTGGAAAACGCCACCGCCAGCGGGTACAGGCAGAACTGCAGCAACGAAATCACGAAGCCTATGCCGAACAGCAATTCCAGCGGCACACTGGGCAGTACCGCCAGCGGCGCCGAGGCCAGCGCCAGCCCCACTGCCACGCTGCGGATCAGCACGGCCCGGTCGTAGCGGTCGGACAACCAGCCCAGCGGCCACTGCACCAGCAGGCCGGCAAAGATGCAGCTACCCATGAACAGGCCGACCTGCTCGGTACTCATGCCCTGGCCGGCGGCATACAATGGCGCCAGGCCATAGAACGAGCCGACGATCAGCCCCGAGCCCAGCACCGTGCTGAGCGACTGCGGTACACGCCTGATGAAGAACTTGGGCTCCATTGGTGCCGGCCGCAGCGGCGCCGGGTGGATGCGCCGGGTCATCGCGACCGGTACCAGGCACAGGGTGAAACACATGGCCACCAGCATCAGCAGCTCCAGCCCTAGCTGAGGGTGCACCACCAATATCAGTTGGCCAAGCACCAAGCCCAGGTACGAGGCGATCATGTAGCCGCTGAACACCGCGCCGCGGTGCTTCACATCGGCCTGCTCGTTGAGCCAGCTCTCGATGACCATGTACTGGCACATCATGCCCAGGCCGACGATCATCCGCAGCCCGACCCAGGCCGGCAACCAGCTGGTCAGGCCATGGCCGAGCACCGCCGCGCCGACGATACCGGCGCAGGTGGCATAGGCGCGTATGTGCCCGACCCGGCCAATCAACCGGTGGCCGACCTTGCCGCCGACCGCCAGGCCAAAGTAGTTGGCGGCCATCAACGCACCTACCCACAGGCTGTCGACATGGTCGGCCGCCAGGCGCAGGGCCAGATAGGTACTGAG
>Ga0209676_1000752_pt1 | contig 43942 bp, 41 predicted proteins | sample AraplaCvi_mLB_r2_FD_184282 | JGI IMG/M metagenome (GOLD analysis project Ga0209676, IMG submission 184282) | Arabidopsis root microbial communities from North Carolina, USA - plate scrape MF_Cvi_mLB_r2 (SPAdes) (version 2) | ecosystem: Host-associated > Plants > Roots > Endosphere | place: USA... | reverse complement strand
CGACCGCCGATGGCAGTGGCAACTGGTCGTTCACGCCCGGTACGCCGCTGGCCAATGGCACGGTGATCAACGCCGTGGCCCAGGACCCGGCCGGCAATGCCAGCGGGCCGACCAGCGTCACCGTTGATGCCATCGCGCCGCCTGCGCCGATCCTTAACCCAAGCAATGGGGCGGTGATCAGTGGTACCGCTGAAGCCGGGGCCAAGGTCGTCCTTACCGACGGCAGCGGCAACCCGATCGGCGAAACGACCGCCGACGGCAGTGGCAACTGGGCGTTCACGCCTGCGACCCCGCTGGCCAACGGCACGGTGGTCAACGCCGTGGCCGAGGACGCCGCCGGCAATACCAGTGGCCCGGCCAGCACCACGGTCGACTCGGTGGCACCATCGGCGCCACTGCTGAGCATCAGTACCGACGGTGCGCTGCTTACCGGTACCGCCGAGCCGAACAGCCAGGTGCGTATCGTGGTCGACGGCGATACCGCCAACCCGATCACGGTGAATGTCGACGGCAGCGGCAGCTTCAGCCTGCCGTTCGCGCCGCCGCTGATCACCGGCGAGCTGATCGCCGGGGTCGCGGTGGACGCTGCGGGCAACGTCAGCGGGCCAGCGACGATCAACGCACCGGACCTGGCGCCGCCGACCATCAGCGTGCCAGAAGCCGCCGATACCTGGATCAACGCTGCCGAAATCAGCGATGGCATCCAGGTCGACGTGACCATACGCCCGACCATGCAGGTCGGCCAGGTGATCACCGTCGCCTTCGCCGGGCAGAACGGCTACGAGACGCAGGCGACGCACACCATCACCGCCGGCGATAAACTGGCCGGCAGTGTCACCGTGACCATTCCCCCTGGCGATGGCATGGGGCCGTTCCCGCAGGGCGCTTCTACCGTCACCGCAGACATCAATGGCGGAGCTGCGTCGAACACGGTGCCGTTCACCGTCGACACCATCCCGCCTGCGACCCCGGTGCTGTCGCTGGTGGGGAGCATCCTGACCATCTCTACCGATCCGGGAACCGAACTGACAGTCACCGTGGACGTCGGCGGGGTCACCGCCACTGCCACGGTGACTGCCGACAACAGCGGGCTGGCTTCGCTGAACCTGCTCACCGACCTGGACATCGACCTTACCCTGGACCAGCTGCTCAATGCCCAGGTCTCCGTGGTCGGTGAGGACCCGGCCGGCAACCCGAGCAATGTGGCGACCATCGGCGTCGGCAGCAGCATCGAGCAGCCAGTGACCGTTGGCAACTTCGGCGTCGATGTCAGCCTCAACCCGCTGAGCCCGCGGTTTGGTTTCAGCGGCACCACCGAACCAGACTCCAGCGTGGTGATCCGCGTCATCACCCCGGCGCTGAACGTCGAGCTGCTGCCGATCCAGGCAGACAACGCCGGCAACTTCTCGTTGAACCTGCTGAGCCCGACCGTCCTCACCCAGTTGGGGCTGAACATCACCGATATCCTCAACCTCGGTTCGCAGATCTCGTTCAACATCGTCGCCACCGACACCAACGGCAACGACAGCTCGGCATACGGCATCACCCTGACCCCTAACGGGCTGTCGCTGAATATCGGCCAGATCGATGTCAATGGCACCTCGGGGGACGATGTCATGTCCGGGGCGAGCGGCAGTTCGGAGCACATCAACGGAGGCGATGGCAACGACCTGATCTTCAACGTGGGGACCGGCGATCACGTGGTGGCCGGCAACGGCAACGATGCCATCGAGATCACCGCGACCAACTTCGTCAGCATCGACGGCGGCGCGGGCTTCGACACCCTGATCCTGGCCGATGGCATCGACCTCGACTACAACGCCGTCGGCGTCGGCACGCTCTCCAACATCGAGCGTATCGACCTCGGCAGGGGCGACTCGGGGAGTGTGCTGACCCTGACCGCGGCGGAGGTCGACGCCATCACCGATGCCAACAACGTGCTGCAGATTACCGGCGAGAGCAACGACACCCTCAACGTGGTGGGGGCCGTGAACACCGGGACCACCCAGCAGCTCAACGGCATTACCTACGATGTCTACAGCTTTGGCAGCAGTACCCTGCTGATCGAGGACAACACGGTACAGGTTGTGGTCTGATGCGCGGCCTGTCCGTGCTCAAGGGAAGGCGCCGTGGCGCGGGAGCCCTTTGGCTCCTGTGCTTCGGGCTGCCGTTGTGCGCTTCGGCAATTCCTCTCGACCAGGCGGTGCGGGCGGGGTTGGCGATCCACCCGCAGGTGCGTTCGGCGATGGCCGAGGCGGACCGTGCGGGCACCGAGGTAGAGATCGCCAAGGGTGGTTACTACCCCTCCGTCACCATGTCCGGGGGGCCGCAGGAGTTCGACGCTGGCGAAGTCGTCTATGACGTCACCGTATCGCAGATGCTGTATGACTGGGGAAGGGTGACGAGCAAGGTCGACAGCGCCAGCGCAACCCGCCGCAAGCTGTCCGAGGCGGTGCTGGTGGCGCGCGACGATGCGGCGCTGGATATCGTCGAGACCTACCTCGACGTGCTTGCCTCGGAGCGCCGGGTGGAGACGGTGCGCCAGCATATCCAGCGTCTGGACCGCATCCGCGAGATGACCCAGGCGCGCGGCAGTGATGGCTACGCCGACCGCAGCGAACTGGACCGCGCCAACCTGGAACTGGCACGTGCCCAGGAACAACTGTCGCTGGAGAAGGGCAACCTGCAGGACGCGCGCAACCAGTACGCGATCCTGGTTGGCCAGGACCCGTCCGAACTGGTGGAGCCCGAGCCGATGTCGCTGCAGCGCTACCTGGCTGCCAGCGACGTGGCCCGGGTGATCCGTGAATCGCCGTTGCAGCGCAAGGCACTGGAGGACGCCAATGTTGCCGAGGCGCAAGTTCGCGAGGCCAAGGCTTCGTTGCTGCCGCAGTTGAACCTGGAGGCTTCCGCATTGCGCCGGGAGATCGGCGGTCGCCCGGAAAGCGACTCGGTGATGTCGCTGCGCTTTCGCATGGACACCTTCCAGGGGCTTTCCAATTTCCGCCGGCCGACCGCTGCGCAACAGCGCCTGGAGTCGGCGCAATGGACGGCCGATGCGATGCAGCGTGACATCCGCCGGCAATTGCAGACGCTGTTCGACAACGGTGACACGCTGCGTTGGCGGGAGCAGTCGCTGAGCCAGCAGGTGACAGAGGCGGAACAGGTCGGCGAGTTGTACCGCGAGCAATTCGAGGTCGGCCGGCGCGACGTGATCGACTTGCTCAACGTGCAACGCGAGCGTTTCGAGGCCGAGCGGCAATTGATCAATCTGCACATCGAACGCAAGCGTATCGAGTACCGGGCGGCCGCGCAGGTCGGTCTGTTGGGGGCTCTACTGGAGAATCGGTTGAATCATGGAAGTTGAACACGCCCCGGATAATGTTTTGCCCCTGAACCACGACGACCCGCTGCGCCAGGGCTTGCTGCTGCTGTGCCGGCAACTGGGCCGGCCGCTGGGCGACGCCGAGCTGGTCGATGGCCTGGCGCTGGAGCACGGACGCCTGCCGCTGCGCCTGGTCGTGCGTGCGCTGCGCCGTGCCGACCTCACTGCCAGGGTCGCGGAGCTGCCATTGCGGCACATGGACGCCTACCTGCTGCCGGCCCTGCTGCTGCTCGGCGATGGCCGCAGCCTGCTGCTGGTTGGCGTCGAAGGCGAGCAGTGCGAGGTACTGGTGCCGCAGAGCGACGGTGGCCGTGAATGCATGGCGTTACCCGCGCTGGAGGCGCTTTACAGCGGCACGGCGGTGTTCGCCAAATGCCGCTATCAACCCGACGGCCGGGTCGGCGACTACGCCAGCAGCTTGCCGGAGCATTGGTTCTTCGGGCCGCTCAAGCGGCTCTGGCGCTCCTATGTGGAAGTCACGGCGGCAGCCCTGGTGGCCAACGTCCTCGCGGTCGCTTCGGCGCTGTTCGCCATGCAGGTGTACGACCGCGTGGTGCCCAACGCGGCCTTCGATACCCTGTGGATACTCGCCAGCGGCGTGGCCTTGGCAATCATCGTCGACGGGGTGTTGCGGATCCTTCGCGGGCACCTGCTCAACGTACTTGGCAAGCGCCTGGACCTGCAACTGTCGAGCCTGCTGTTCGCTCGCGTGCTGAGCACCCGGATTGCCGCCAAGCCGGCGTCGATGGGGGCCTTCAGCACCCAGGTGAGGGAATTCGAGTCGGTCCGTGAGTTCTTCACTTCGTCCAGCGCCGCGCTGATCAGCGACCTGCCGTTCGTGGCCATCTTCCTGTTGCTCATCGCCGTGATCGGTGGCCATGTGGTCTGGGTTCCGCTGGTGGCCTGCGTGTTGATGCTGCTGCCGGGGTTGCTGACCCAGCGCCTGCTGGGGCACCTGTCGCGGCAGAACCTGCGCGAGGGGGCGATGAAAAACAGCGTGCTGCTGGAAGCCTTCGAACACCTGGAGACGGTGAAGGCCGCGCGTGCCGAAGGCCGTTGCCGCCAGCAGTGGGAAACACTCACGGGGGAACTGGCCGGTACCGCGATGAAGACCCACGCCCTGGCCTCTACCCTCAGCTACTCGGCCAGTATCGTCCAGCAACTGTGCTACGTCGGGGTGGTGGTGTTCGGCGTCTACCGCATAAGCGACGGGGCGATGACCGTCGGTGCCCTGGTGGCCTGTTCGATCCTTGCCTCGCGGGCCATCGCCCCCTTGTCCCAGGCGGCCGCCATCCTCGGCCGCTGGCAGCACACCAAGGTGGCACTGGAGGGACTCGACCAGCTGATGTCGGCCGAACAGGAGCGTCCCGTCGGCAAGCGCTTCGTGCACCGCGAGCGGCTCCACGGGCATTACCGCCTGGAGGGGCTGCGGCTGGCCCACGGCGATAGCCCGCCGGTGGTCGATGTGCAGGCGCTGAGCATCCAGGCCGGCGAGCGGGTGGCGCTGCTCGGCGGCAATGGTGCGGGCAAATCGACCCTGCTGCGGCTGCTCAGTGGCCTGCTCGACGCGCAATCCGGCCGGCTGTTGCTGGACGATATTGCCCTGAGCCAGCTCGACCCGGCCGACCGCCAGCGCGGCATCGGCTACTTGCCACAGGACGTGGCGCTGTTCCACGGCAGCCTGCGCGAAAACCTCAACCTGGCGAACGCTGCGCTGAGCGACGAGGAATTGCTGGAGGCCCTCGACGGTGTGGGGCTGGGCACTTTCGTGCGCGCCCACCCGTTGGGCCTGGACATGCCGATCCAGGGCAACGCAAGCCTCTCCGGCGGCCAGCGTCAGGCGGTCGGGCTAGCCCGGGTACTGCTGCAGGACCCGCCGATCCTGCTGCTCGACGAGCCGACAGCGGCCTTCGACCAGAACAGTGAGAAACAGGTGATCGACTACCTGCAGAAGTGGCTGGGCCGGCGCACGTTGATCATTACCACCCACAAGAAAAGCGTGCTGGCGCTGGTGGACCGAGCAGTGGTGCTGCGCAACGGCCAGGTGATCATGGACGGCCCGCTGAATCAGGTGGTGCTGGGCAACCAGGTGCAGGCGCCACAGGTCGCCGAGGGAGCGGGTCATGGCTGCTGAAAATGACGCTGTACAGCTGCGCCGGCAATTGGCCGATCCCTTGCTGGCGACCACTCACCCGGTCTACCGTCCGCTGCTCTGGACCCTGCTCGGCAGCGTCTTGCTGTTCGTCGCCTGGGCCGCCTGGGCGGAACTCGATGAGGTGACGCGCGGCGACGGGCGCGTGGTGCCGTTCAGCCGCATCCAGAAAATCCAGAGCCTGGAAGGCGGCATTCTCGACCGCCTGCTGGTGCAGGAAGGCGACCTGGTGGAGGTCGGCCAGCCGCTGCTGCGCCTTGACGAGACGCGCTTTCTCACCAATTTCCAGGAGTCGGCCAACCAGGCCGGCGTGCTGCGGGCGGCCATCGCCCGGCTGGACGCCGAGGTGCTGGGCAAGGCGGCCATCGAGTTCCCGCCCGACATCGATCCGCAGGGGCCGCTGGCGCGCTCCGAGCGCGAGCTGTTCAAGTCGCGACGGGACAAGTTGCTCGAAGGTAGCCAGGCGATCCAGAGGCAGATCAGCCTGGCCCAGAGCCAGCTCGACCTGGTCCGGCCGCTGGTGGCCAAGCGTGCGGTGAGCCAGATGGAGGCGCTGCGGTTGAGCCAGGACATCGCTACCCTCAACGGCAAGCTGACCGAGTTGAAGAGCAGTTACTTCCAGGACGCCTACACCGAGCGCTCACAGCGCAAGGCCGACCTCAGTGCCCTGGAGCCGATTGTGCAGCAGCGCCAGGACCAGTTGCGCCGTACCGGGATCGTCTCGCCGGTGCGTGGGCGGGTCAACACCGTGCTGATCAATACCCGCGGCGGTGTAATCCAGCCCGGCGAGGCGATCATGGAAGTGATTCCGGTGGAGGACCGCCTGCTGGTAGAGGCCAGGATCAAGCCGCGTGACGTGGCCTTCCTGGTGCCGGGCATGCCGGCCAAGGTGAAGATCACCGCCTACGACTTCAGCATCTATGGCGACCTCAAGGGCACCCTGGAGCAGATCAGCGCCGACACCATCGAGGAGGACACGCCCCATGGCAAGGAATCGTACTACCAGGTGCTGATCCGCACTGACGGTAGCCAGCTCAAGCGCGGCGAGGAGGTGCTGCCGATCATTCCCGGCATGGTGGCCGAAGTGGATATCCTCAGTGGCAAGCGCAGCGTCCTCAATTACTTGTTGCGCCCGCTGATCAAAGCCCGTCTTTACTGACTTGGAGCGTCAGGGCATCAGTGCGGATGCCAGCAGCTTGATTGCCGACGTGCGGTGATGGCCAGCACTGTAGGCCAGCACTATGTCGCGGCAGTACCTTGGTTCTTCGCTCAGAATCCGGGCGTTTGGCGATCGCTCCAGCAATGACGGCCATTGCGGTACCAAGGAAACGCCTTGCCCCAGCGACACCAACTGGCTGATGGCCTCGAGCGCATCCAGGTCGCAAGCCACGCTGGGCGCGAGACCCAGATCGTCCAGATAACGCTGGGTTATCAGGCCGCCCCAGGAATCGACGGCATATCGGATATAGGGCCCGGTGGCCAGCATTGCCTGCGCTTCAGCCCGGGAGGCTGCGGCAGGTGCCAACAAGCACAGCGGTTCGCTGCGCAACGTGAGCGTTCTCAACGATTTTGCTGTCTTGAAGGGTGGCGCCACCAGAATTGCCGCATCCAGTTCCTGATTGATCAGCTTGTCATGAAGCAGTTTCGAGTCACCGGGCGTGATGGTGAGTTTGAGGTCCGGCGCGGAGGATGACAAATGCTCCAGTGCTGCCGGTACAAGGCCGGTGAGGGCGGTTGATATTGCGCCAATGCGCAGTTCCCCGGTCAGCGTATCGGCGTTCAGGTCGTTCCTGAGCTGATTGGCATGCTCGACGATGCAACGTATCCGAGGAATCAATGCCAGCAGCTTTTCTGTCGGCCTTATCGCGTGTGCCTCTCTATTGAAGAGAGTGCAGCCCAAGTGTTTCTCCAGGTTTCGAATGCGCAAACTTATTGCAGCGGCTGAAACATTTGCTTTCTTTGCTGCACCCGCAATGGAGCCGCATTCAACTACAGACATGAGGCTTTCCAGATTTTGAATGTCCATAAGTAATGTTTATGCTCAGACCAAGTGTCGGTGGGTGTACATGAATGCCGGGCGGTGTGAGGATAGTGGCTCCGTTCGAGGAGTACCATCATGTTGACACCTTTTCATGTTGCTTATCATGTCAAAGATCTGGATGAAGCAAGAAAATTCTATAAAGAGGTTCTTGGCTGTGTCGAGGGGCGTAGCACTGATACGTGGGTAGACTTCGAGTTCTTTGGTCACCAGATATCTCTGCATGTGGGCAAGCCCTTTGAAACCAGCCGCACTGGCAAGGTCGGCCCGCACCTTGTACTGATGCCTCATATCGGGGTGATATTGCCTCTGGATCGCTGGCAAGCCTTGGCTGAACGCTTTGAAGTGCTGGGCGTGCAGTTCGAAATTCCACCGGTTGTACGTTTCGAGGGTGAGCCTGGCGAGCAGAGGACAATGTTTTTCCTGGACCCAAGTGGTAATCCGATCGAAATCAAGGGGTTCAAGAATTTGAGTGCAATCTTTTCCTCGTAGTGTTTTATAAGAACAGAGATCAGTCCTGTGAGAATAAAAATAAATTTAATCACGCAAATTGCAATTGGTCTGGCTGTCGGTATATGCGTTGGCGTGTTGTTGAATCATTTTCCCGATTACAAGGGGTGGTGGATCGAGCAAGTGCTACAGCCGGCGGGCGACGCATTTATAAAACTGATGAAAATGATCATCGTGCCGCTGGTGTTTTCCTGCATGGTGGTAGGCATAGCCGGCTCTGGCAAGCGCGCCCTGGGGCGGGTGGGAACAAAGAGCCTTGTCTATTTCTTTGTTGTGACCGGGGTCGCAATCATTTTCGGCCTGCTGGTCGGTAACGTGCTCCAGCCAGGCGCCGGTGCGGGCTTCGCCGTTTCATCGGCGAGTGAAGCAGTGCCACCGGTGCAAAATGGTTCGGCAGGGCTCGGCAAGGTATTGTTAGGCATCATTCCTGATAATGTAGTGGCCGCAATGGCAGAGGCGAAGCTGTTGTCGGTACTGTTCTTCGCCATCTTGTTCGGGGTGGCACTGTCTACGCTGGATGAACCCAGGAGGCAGCCTTTGGTTGCCGTGCTGCAGACGGTAGTGGATACCATGTTCAAGGTCACTCATATGGTTATGGCCTACTCACCAATCGGCATCTTTGCCCTGATAGCTGTCACCGTGTCGACCTTCGGGATTGATTCACTCATGCCGCTGGCAAAGCTGATAGCCATTACCTATGTGGCGGTACTGTTCTTCGCGATTGCCGTGCTGGGCCTTGTCGCCAGGGCTGTTGGCGAAAATATCTTCGAGATCATCAAGGCCTTCAAGGATGAACTGATACTGGCCTTCAGCAGCGCGAGTTCTGCCACCGTCATGCCGCAATTGATGGCCAAGACCGAAGCACGGGGTGTGCCGCGAGCTATCACGTCGCTGGTGATCCCGTTGGGTTATTCATTCAATCTGGATGGCGCGTCGCTGTTTGCGGGCCTGGGTACGCTGTTTATCGCGCAGGCCTACAATATTGAACTGGCCTTGGCCGACCAGGTCATGCTGGTATTCATCATGGTATTGACGTCCAAAGGCGCTGCCGGAGTGCCCGGGTTCATGTTTGTGATTCTGACTGCAACCCTGACAGCGGCAGGTTTGCCATTGGAAGGCGTGGCCCTGATTGCAGGGGTATATCGATTGATGGACATGCCCGTTACGGCACTGAACGTGCTCGGCAATGCGTTGGCGCCGATCGTGGTCGCAAAATGGGAAAGCCGCGGTGGAACATCAGCGGCTGATGTCGTGGTTACGGAGCAATCATCTCGATAGCAGATGGGCAGGCTCTTGCAGCGAGGCATTTGGAACGGGAATTGCTGCATTGCTGAAAACCTGTGCATTGTGGGGATACGGCCATGCTTCCGGAAGATCTGTACGTCATGTTCCTCTTCGCCGTTGCCGTGCTGGCCCTCGATGTGGCAGCCATCGTATTGTACCGGGGCGCCAAGCCCTGACCCCGGGTTCGGGGGCTTTCACCCTGAACCGGGTTATGTTCTACAGTGCAGGGACGTCTCTGTGTAAGGAAACAGATATGGCAAAGCGTCGGTGGGCAGTTGTCGCCATTTCGATCGCACTGGCAGTGGGCCCTGCGCTCACGTATGGCGACCCGGGTAACGGTAAAGGGCAGGGCCACGGCAAGGACAAGGGGCAGCATGGTCAAGGTCACGGGGGCTCGTATGGTGGGCCGTCGATAAACCGTGGCGATGTGCTGGGTATTCTCGACGGGCACCGCAATTACTGGAGCGCAGGGGCGGCGCTGCCCCCCGGCATTCAGAAGAACCTGGCCCGTGGCAAACCTTTGCCGCCGGGTATTGCCAAGAAGCTGGATGGCAGGCTGCTGGGGCAGCTCCCTCACTATGATGGCTATGAATGGATGCAGGCGGGTGCCGATCTGATCCTGGTCGCAGTCGCTACGGGGATCATCTACGAGGTATTGAACGGCGCGCTGGATTGACCTCAGGAGCGGGTGCCAGCAAGCACCTGCAGCGGGCTTGCTGGCAATTGCGCCGCAAGGCGCTCCCCGGGCTAGCGCTGACCACCCTCAGTTGCGCCACCCCCTTGCCGCCCGGTGCCTTCCGAGCCACTGCCATCCACACCCGGCAAGTCCCGGTTGTCATTCTGTTCCGCCGGCGGGCTGTCGGGGTCGTTGCCCTGTATGCGCGGGTCGGTGTTCCGTGGCACGGGTTTTTCGATCGGGTTGAGGGTGCTGTCTACGCCAGGCTTGGGCGCCGTGCTGTGCGGGTCGTCAGGGTAGGTGGGGCCGGTGCCGGCGGCCAGGGCCAAGGGCGCGGCGAGCAGGGTAACCAGCAGGATGCTTGAGCGGGGCATGGCAGGCTCCTTCGCTTCGGGTAGGGCTGATACTTCCTTTCGGCCCTACCCGAAACGTCAAGGTGCCATTGCCCCGATCAACGGTTACACCACCAGTGAAAGCAACATGATGAAGATGATGCCGACGATCGACAGGATGGTTTCCATCATGCTCCAGGTCTTGAAGGTTTCGGCCACGGTCATGTTGAAGTATTGCTTCACCAGCCAGAAGCCGGCGTCGTTCACATGGGAAAGGATCAACGAGCCGGCGCCGGTGGCCAGCACCAGCAACTCGCGGTTAACCCCCGGTACCAGGTCGATGACCGGTGCGACGATGCCCGCGCCGGTAATGGTGGCGACCGTGGCGGAGCCGGTGGCAATGCGGATAACCGCCGCTACCAGCCAGGCCAGCATGATCGGCGAAATTTCCGCCTGCACCGCCATCTGCCCGATCACGTTGCCCACGCCGGTGTCTACCAGCATCTGCTTGAAGCCGCCACCGGCACCTACGATCAGCACGATCGCGGCGGTCGGCGCCAGGCTTTGGTCGAGCATCTTCATGATCTGCTGGCGGTTGAAGCCACGGGCCGCACCGAAGGTGTAGAAAGCCAGCAGCAGGGCGGCGAGCAGGGCAGTGATGGGGTGGCCGATCAGGTCCATCCACTGGCGCACGATGTGCTCGGCAGGCAGCACCACGTCGGCGAAGGTCTTCAGCAGCATCAGCACCACCGGCAGCAGCACGGTGACCAGGGTGATGGTGAAGCTCGGCAGGTTGCCCTGGTCGGACTCCTTGGCGATCTGGTCCATCAGTTCCTGGGACGGGCTACCCGGGATGTAGCGGGAAATGAAGTTACCGAACAGCGGGCCGGCGATGATGGCGGTAGGCAGCGCCACGATCAGGCCATAGAAGATGGTCTTGCCGATGTCGGCATGGAAGATGCCGATCGCCAGCAGCGGGCCCGGGTGCGGGGGGACCAGGCCATGCACCACCGACAGGCCGGCCAGCAGGGGGATGCCGATCTTGATCAGCGACACGCCCGAGCGCCGGGCAACGATGAACACCAGCGGAATCAGCAGCACGAAGCCGATCTCGAAGAACAGCGGGATGCCCACCAGGAAGGCGGCGAACATCATCGCCCAATGCACGTTCTTCTTGCCGAAGGCGCGAATGAGGGTTTGCGCGATCTGGTCAGCGCCCCCGGAGTCGGCCATCAGCTTGCCGAGCATGGTGCCCAGGGCGAGCACGATGCCGACGAAGCCGAGAACACCGCCAAAACCGTCCTGGAACGATTTCATGACCTTGGCCACCGGCATGCCGGAGGTCAGGCCAAGGAAGCCGGCCGCGATGGTCAGGGCGACGAAGGGGTGGACCTTGAAGTGGGTGATCAGCAGGATCAGCCCGACGATGGTAACCAGCGCGTCGAGTAGCAGGAAGGTATCAGTAGCCAGTCCGAACATGGTGTGAAGGCCTCGGTCTTATCGTTGTTTTGGCGTAACTTTTTTTGCAACTTTGCGCACGTTTTACGGGGCAGGGTAGCGCTGTCTTTAGTGAGCCAGGAAACCCGCCGGGGTCAGGCGGTTTGTGCCAGGCCTCGCTCACCGCGGCCCTTTAGCCAGCTGTCCACCGCTTCGGCAAGTGCTTCGATGGGCTGTGTGGCATCAAGTGCCAGGGTCAGGGGTTCACCGTGTGGCGGTTCCAGGGCAGCGAACTGGCTGTCGATCAGGCTCGCCGGCATGAAATGCCCGGGGCGGGCCAGCACGCGTTTTTCGGCTTCGGCAGGCGACAGTTCGAGGAATACGAACACCAGCCCCGGTACGGCATCGCGCAGGGTGTCGCGGTAGCGGCGCTTGAGGGCCGAACAGGTCAGGATCGGACGTTCCCCGGCCGCGGTCGTGGCTTGCAGTTCCTGGCCAAGACGCACCAGCCAGCCGGCACGGTCGCTGTCGTCCAAAGGGATGCCAGCGCTCATCTTGCGGATGTTTTCGGCAGGGTGGAAAGCGTCGCCTTCGATCAGGCGGCCGCCGCTTCGGGCGGCGATGGCAGCACCGATGCAGCTTTTGCCGCAACCGGCCACGCCCATCACCACGATGGCGGACAGGGGAGAATTCATCAGTACCTCCTGCGGGTGAGATAGCGCTGTCTCGTCCTGGACGAGCAGGCACTTCCCCCGGTGTTATTGGTCTTGTCCTTACGCAGTATGGACGCTTGGCGGCGAGCGCGTGGCGGCTGCTACCAAAGATTACATTGCCTGCGTCCTGAGACAGCGCTACCTTAGTGGCCGTTCCCTTTCCTTGCAAGTAGTAAAATTACAACATCCATGTCCCGCACCGGCTCCCGCACCACAGGTCGTCCCACCCTGGCAGAAGTTGCCAGGCTTTCCGGGGTTTCCCCGATTACCGCCTCGCGTGCCCTGCGTGGGGTCAGTACGGTTGCACCGGAACTGGTGGAAAAGGTCGTTGCGGCGGCAGCGAGCCTGGGCTACGTGGCCAACCCGGCGGCCCGTGCCCTGGCTTCGGCACGTAGCCAGTCGGTAGTGGTGTTGATCCCGTCGCTGTCCAACCAGCTGTTCATCGACACCCTGGAGGCCATTCACGAGGTCATGCGCCCCCGTGGGCTCGAGGTGCTGATCGGCAACTATCATTACGACCTTGCCGAAGAAGAGAACCTGATCCGCAACTACCTGGCCTATCAGCCTTGCGGCATGCTGCTGACCGGTTTCGAGCGCAGTGAGGCATCGCGGCAGATGCTGGCGGCCAGCGGCGTGCCCTGCGTGCACATGATGGAACTCAACGGCGAGGCCGGGGCGCTTTCGGTCGGTTTCTCGCAACAGCAGGCCGGCCGCGCTGCGGCCCGCCACCTGATCGAGCGTGGGCGCAAGCGCCTGGCGTTCATTGCCGCCCAGCTCGACCCGCGGGTGATGCAGCGTGCCGAAGGGTTCCGCCAGGCGTTGGCCGAGGCCGGCTTGCAGGCGGCCGAGCTGGAAGTGCTGGCGCCGGAGCCTTCTTCCATTGCCTTGGGTAGCGCACTGTTCAGTCAGCTGCTGCAGCAGGCACCGGATGTAGACGGCATTTTCTTCTGCAACGACGACCTGGCCCAGGGCGCAGTGTTGCAGGCATTGCGCCAAGGGGTGGAGGTGCCGCGGCAGGTGGCGATGGTCGGTTTCAACGACCTGCCGGCTTCGGCGCACATGGTGCCGCGGCTGACCTCGATTCGCACGCCTCGGGCTGCCGTCGGGCGCGGCGCGGCGCAGGCGCTGCTGGCGTTGCTCGATGGCAGGCGGGTGCCGAATGCGCAGCAGGACCTGGGCTTTGAGTTGATGGTGCGGGAGAGCTCCTGACTACGCCTTGAGTGATAGGGTGGATTTGAAATCGGGCGCCGCCCGCGCGGCGCTCGGTCTCACAGGCGCCACAAAGCCCACGCCGTACGCCAGGCGATCTATGCTCATGACACCGCGCATAACAGGAGCCCGGCGTCATGTTCGATTTCCACCGCAAGTCCGACCTGGTCGAGATCCAGCGCACTCATCAGGCCTTGGCCAGTTTGCAGGCGAAGCTGGCGGCAATCAGCCGCTCCATGGCCATGATCGAATTCGCCCCCGACGGCACGATCCTCGATGCCAACGAGCGCTTCTGCCAGGCCATGGGCTACAGCGCCGACGAGTTGCGTGGCAAGCACCACCGGCTGTTCTGCGACCCCGCCTACGCGAAAAGCGCCGAATACCAGCAACTGTGGCATGAACTGGGGCAGGGAAAGGCCATCAGCGGTACTTTCGAGCGCGTCGACAAGGCCGGCCGTGAAGTCTGGCTGGAAGCCAGCTACATGCCGGTACTGAATGAACAGCATCAGGTCAGCAGCGTGATCAAGGTAGCGTCCGACATCAGTCAGCGGGTGATGCAGGAGCACGAGAGCGAAAGCCTGCTCAAGGCCATCAGCCGCTCCATGGCGGTGATCGAATTCACCCCGCAGGGCCGGGTGATCGAGGCCAACCAGAACTTCCTCGATACCATGGGCTATCGCCTGGACGAGGTGGTTGGCCGCCATCACGGGCTGTTCTGCCTGGCGCACGAGCGCGAATCGCCCGAGTACCGCGAGTTCTGGGCTTCGCTCAACCGTGGCGAATACCATTCGCACCGTTTTGAGCGCATCGACAAACATGGCCGGACGGTTTACCTGGAGGCTTCCTACAACCCGATCTTCGACAGCAAGGGCCGCTTGTACAAGGTGGTGAAGTTCGCCAGCGACATCACCCGCCAGGTCAGCACCCAGCAAAGTGCCGCCGATGCTGCCCATGCCAGTTCGGTGCAGACCGATGCCTGCGCACGCAAGGGCACCGAGGTCGTGCAGCAGGCGGTTCAGGTGATCGAGCAGATTTCCCATGAGCTCAACGACGCTGCACGCAGCATCGATGCGGTGAACAGGCAGTCGGATGTGATCGGGCAGATCGTGCTGACCATCCGTGGCATTGCCGACCAGACCAACCTGCTGGCTTTGAACGCGGCCATCGAGGCAGCCCGCGCCGGCGAACACGGGCGTGGTTTTGCCGTGGTGGCTGACGAGGTGCGCAGCCTGGCGGCGCGAACCAGCAAGGCTACCCTGGAAATCGTCGACGTGGTGCGGCAGAACCACGATCTGTCGCTGTTGGCCGTGGCCAGCATGCAGTCGAGCCTGAAGCGCACCGGCCATGGCGTGGCGCTGGCCAACGAGGCCGGGACGGTAATCATGGAGATCCAGCAGGGTTCACGGCACGTGGTGGATGCCATCAGCCAGATCAGTTCGACGCTGCAATTGCATTGAGTGTATCGCCCAGCTCGTCCAGCAAGGCCTCCAGGCTGGCTTGTAATTGCAGGCGCAAGTCAGCTGTCGGCAGGCCTTGGCCATGAGCCTGCTCGATGGCTTCGCAATCCGTGACCAGTGTACGCATCTTGAGCATTTTTGCCCCCCCCTTGATTCGGTGCGCCAGTGCGCGCACGGTGTCGCCGGGGGCGTCTGCTGCAAGTGCGCGCAAGCTGGCGAGGTCTTCGCTGATGCTCTGTGTCAGCTGTTCCAGCAAGTGCCGAATCAGTTGTTCATCGTCCTGGGTCAGGTGGCGCAGTTCGCCCAGGTCGAACCCGCTGGCGCTACGCGCCGGTGGCTGTTGCCGGGCAAGGGCCTGCGGCAGCCGGGCCTTGAGCGTGTGCAGGCCAATCGGTTTGAACAGGCATTCGTCCATGCCACTGGCCAGGCAGCGGGCACGTTCCTCGGCCTGGGCATTGGCGGTCACGCCAAGAATCCGGCATGCCGCCAGGCCGCGCTCGGCTTCGAGGTTGCGGATGCGACGGGTCAGTTCGTGGCCGTCCATGACCGGCATGCTGCAATCGGTTATTACCAGGTCAAAGCGCGCTGCCTGCCAGTGCGCCAGTGCAATTTCGCCGTTTTCAGCCAACGTCACGCGGTGCCCCAAGGTTTGCAGTTGCCGCTCCAGCAGCAGCAGGTTGGCCGGGTAGTCGTCGACCACCAGTATGTTCATCGGGCCGCTGCTGCTTTCCAGCGCCGGCGCGTGCTGCTGGACTTGCAGCGGTGCCGTGCAGGCGGGCAGTTGCAGGCTGACTTGCACTTTGGTACCAACGCCTTCGACGCTCTGCAAGCTCAAGTTGCCGCCCATCAACTCGGCCAGGGTTCGGCTGATGACCAGTCCCAGGCCTGCGCCTTGGCGTGCCCGGGGGCCGTCGGCCTGGACGAAGGCATTGAACAGCCGGGCCTGGTCGGCCGGGCTGATGCCGATGCCGGTGTCTCGCACAGTCAGTTCCACGGCCAGCTGGTCGTTGTCGGGGGGCGTGGGCAGCAGCAGGCTGGCTTGGACTTCGCCGCGATCGGTGAACTTGATGGCGTTGCTGATCAGGTTGGACAAGACCTGCTTGAGCCGCAGTGGATCAGCCAGCACCCAGACCGGCGCAGTGGGCAGCTCGCTATGCAAATGCAGGCCTTTGGCCCTTGCGTTGCCTTCGAACACGCGCACGCTGGCACGTACCAGTTCGACCAGGTCGGTGGGCACCGGCTGCAGGGTAATGTGCCCGGATTCGATGCGGGAAATGTCGAGAATATCGCCAATCAGTTCAAGCAGGCCGATGGCCGAATCATGAGCGGTCTGCAACGTCTGGGTGTCACAACGGCCGCCGCGGCTGTCTTCCAGGGCCAGCTCCAGCAGGCCGATCACGGCATTCATCGGGGTACGGATTTCATGGCTCATGGTGGCCAGGAAGGTGCTTTTGGTCTGGCTGGCCTGTTCGGCGTCGTCCTTGGCCTGGCGCAGTTGTTCGAGCAGGCCGCGGCTCAGCGCCAGCTGCGCTTGCAGCGCATGCTGGGCCTCGGTGCGCTGGTTGATCAGCTTGCGCAGGTAGCTGTTCCAGAACACCACCCCGGCCAGCAGCAAGGCTGACAATACCAGCACTTGCAGGGCCAGGGTGCGGTAGTCGCGCCAGGGGCTGTCGCTGACCAGGGTGCTGGTGCGCCAGCGGTTGATCAGCTGGTCCAGCTCTTCGGGTGGAATGCTCAGTAGTGCCTTGTCGAGGATGGCTTGCAACTGGGGCTGGTCCGCGGCCACGGCGAAGGCGGCGATGGCCGGGTCGTCGTCGAGCACACTGGCGATGCGCAGGCGGTCCTTGAACACATGGCTGATGTAGTAGGCAGCATTGATATGGCTGCTCAGGGCGACGTCGGCGGTACCGTTGGCCACGGCTTCCATCAGGCCGAGCGGGTTGTCCACCTCGACCACCCTGGCCTGCGGGTAGCGCTGTTGCAGCAGGGCCCGTTGCGGCGAGCCGCGCACCAGGGCGATGCGCTGGCCATCCAGCGCCTTGGCCTGCGCCGGTGATGCGTTGTCGCTGCGGGTTACCAGCACCCGCGGGCTGACCAGGTAGGGGCGGGTATAGCGCAGTTGTTTCGAACGGTCCGTGCCGTAGCCCAACGCGCCGATCATCTGCGCATCGCCGTGTGCCACGCGCTCGACCATCGCCTGTGCCGACGGGCTTTCGACCGGCTTGAAATGCAGCCCTGTGCGCAGCGAGATCTGCTTGAGCAGGTCGAGGGTAATGCCGCTGGGGCGGTGCTGGGCATCGTTGAAGGTCAGCGGCGCCAGTGAGGTGTTGACCAGTACGTTGATGGTGGGGTTGGCAGCGATCCAGGCTTCTTCTTCTGCGGTCAGGGCGGCGAGATGGCGCTGCAGCAGCAGGCTGGTGTTGCCACTGCTCCAGCGGCGCAGAATGTTCAGGCGCTCGCTTTCGCTGATGCGCGCCAGTGCCTTGTCGATCAATTGGTGCAGGCGCGGGTTGTCACTGGCCATGGCAAAGGCAAACGCCCCGGGGGCGACCTGGCAGAAATGGTCGATCTTCAGTGTGCCCTGGTAACTCTTGCCAATCGCGAAGTCGGTACTGATGGCATCGCCCAGGTAGGCGTCGGCTTCGCCCAGTTCGACGGCGGCCAAGCCGGCCAGGGTCGAGCGATACAGGCTCAATTGCGCCTTGGGGTACAGGGTGCGGACGCTACTGGCTGGCAGGTAATGATCGACCATGGCCAACCGCAGGCCGGCGAGGTCGGGCGTGTTCTTCAGGCTGCGCCCCTCGCGGGTGACGATGACCGGCAGGTCCTCGGCATAGGCCGCACTGAGGCTCAGCTGGGCATCCGCGGCCTCGAAGGCGTTGGAGCTGCCCAGCAGGTCGATACGGCCCTCGCGCAGGGCGGCAATGGCTTCGTGGCGGCTGTCGTAGCGTCGTACCTCGATGGGGATGCCCAGCTGTTCGGCGATGATACCTGCGTAATCGGCGCTCAGGCCTTCGTAGTCGCGTGGGCTTACATTGATTTCGAGCGGTGGGTAGTCGGGCCGCGAACTGCCCAGCACCAGGTGCTGGCGTTGCTGTAGCCATTGCCGCTCTTGTTGGGTTAGCGCAAGCGGGGTGGCGGCGCTGACCGAGCGGGCCAGCAACTGGCGGGGTTCGCTGTCGGCCAGCAGCGCGCCGGAACCGGCCAGGCCGATGGCCAGGAGGGCGCTTGCCAGCAGGCGCTTCATCGCTGCCAAGTGCTCAGTAGACGCTGTTGCGCTTGGCCAGGTCGACCATTTCAACCAGCGATTCGGTCTTGAGCTTTTCCATGATGCGGCCCCGGTAGGTGCTGATGGTCTTGGCACTGAGGTTCATGCAGGTGCCGATAAACTTGTTGTTCTCCCCCCGCGCCAGCCGCCGCAGCACCTCCATTTCCCGGTTGGACAGGCTGGCCAGGCGCACCGGTTCGCTTTCCAGCGAGTTGCTGTTGACCGACATTTGCGGGAAGGTCGAGTAGCCCTTGACCAGGGCCTTGAGGGCAAACAGCAACGCCTCGTGGTCTTCTTCCTTGGTAACGAAAGCGCCGATGCCGGCATCCAGGCAGCGCCGCACATACAGGTCGGTGGCCTGGCCGGTCAGTACCATGATCTTGGGGATCGGCTCCAGGCATTGCAGGCGCTTGATCACTTCCATGCCATCCAGGCCGGGCAGGCCGATGTCGAGAATGACAACGTCTGGGCGCAGTTCGCGGGCAACCTGCGCCACCTCGCTGCCATTGCCGACCTCGCCGATGACATGAAAGCGCTCGCGCTCGAGCAGTAGGCGCAAGGACAGCCGGACGATGGGGTGGTCGTCAACGATCAGCACGGTTGTCATGAGGAAAACTCCTGTCGAGGTGTGGTCCGCTTCCTTGATCACTCAGGAATACGTCTGCAAGTGGGGTTGTCGGAAGCGCTGCACGATACGACCATTCCCGAAATTTGGTAATGCCGAGTATAGAAGTGTTGAAAGTCCACGCAGTGTTTGTTGAAAAGTCCTACAAGTAACGGGAAAGACATCACCCTGTCATAGCGGCAATGTCTTGTTTGAGGTCGGTCAGGCGCAGGCGGAGTGCGGTTTGGTCACGCGCTGGGTCGAGGCGGGGTAGTTGGCCAGTGCGCGGCCGACCCGTGTCGGGCGTGCAACCAGCTGGCCGGTGCAGTTCGGGCAGCGGCCCTGGAAACGGGTTTCGGCGCAGGTGCGGCAAAAGGTGCATTCGAAGGAGCAGATCAGCGCGTCGGGGCTATCGCCCGGCAGGTCGGTATCGCAGCACTCGCAGTTGGGGCGTAGGTCCAGCATGGGCATGACTCCTGTTTGCAGGTGGGAACCTGGAGTCTGCTACGCCCGCGACGAACCTGGCAATGCTCAGTCGCCAGGGCGATACAGGTGGGCGTGCCCCGCGCGGTACAAGGCCGATTCGGCGAACGGTGTGTCGCCCAGTACATGGCCCACGAGGATCAGCGCGGTGCGCCGGAAGTCCTTGGCCGTGACGCGTTCGACGACATTGCCGAGGGTGCCGCGCACCCAGTCCTGATCCGGCCAGGTGGCGCGATGCACCACCGCCACCGGGCAGTGTGCGCCGTAGTGTGGCAACAGTTCATCGACGATACGCGACAGGTGCTTGACCCCCAGGTGAATCGCCAGGGTGCTGCCGTGGCGCGCCAGGTCGCCCAGTTGTTCGCCGGGCGGCATTGGCGAACTGTCGCCATAGCGGGTGAGGATGACGGTCTGTGCGACCTGCGGCAGGGTCAGTTCGCAGCCGAGCAGGGCGGCGCTGGCCGCCGTGGCGGTGACCCCGGGGATGATCTGGTAAGCGATGCCCAGCGCCTGCAGGTGACGGATCTGTTCACCGATGGCGCCGTACAGGCTGGGGTCGCCACTGTGTACCCGGGCCACATCCTGGCCTTGCTCATGGGCGCGGCGCATGGCAGCAATGATCTGTTCCAGGTGCAGTTCGGCACTGTTGATCACGGTCTCGGCCTGATGGCCCTCAAGCACGGCGGCCGGCACCAGCGAACCGGCATAGATGATCACCGGGCACTGGCGAATCAGCCGTTGGCCCTTGACCGTGATCAGTTCCGGGTCGCCGGGGCCGGCGCCAATGAAGTAGACCGTCATGGAATGTCCTTGCAGGAAAGAGGAGGGTGAAACGTTCAACAGGCCAGGGCGAGGGTAGCCGGGCCCAGTACCTGGCGCGTCAGCAGCAACCTGGCCGTGCCCAGCCGCTGGCTGGCCAGTGCCAGTGCCGCACTCTCGGCCACGCCCCAGCAGCCGCTGTGGGCATAGGCTGTGGCGGAACGGTGGCTGAGTTGGTGTGCGTAGGGTTGCAACTGCGCGCAATCGTACAACACCAAGGGCACGTCGAGGCGTTTGGCCAGCTGCTGCAAACCGGGTTCGCCGGCCTTCAGGCTGATGCTGGCGATACCGTGCAGGTCGGCCAACGCCAGGCCCTGGTTGTCGAGGGCCTGGCGTAGCAAGGTTTCCAGCGTATCCACCGGGCAACCCCGACGGCAGCCGACACCGGCGTAAAAGGCTGGCATCAGGCCTGGCTGGAGCGTCGGAACAGCCAGGCGCTGAGCAGGCCCAGGGCCAGCCAGAAGGCGGCGTTGGTCAGCCAGGAGGCCACTTTGAACTGGGTTTCCAGTGCTGCGGGGGCCAGGCTCTCGTGCACCTCGGGTTGCGGTGCACCGATCACATGGGGCATGACCAGCAGTACGGCGCCCAGTGCCTTCAGCAACCCGTGGCGAGCGAACACCAGCAGCGCCAGGCCCAGCGCAGTGGCACTGGCGGTACCGATCCACCAGGCCTGGCGTTGTCCCAGGTCGGCGGCTGCAGTACCTGGCAGTTCCGGCGGCAGGCCCAGGGTCGGGGCCAGGCAGAACACGGCGAAACCTGCCAGGCCCCACAGTGCACCCGTGCCGGCACGCTTTGGTTCGCGCAGGCTGTAGAGGGCGGTGAGGATCAGCGCGAAGCCGACCGCTACCACCAGGTTGCCGCCGGTGGTGGACAGTACCCGCTGCCAGCCGTCTTCCGGTGACCAGGCTTCGGCGCTGTGTTCATGGGCGGCCACTTCGCCAGCATGTTCGTGCTGGGCAGACGGGGCCGCGGACTCGTAGGTTTCAGCCTCGAGAATCAGCGGGGCGACCCAGAAGCTTTGCAGCAGGGTCAGCAGCAAGGCCGCCAGCAGCCCGCTGAAGCCCGCTGTACGGGCAATGCGTGTGATCATCGGGCGTACTCAGTGGCAGGGGAAGGCGGCGCTGTGGCGGGTGTCGTGGGCGGCGTTGTGCACGGCCTCGATGTGCGAGAAACCAGCGAAGTACACCAGGCACAGGCCCAGCAGGCTGGCGCCGACGGCGATGACGACACGCTGGCTGAGGGTGGCGGGGGTGGTAAGGCTGTGTTGCTTGGCGCTGGTGACGGGCATGACGCGTTCCTCTGCTTTTTGTGGGCAATGGGCAAGCGCGGCAGCCCCGAGCGTGGCGGCTCAGGGGAATGCAACAGCGCCCGCCCACCGCGGGGTGTTCATGAACGCCAGGCCGGTCTCCGGGCTTGCGAGGAGGAGCCAGGCTCCTGGAAGGCGTCACCTTCCCATGCCCGATGACCGGGCACAGTGGTACAGACGCTTCGCTCGCTTACCGTTGCGGGGGCAGCACCGGCCTTGTCCGGCCCTGCTGGAGGGCCTGCGACGCACCGGTTTCCCGTTTCACCCCATTGGGGGCACCTGAACGCGAGGCATAAGGAGAGCATGGGGGCGGGCTTGGCGTCAATTGCCCTGATGGCAGGGCTTGGCTTTGCAGTACCGGGAGCGTCCACCCACTTACCCGCGGGCAAACGCCGCCAGCTTCTCCCCATCCAGCCGGTAGCGCACCCACTCATCCTGCGCTTCTGCGCCCAACTTCTCATAGAAGCCAATCGCCGGCTCGTTCCAGTCCAGCACGCTCCATTCCAGGCGCCCACAGTTGTTCGCCACCGCCTCGCGGGCAATGTGCTGCAGCAACTGTCGCCCGGCGCCGTCGCCGCGTTGCTCAGGGGTGATGTACAGGTCTTCCAGGTAGATACCGTTGCGGCCTAGCCAGGTCGAGTAGCTATAGAAATACACGGCAAAACCGATTGCCCGGCCATCGCGCTCGCAAATCAGGCTGTGCACGGTGGTGCCCTCGCCGAACAGGCTGTGTTCGATATCGGCAACGCTCGCGATCACCTCGTGGCGGGCGCGTTCATACTCGGCCAGCTCGGTGATGAAGGCCAGGATCTGCTCGGCATCGGCGCGTACGGCAGGGCGAATGGTGAGGCTCATGGTGACGGCTTCCTTGGTCGGGTTGTAGCGGTACAGCAATGTGTATCTATGCAATATAGTTGAACTGTACCGGTCGCAGAGGAGGGCGACTCCGTTAGTGTGACAGGACCCGTCAAGAAAGTGGAATGCCTGCCATGCTTGCCTCTGCCGACCTGCTGACCGCCTTCGTGCTGTTTGCCTTCGTATCTTCCATCACGCCTGGCCCAAACAACACCATGCTGCTGGCCTCGGGGGTGAACTTCGGTGTGCGTCGCTCGATCCCCCATGCCATGGGCATAAGCGTCGGTTTCATGGTGATGGTGCTGGCCGTTGGCCTGGGCCTGGGCGAGGTGTTCAAGGCCTGGCCAGCGCTGTATACGGTACTGCGCTACACCGGCGCCATCTACCTGCTGTACCTGGCCTGGAAGATCGCTACCTCCGGGCCGGTCGGCACAGCCTCGCCCAGCGCCCGCAAACCGCTGGGCTTCTGGGGGGCGGCGGCATTCCAGTGGGTCAACCCGAAGGCCTGGGTGATGGCGGTAGGGGCGATCACCACCTACACACCGGCGCAAGGCTATGTGACCAACGTGATTGTCATTGCCGCCTTGTTCGCCTTGGTCAACCTGCCCAGCGTGGGCGTTTGGGTAATGTTTGGCAGCGCCCTGCGCAACCTGTTGCAGAATCCGCGCTGGCTGATGCTGTTCAATGTCCTGATGGCCTTGCTGCTGGTGATTTCACTGTACCCGCTGCTATTTGTAGAATCGGCGTTTTCCTGACCTCGCGAGTACAGTAGCCGATGCAGTTGATCCCTTGGTCTCACGAATGCGCCGAAGGCTTCACCCTGCGTGGCTGGCGAACCCCGGCCAGTGGCAAGCCGCTGGTGCACTTTCTGCACGGCAACGGCTTCTGCTGCCTGGCCTACCAGCCGTTGCTGATGCGCCTGGGCGAGCATTTCGACCTGTGGCTCAGTGATGTCCAGGGGCATGGTGACAGTGACCATGGCGGTGTGTTTCGTGGCTGGAACCGCACCGCTGAGCTGGCGGTGGACGCTTTCGCAGCCGGGCGAGGCGCGTATGGCGACGTGCCGCGCTTTGCCGTGGGGCACAGCTTCGGTGGCGTACTGACCGGCCTGATCCTGGCCAGTGAACCGCAACTGTTCACGCGTGCCGTGCTGCTTGACCCGGTACTGTTCAGCCGCCGCATGCTGGGCGTGATGGGGGTTGCAGCGCTGGTCGGCTTGCACCAGCGCCATGCCTTGGCGCGCAAGGCCGCCAGCCGCCGCAGCCACTGGCCTGACCGTGAGGCGGCCCTGGCTTCGCTGCAGGGCCGGGGGATCTTCAAGGGGTGGGCCGATGCGGCGCTGCACGCCTACATCGAGCACGCTATCGGTGACTGTGGCGAAGCGGTGGTGCTCAAGTGCCGACCAAGCCGTGAAGTGGAAATCTTCAGTTCGTTCCCCAAGCGCATGTGGGCGAGCCTGACGGCAATCCGCACGCCTACGCGGGTGCTGTATGGCGAGCATACCTACCCCTTCGTGCCCCATTCGGTGAGCCGCCTGGCGGCGCTCAACCCTCAGGTGACCGCCAGGCAGGTTGCAGGTGGGCACTGCTTCATGCAGGAACATCCTGAGGCTTGTGCCGAAGAAGTGCAGGCCTTCCTGCTGCAGGGGCCGGCGGGATAGCATTTCCAGACAGCACGGGGCGCAGAAGCGTGAGTAATCTTGGGCTTTGCCCGAGCATACGAACATGACTAGCCAGACCTCGCTACAGCCATCGTATCTGCAGAAACGCTACGACTACTCCTGCAAGACCATCGAGTCACTCAGGCAGGCCCTGTACAGCACGCTTGCACCGCTGGCGGGGCGGTCACCTCTGGCTGTGGTCAGCGTAGGCTCCTATGGCCGATGCGAGGTTTCCGCTGTTTCGGACATCGACTTCTTCATCGTGCATGACGCCAGTCTTCCGGCGGATCGTCTGGGCGACATATTGCGTCAGGTCAGCGACCTTGTCCGGCCCATCAGCCATCCGGGAGAAAGCGACGAGGTGAAATTTGGCCGTGGGGCACTGGCGCTGTACTCGGACTTGAGCGAACACATGGGCTGGAAATGCGAAGACACTACTGCGCTGACCAGGCGAATGCTGATGTTGTTCGAAGGCCGACCCCTCTTCGGGCATCAGGCCTTTGCCTGGTGGCAGAATGACCTGCTGTGCCGTTATGTACCTGCCGATCATGGAAGTGGGCTTGCCAGGTTCATGCTTAACGACTTGATCCGCTACTACCGCACGCTCATGGCGAACTTCGAGGAAAAGAGGGCCGAAGGCAAGGCGTGGGGGGTACGCAACATCAAACTGCAATTTTCGCGAAAACTGCTTTTTGCAGGCGGCATCGTGGCAATCGCCGAAGTTCATGGCCTGCGTGCGCCGTCGAAGGTCTTGCGCCTTCAACAATTGCTGGCTCTTACCCCTTTGCAACGCCTGGCGATGATCGGTCATTCCAACCCCTATAGCATGGCTCTGTTCGAAGACTACGCAGTCTTTCTCGAGTTGATATCTTCGATGGACAATCGCCGCCACCTGGACAGGTTGCCCCCCGGCCAGGCAATGGCGGATCCGGTCTATCGGGAACTCAGGATGCGGGGGCATGCCTTTTCGTTGAAGCTGGAGCATTGGTTGAGGTCGCAGTACACGGGGCATCCGATCCTTCACGCCGTGCTTTTCTGATTGTCCTGTAAATGGGACGATGAATGCCGTTTTAGCCAGCTATTGCATTATTCATGTCACTGGTAAGGTTATCTCAACCAAGAGGAGCCTTCTCATGAAAACGATTCTAGGTATTCACCGCAGCCCTCACGCCCATTGGGTAGGTGATGGTTTCCCGGTGCGCAGCCTGTTCACCTACGACAACCTGGCCAGCAAGATCAGCCCGTTCCTGCTGCTGGACTATGCCGGTCCTCATGACTTCACGCCAACCAGCGCGCGGCGTGGGGTTGGCCAGCATCCGCACCGCGGCTTCGAAACCGTGACCATCGTTTACCAGGGCGAGCTGGAGCACCGCGACTCCACTGGCGCGGGTGGCTTGATCGGCCCCGGTGACGTGCAATGGATGACGGCCGCCAATGGCATCATCCATGAAGAGTTCCATTCCCCGGGCTTCGCCCGCACTGGCGGTACGCTGGAGATGGTACAGCTGTGGGTCAACCTGCCGGCACGGGACAAGCGCGCCGCGGCGGGCTACCAGACGCTGCTGGCCGAGGACATCCCGGTGGTGGCGCTGGACGGTGAGGGCGGTAGCCTGCGGGTGATTGCCGGTGACTACCGTGGCCACGCTGGCCCGGCACGGACCTTTACCGCCATGGATGTCTGGGACCTGCGCCTGAATGCCGGTGCAGCCTTGCAACTGCCGGTGGCCGCCGGGCGCAATGCGGCGCTGGTGGTGCTGCGCGGCAATGTGCGCATCAACGGCGAGCGCGAAGCCGGCCCATCCAGCCTGGTGCTGCTTGACCGGGGCGGTGAGGACGTTGCCATCGAAGCGCTGGAAGGTGCCAGCCTGCTGCTGCTCAGCGGTGAGCCGATCGACGAGCCGATCGTGGGTTATGGCCCGTTCGTGATGAACAGCCAGGCAGAAATTGCCGAGTCGTTCGACGACTTCCATGCCGGGCGGTTCGGGCAGATGCAGGATGCGCGGGACAGTGCTGCGCATTGATCCTGGTTGATTGAATGGCTTGTCCGGCCCTGTCGCCGGCAAGCCAGCTCCCACCCCGACCGCGCTAACCTCAAGACCTGCGCAGTACCTGTGGGAGCGGGCAAGCCCGCGAAACAGGCGACGCGGTGGATGGCACGGGCTTCGCCCGTGTTCGCGGGCAGGCCCGCTCCCACAGGTACAGCGTTGCTCTCGAGATAGTCGCTACCTGTGGGCGCTGGCTTGCCGGCGATAGGGCCGGTACAGGTTTTACATTTGCTGGCATGATGCAGCCATGCCCAAGCTCACCCCCTTGCACACCGTGCGCCGATCATTGCCGACCCCCGGCCACCACACCCTGTGGCTGCGCTACCGTGCCCCTTACCACTGGCCCTCGACCCTGGCCTTTCTCGCGGCACGCTGCATCCCCGGCATCGAGACCTGCTTCGATGGCACCTACCGCCGTACCCTGGTGGTTGCCGGCCGCCACGCCGTGCTGCACGCGACGCCTTCTGGCAGCCAGCACCTGCGGGTCCGCCTTGAAGGTGTCCCAGCCCTTGCGCTACCCGGCCTGATCGCCAGGCTGAGGCGGGTCTTCGACCTTGATGCCGACCCCGCGCGCATCACTGCCGATCTGTCCCGCGATCCGTTGATGGCCCGCCTGCTGCAGGAACGCCCAGGCTTGCGTGTGCCACAAGGCTGGGACCCCTGCGAGCAGGCCGTGCGCACTGTGCTGGGTCAGCAGGTCAGTGTGGCCGGGGCCATGACCCTGGCCGGCCGCCTGGTACAACGCCACGGCGTGGCTTTGCGCCGCCCCGCACCGGGCCTGAGCCACGTGTTTCCGGCGCTGCCGGTGCTGGCGGCTGCGCAGTTCGATGGCCTGGGCATGCCGCGGGCGCGCGCGGCCACCCTGGGCACGCTGGCCAGTGCATTGCTCGCCGAGCCTGGGTTGCTACGTCGCGGGCAAGTGCTGGATGAGCTGCTGCGCAACCTGTGCCAACTCAAGGGCATCGGCCCTTGGAGCGCGCATTACCTGGCGCTGCGCCAGGCCGGAGCGGCCGATGCCTTGCCGCTGGGCGATGTGGCGCTGGTCAAGGCATTGCGCCTGCTCGAAGGCGATGGCGCCCAACTGGCGCAACGCGCCCTGGCCTGGCGACCCTGGCGGGCCTACGCGGCCCAGCACCTGTGGGCGTCGCTGGGGCCTGCCGGGACCACTCGTCGTCAAGTCTGCCATTGCGTTCGAACCCCGCGCGCGGGCAAGCAATCTTCCACTAAGGTGCTAGAGGATTCCCTGCCCGATCATTGCCCCGGCGTATGAACGCCTGCCGTGGCATGCGCAATATCAATTGGCACCGCGCCTGACAAAGGCGTACTCACACAACAGACCATCGCACAGAGAGGGTCGTACCATGTCGTTGATAGGAGTTTCGATGCTAGAAATGCGGCAGATGATCGAGCAGGCCTGCCTGCCCGACCGTTGTGAAGTCAGCTGCCCGGACGGCGCCAACCTGACCATCCGCCTGGGTCAGGGCCAGAGTCTCGAAGAGGGCGTGACCCTGAGCGGGGTCCCGCTGCAAAGCCTCAACAGTTGCCGTGACCTGGTCAACCTGGTGGGGCAGCTGCACGCGCTGCGTACCAGCCACCCGGCGCCACTCAAGGCGATTGCCTGAGCGCGCCCGCTGCGCCCGGTCAGCCGAGGTTGGCCGGGCGCACATATTCCGGCATCAGGCCGTTGAACCAGAACAGGATCATCGCCACCAGGATGGTCACCAGCAGCAGTAACCCCACCCCCCACACACAGGTCGCGAACAGCATGGCCTGCTCCTTCTTCAGCCGCAGGAACGTCTGCAACCCGCCATACAGCAACACGCTGGCATACGCCGAGGCTGCCAGCAGTGCCGCCAGTGCCAGCCAGCGAATCGGCAGCAGGCCTGCCACCCCGGCAAAGAACCATGGCGTGGCGCAGTAGGCGGCAAAGCCGATGCACTGGTTGAGACTGGGCTGTGCATCGAAACCGCGCGACATCCAGCGAATCATCGTGCCCATCAGCATTACCCCGGCCACCGTGGTGACGTAGAGCAAGCCTGCCAGCTGCACAGCACTGCCCATACTCAGGCGTACCCGTTCCTCGGCCGCCAGGCTCCAGCCGAAGGTGGTGGTGCCGACGAACAGGCACACCGCGGGGATCAATGCCAAGGCCAGCAGGCGCGGCAGATATTGCTGCGGGTGGTCTTCCTCGGCCCGGCGAATTTCCAGCCAGGCGTCGGCGGGGTGGGTGAAGAGCTTGAGCAACGGACTGTTCATTGACGTTCTCCGCGTTCTCCGGGGGGCGTGGGCCCTTTTGCTATGGAGACGTGCCGCGCCCGCTGGGTTCAGTCGGGTTGATCGCCGTTGATCGTGTTACAGCAGTTCCAGCAACAGGTTCAGGCCGCCATCACCGCATTTGCCCTGATCGCGGACCACGCCGTGGTAGCTGCGCCCGTCCCAGACGAAAGCCACGCTGTGAGCTCGGTCGACCTTGTCGGGCAGCGGCGGGCAGATGTGCAGGCGCAGGCCCGGGCGGCCTTGCAGGTTGAGGGCGGCGAGCTGGCATTGGCACTCCACGCTTTGAGCCACCGGGCCGAACAGGGTATCGCGTACATAATCGAGCTGTACGGAGGCATTGGGCGCGCGGCAAGGCATTTTCATGGGCGCACGGCTCCGCTGTAACGGGTCGGGGAACAGGGCTGACAGGGCATGGCGGGCTCCAGGCTGAAAAGGGCGTGGCTTATCGTTTGAAGCTTGCCTGGCCAAGATGTTCAACGTGTTTCATGTGCGTTCATCCTGTTTGTGCCAGCTGACGGGCCGCAGGCTCCATTCAGCCACCAGCCCTGCGCAAGGTCAGGTTGATCCGCCGTTCACCCAGGCGCGGATGCATGCCGGGCTTGATCGGCAACACGCCGTGAAAGCGCAAGCGGTCTTCGCCGCCCCAGACCAGCACATCACCGTGGCTCAGCGGGATGCGCCGGGTCTTGTCGGCGCGCTGCAGGCCACCGAACAGGAACACCGCCGGCAGGCCCAGCGACACCGACACGATGGGCTGGCCGAAGTCCTGCTCGTCGCGGTCCTGGTGCAGGCTCAGGCGGGTGCCCGGGAGGTAGTGGTTCACCAGGCAGGCATCCGGCACGAAACCGTCGAACCCGGCCATGGCCGCGGCGCGGGCGGCCAGGTCGAGCAATACCTGGGGCAGGGCGGGCCAGGGCTTGCCGCTGAGTGGGTCATTGGGGCTGTACCGGTAGCCGTGTTCATCACTGACCCAACCCAGGGTGCCACAGTTGGTCAGGCCGACTGCCATGCGCAGGCCACCCGGCGTATGCATGTGCCGGAACGGCGCGGCGCGCAGTACCGGGCGCAGGGCGTCGAGCAATGCTTCGATTTCGGCCAGGGCGAAGCCGGGCAGCAACACGGTGTGGCTGGCCAGGCGTTGCGGCTGGGGGCCGAACAGGTCGAGGTCGGACTGGATCATGGGCTTTGTATCGGGTTGGGTAGGGACCATTGTAATGCGCTTGGCAGGCTTGGCCTATTCGCGGGCACGCCCGCTCCCACAGGGTTGGCACAGGCTCTGACGGCAGTGGGGTACCTGTGGGAGCGGGCGTGCCCGCGAACAGGTCGGCAAGAAAAAGAAGTGCTGACAGGAATAAAAAGGAACCGCGGCACCAGGGAGAGGAGCACCGCGGTTCAAGGGGGAAGCGTCTACTGCTGAGTCACCGTGGCCAGGTTCGCGCTGCCGAGCTGGCTGATGGTGGCGGTCTGGGTGGTACCACTCTGGTCGACATACGCCTGGTTGCCCTGGCCGCCCTGGGTCACGTAGGCGATGTTCATGCTGTCAGCCTGCTTGATGGTGGCTTCGTTGCCGCCACCGTACAGCTGGTTGGTGTAGCTCTGGTTGCTGTAGCCGGATTGGTCCAGGGTGATGGCGTTGCCGTTGCCCTGGCTGTTGCCGTAGGCATAGTTGTCGGTACCCCGCTGGTCGGCCACCAGAATGTTGTCGGTACCGTTCTGCTCGAAGTACAGCTCGTTGTTCATGTCGGCCTGCTTGGTCTGCATCTGGTTGCCGGTGCCTTTCTGGGTCAGCGTGGCCAACTGGTTGTCACCGTTCTGGGTCAGGTTGACGCCGTTGCCATTGCCGTTCTGGTTGATGGTGGCATTCTGGTTGGTGCCGAACTGGCCGCCCACCTTGGCGCCTTTCCAGTTGCTGGCGGTGATGCTGTTGCCATTGCCCTTGGTGTTGATGGTCAGGTTGAGATTTTCACCGTTCTGGTAGGTGAAATGCAGGTTGTTGCTACCGGTCTGGGTGATGGTGGTGGTCGAGTGGTTGGTCTCGAACTGGTCCGACCAGCTGGCGTTGGCCGTGCCCTGTTGCGACAGGCTGACCTTGTTGTTCATGCCGAAGCTCTGGTCGATATAGCCTTCGTTCATCTGCCCGGACTGGGTCACGGCGGCCTGGCTGCCGGTCTGGTTGTCCTGCCACACTTCCACCGAGTTGCCGCCACCGTACTGGCCAATGCCGATGGTGCCGCCGTTACCGTCACGCTGGTCACCATACGCCCAGTTGCCCTGGCCATCCTGGTAGACCTGGATATCGCCATCAACATGGTTCAGGTGCTCGGCGGCGGCATAATTGTCCTGGCCGGTCTGGTTGATGGTGCTGCGGTTGTTGCTGCCGCCGTAGGTCTGCTCGATGAAGGCTTCGTTGCGCTGGCCGGACTGCCAGGTGGTGGCCTTGCTGCCCTCCTGGCTGTCCTGCCAAACGGTCGAGGTGTTCTCGGCGCCTTGCTGGGTTTGCAGCGACTGATTGCCCAGGCCCAGCGACTGGCTGGCAAAGGCATCGTTGTAGCTGCCGCCCGCGTGTTGGGTGATCTGGCTGCCGTTCTCGAACAGTTGCTCGGCGTAGCCGGCGTTGTACTGGCCGGTGGCGCTCTGCCGGATATCGCTGGTGCTCTCGGCCTGCACCGCCATGTGATTGTGGCCCTGGCCGGTCTGGGTCTGGGTGGCCGAGGCATATGGCGCCAGGGTCTGGCTGACTTCGGCGATGTTTTCCTTGCCGTCCTGGGTCTGGGACGAGGTGCTGTCAGCAGCCATGGCCTGACCTGCAAGGGCCAGGACGATAGCGGCACTTAACGGAGCGAGCTTGTACATGGGGGTGCCTCCAGGTCTATCGGTATTGGGTGATCTGAACGTGCTGGCCAGTGCCGGCCTGGGTCACGGAGCTGTTGAGGCCCGTGCCGGCCTGTACGATGCTGGCGCTGTTGTCATTGCCGATCTGCTCGATGGCTGCGCTGTTGCTGCTGCCGCTCTGGCGGATCGACGCGCTGTTGCCGTTTCCCTGTTGGCGGATGATGGCCATCAGGTCACTGCCTTCTTGCAGGATGTACGCTTCCTGCGCACCGCCGGCCTGAACGATGCGGCCCAGCAGGGCCTGGCCGTTCTGGTCGATGGCGGCGCGGTTGCCCGAACCTTGCTGCCCGATCACCGCAGCCTGGCCGACGCCGGCCGGCAACAGGCGGATGATCACCGGTTCACCGAGGTCGTTGCCGGGTGCGAGGTCGGCATTGTCCAGCAGGTCCTCGGCCCAGCAGGCCTGGCCCGCCAGGGCCAGGCCGAGCAGCAGGGGGTACAGGCGCTTCATTGCAACCTCCGGCCTTTACTGCACGGCTACGTTGACAGTACGTGTGGTGCCCTGGCTGGTGGTGATCGTCGCCGTCGGTGCCGCAGTCGGGATGATCGTGGTGCTGTTGCTCACCGCCAGGCGCCAGCGGCCGGTCAGCGCTACGGTGGCGGTGCCAAGGGTCTGCACGCCGGTCGTGGTGGTTACCCGTACGGTGACGGTATTGCCGGTGGTGACCGACGAGGTACCGCTGAGGTCCCAGTTGTAACGGTTGTTGGAGCGTGCCGTGACCGTGGCCGCCGTGACCGTGAAGGTTTCGGCGGCGGGCCGTGGCGACACGTTGACGGTGACCGTGCCGGGGTTGGACAGCGCCCCCAGCGAGTCACGAGCCTGGTAGGTGAAGGTGGTGGTGAATGCCGAGGTCACCGTGGCCGGTGGGGTGTAAGTCACCGTGGTGCCGTCGGTGCTGACGGTGCCCCGGCCGGCAGCCGGCTGGGTGACGGCAGCAACGCTGAGCGGTACGTTGCCTTCCGGATCGGTGTCGTTTGCCAGTACGTTGATGGTCAAAGGCACGCCGAGGGTGGCGACGGTTTCCGGGTTGGCGGTCGGGGCCCGGTTGGGCGCCACGTTGATGGTGACCGTGGCCGGTTCCGACTTCATGCCCTTGGCGTCCACCGCCCGGTAGCTGAAGGTGGCCACCACGGGTTGCGTGGCCCCGGCTGGCGGGGTGTAGGTGACCGAGGTGGTGCCATTCATCACCACGCCGCCAAGACCGGCACCGGGCTGGGTCAGGTCGCTGATGGTCAGCGGCACGTTGCCGTCCGGGTCACTGTCGTTCTGCAGCAGGTTGAGGGTGATGGGGATACCGACGCTGGTGCTGCCGATATCGGCCCGGGCCAGCGGTGGCTGGTTGGCCGCTTCGACCGGCGCGTTGCCGACGACCACCACCGGTTCGACATCGCTGCCGCCACGTGCCGACTTGACCGTGATGGTGGCCGGTGGCTGGGGCACGTCGTTGACGGTCAGGCTTTGCAGCGTGCCGGCCTTGGACAGGCGACCGTAGCCCTGGGCGAGCAGGTCGGGGATCGCCACTTCATCACTGGAACTGGCTTCGATCAGCAGGCGCTTGGTGGCCCAGTCGTAGCGTGCGGTGCTGACCTTGACCACGTCGGTGAGCTTGCTCGACAGCGCGGTCGGCTGGGTGCCGCCGGCGCTGTTGCTGGCGGTAACCACCACCACCGCAGGCGGTGCGGCCTGGCCGAGTTGCTGGTGGAAGAACAGCCCGTTGTTGTCGGCGGTGAGGGTGAACTGGCACGGCGAAGGCGGGGTGCCGACCAGGGCAATGCCATTGCGCATGCACAGGCTGGCTGCGCTGGGCGCCTTGGCGAACACCTCCGTGCGGGTGCCTGTGCCGTTGCGTGAGTAGGTGGCACGTTCCAGGGTGACCGGTGTTTGCGCGCGCGGGTCCAGCACCTTGCCCGAGACCGTGAAGGTGTTGGTCTGGATGGTGCCAGCAGGGCCTTGAATGCGCACGAAGTTGGTATTGAACGGGCTGCCGGTCACCGCTTCGGTGATATTGGGGTCGCCGATGTAGGTTTCGGTGGCACCGGTATCGGGGTTGACCTCGGTATATGGCCCGCCAACCCCTTTCAGCCAAGGGCCGATCGCTCCCGCCAGCGCTCCGCGGAAGTTGCCTGGTGCGCCGATGCCGATGTCGCGGGTGATGTTGATTGCCCGTCGGCCTGGCGTGGTGACGTTGACCGTCTCTACACCGTATGGGTGGGTGATGGTGTAGGTGCCGGCAGTGGGCACCGACACGCGGATACGGATGCGGGCGAAGCTCTGTTGGTCCCCGTCCACCGGGTTTTCGGCAGCAAAGGCTGCTTCCACGCCAGCGACGTAGACTTCCAGTTCGTAGCCACTGTTGCCCACGGCCGGGATGGAGGTTTCGGCCAGGAACCAGAACATTTCCGGTGGCCAGTTGTCGGGAAACACCAGCGGCAGGGTGTCGTCGTAGATACCCGGTTCGGGTAGCAGGGTGCACATGTAGGCCGGTGTGCCGGGGGCGCCTGCGGCCCGCGAACTGACGGCACGTGACTGGCACAGCTCCAGGGACTGGTCGAGGCTGTCCTTGTACCACATCGGGTAGCCACCGGTGGCGAAGGTGTAGGGCCCCGGGTCGACATCAGACAGCGCGGCAAAGGCTGCGCTGGTAACGGTAAGGGAAAATCCGGCGGCCAACAGCGCACGGCGCGACCAAGTATTCATGCTGCCTCCTTGAAGGCTGAGCCTTTGTCTGTTCATGGCACCAGCACCACGTCTTCGATGTCGCTACCGCCATTGGCGCTGGTGACCTGCACCTTGGCCGGCGGGATGGGCGAGAGGGTGGTGCTCAGCGTCTTCACCGCGCCGTTGCCGCTCAGGTTGCCGATCAAGGTGCCGTTGCCGGTGTGCGCGGTGAGTGCCGGCGGCGTGGTTTCGTCGCTGGTGCTGGCCACCAGGGTCAGCTCGCCGGTAGACAGGCGGTACCGGGCCTGGGTGATGGTGACCAGGTCGGTCAGCGGCACGTTGGCGCTGGTCAGGCTGCTGGAGGGGATCGCCACACTGTTGTCGGCGGTCAGCGTCAGGATTGTCCCGGCAGCGGGGTCGAGCACCGACTGCGCATACCAGGCACCCGTGCCGTTGGCCTCGGTGAGGTTCAGGTTGGGCGTCTGGCTGGTCAGGGCGACGCTGGCCGGTGGCGGTGGGGCCATGACGAAGATGTCCTGCTGGGCGCGCAGGTCGCCATTTTCGGTATGCCGCGAGTAGGTACTGCGTTGCGGCATCAGCGGGGTTGGCAGGGCCACCGTAGACAGCTTGCCCGATATCGCGAACAGTTCGGTGCGCAGGTCGATGCCGCCGGGGCCTTCGATGCGTACATAGTTGGTGTTGAACGGGCTGCCGGTCACCCGCTCTTCAAGGTTCGGGTCGCCGATGAAGCGCTCGCTGCCTTCGGTGTAGGGCCCGTTGACGCTGCGCAGGAACGGCCCAACGTCGCCTTTGAGGGCCCCGGTAAAGTCGCCTGCACCGCCAATGCCGATGTCACGGGTCATGTTGATCGCCCGGCGTCCGCCGGCAGGTACGTCGAATACTTCGACGCCATAGGGGTGGGTGATCACATAGGTGCCGGCGGTGGGTACATCGACCCGGATACGCACCCGGGCGAAGCTGACCTGATCGCCATCGACAGGGTCTCCAGAGCTGAACGCGGCCTCTATCGCCGTGCCATAGCCCAGGTTGATACCGCGCGCCGCATCGACGATGGTGGCGTCGGCGGTGAACCAGAACGCCTCATCGGGGAAGTTGCCGGGGAAGGCGATGGGCTGAGTATCGTCGAACACGCCGGGGGTGGGCAGCAAGGTGCACATGTACGATGGTGCGCCGGGTGCGCCAGCGACACGCGAGCTGACCGCCTTGGTCAGGCACAGGTCGAGGGTGCGACCGTGACTGTCCTGGTACCAGGCGGGGAAATTACCGTTGGCGGGGACATAGGCGCCGGGGTCGACAGCATTCAAGGCAGCCTGCGCCGGGAGCTGGAACATGCCGGCGAAAATCGCCATTGCCAGCGGGTGGGGAATCGGTCGGTGCATGAGTCATTTCCTCCTGCAAACGGGCCCATGGACTTGGGGCGTCTGGGAGGAGATCGGCAATAGGCGTGCCAAGCCGGAGAAAATGTGCTGCAGGCCTTGCCGGGCAAGGGATCCAATTCTTTGACAAGGACCTTTCCAGGCGTTTGCCGGTGGGCACCGTGCCCCCAAGGTTGGGGACTGGGGCAGGTCGTGCCGACCCCATCGTGACCTCCGCGTGAACCCGGTCGCTGCAGGAGCGGGCGCGCCCGCGAAGCAGGCGACGCGGTACCTGGCACCGGCTGCGCCGGTGTTCGCCGGCAAGCCAGCTCCCACCCCGACCGCGCTGACTCAAGCCATGCGCAGTACCTGTGGGAGCGGGCAAGCCCGCGAAACAGGCGACGCGCTGGCTGGCACCGGCTGCGGGCGGTTCGACGCCTCGACATGCCCGCTCCCACAGGGTTGCGCCGCTTTTAGAAATTGAGCAAGACAGTGGCTCCTACCCCGGCCGAGCTGACTTCAAGCCATGCGCAGTACCTGTGGGAGCGGGCAAGCCCGCGAAACAGGCGACGCGGTGGATGGCACGGGCTTCGCCCGTGTTCGCGGCGGTTCGACGCCTCGACACGCCCGCTCCCACAGGGTCGCGCCAGCTTTTAGAAATTGAGCAAGACAGTTGCTTCCACAGGTGTCATGCGAAGTCCGGAGCTCGCATACTACCTGTTGCAGGGCTGTGCTCCGGCGCTTGCAAAGCACTGCGCCCATAAAAGAAAAGCGCGGTTACCCATGTACTGAACCACACAAAGATGCCGGCCCAGAACGTATGGGACATGTAGTGCCAGCCTTGCAACACCCGGGTAGTACCGTATACGAACCCGACCAGCAGAATCGCCACCAGGAGCTTGCGGGCATGCGCCCAGCGGTGACGCAACGCCACGAAATACAGCGCCAGCAAGGTAAACCCGCTGGAGGCATGTCCACCCGGCCAGCAGCGGCCATCACCGGCCTTGCCCCACCAGGAGAAGTTCTCGAACCATTCGACCCGGGCGTGCGAGCCGCCATACAGCGTGGTTTCCACCGGGCAATACACACTGGTATGGCTTTTAAGGTAGTGAATCACCGTGGTGCTCAGGGCAAACGCCACCACCACGAACAGCAGGTCGCGGCGGTAGTGGGTGGTAAAGCGTAAGATGGGTGCGATTCGGGCTTTTTCCAGTAACCGTTTCAGGCCCGGTTGCGGGCGGTTGGCCAGGCACGGCCAGATGAACGACAGCAAGCTGCCGATGACCGCCAGTTCACCGGTCCAGTCCGGCAGTATCCTTGGCCACTTGTGGGTGACTTTCTCGAACCACTGGTTGTGCAACAGCGGGAACTGGCCGGTGGCCGGGTCGAGTAGCAGGTTGCTGATCCAGCGATCGAGCTCTGTGAGGTCGAAAGCCATGAACACGATTGCGGCCAGCAACAGGGGCAGCAGCAGATTGTTGCGGTAGAAAGCGGCGCGAGGTGGCATGTTCAGAGCGCCTTGGCGTCGACGAGTTCGCGCCAGTCACTGGCATCCACCTGGCCCAGCAGCGTCTCTTTGCCATCACTGCCCTGGGTGATGAACAGGGCACTGGCATAGCCGTTGGAGCGCGCGCTGCCAGGCACGTCGAGCGTGCGCTCCAGTTGTTCCATGCAGCCGCTGTGGCTGACCAGCACCAGGTTGTGGCCGTTTCGCTTGTGAGCAAAGGCGGTCTCGGCAAACTGGCCATCACACTGCTTGAGCCAGCCCTGCGTGACGATGGTATTACCGAACATGGCATGTGCGGTCTGGCGGGTACGCACCTCCGGGCTGGTCCATACATCGGCTTTGCCCAGGCCAAGGCGTTGCAGGCCTCGACCTACGTCGGCGGCGGCCCGGCTGCCCGCGACCGTTATCCCGGTCGGGTCAGCCAGGCAGGCTCCGCGGGAGCGGTCGCAGCGCTCGGCATGGCGCAGCACCACAATCACCGAACCATTCGCCCAGGCAGCCTTGAGCCCGCTGTGCTGCAAGTGATGGCGGGTGCCCAGGTCGGGGATGGCCATGCGGGCATGTTCCCAGGCTGCCACGCCGCCAAGGATGAACAGCAGGCACAGGACTGCCGATAGCACCATGGCCCAAGGCAATCGGTAGGCCTGCGCCAGCCGTGAGGCGGGGGATTTGTCGATAGTGCCTTGCAGCATGTTTGCCACTCCAGTCAGCTCGCTCCACACAAGAGCGTCGGCACTGTAGGCAGCGGTATGTCGGTAGAGAGTGAGACAGATGTGAAAAAAGCCTTGGTCCGGCTGGGCAGTGCTGGAGTGCTCATGCAGTGGGAAGTCAAGTATGAAACCGGTTTCAAAACATTTCTGAACGCGCTAGATTATTCGGCTGTCTTCTTGATGGCCTATCAAGATCACCTCCCATGGAAAATCAGATGGCGCTTGTCAAGGCCGCCCCAAAGCCGATGAGGATTCGCAATGCCTGAGCATGCCCCGGACAACCCGCGCAGGGATTTTCTGCGCAAGACCCTGACTTTGATCCCCGTGGTCACCGTGGCCAGCACGGGGCTTGGCGTGGGCGCCGGCCAGCTGCTGGCGGCCCCGCAACATGAACCGAAAGTGCCGGCCACGCCGCCAGCGGGCAACTACCAGCCGACGTTCTTCACTGCCGAGGAGTGGGCCTTCGTGCAGGCTGCCGTCTCGCGCATTATCCCGGCCGACGAGCTTGGCCCTGGCGCACTTGAAGCTGGCGCTGCCGAATTCATCGACCGGCAGATGAACACCCCTTATGCAACCGGCGCGCAGTGGTACATGCAAGGCCCGTTCAAGGCCGATGCCGCGCCCGAACTGGGTTACCAGCTGCAACTCAGCCCGCAGCAGATCTACCGCTTGGGCATCGCTGCCGTGGACGGCTGGTGCAAGGCCAACTCCGGGCAAGTTTTTGCTGCGCAAGATAGCGCTACCCGAGACCATGTTCTGAGCAAGGTCGAAGCTGGAGAGCTGGTTTTCGACACCGTGCCGGCCAAGCTGTTCTTCAGCTTGCTGGTGCAGAACACCCGTGAAGGATTCTTCTGCGACCCGATCCATGGCGGGAACAAAGGCATGGTCGGCTGGACCCAGATCGGCTTCCCCGGCGCCCGCGCCGATTTCATGGATTGGGTAGAACGCAACGAGCCTTACCCGTTCCCGGCTGTTTCGATCCGTGGCGAGAGGGCCTGAGGCATGGCGACTGTGATGAAGCACGTGGATGCGGTGATCGTGGGCTTCGGCTGGGCCGGCGCGATCATGGCCAAGGAGCTGACCGAGGCCGGGCTGCAGGTAGTGGCTCTGGAGCGGGGGCCGATGCAGGACACCTACCCGGAAGGCAGCTACCCGCAGGTGATCGACGAACTGACCTACAGCGTGCGCAAGAAGCTGTTCGTAGACGTGTCGAAGGAAACCGTCACCATCCGCCACGGGATGAACGACGTGGCGCTGCCCAATCGCCAGCTCGGTGCCTTCCTGCCGGGCAAAGGTGTCGGTGGCGCAGGGCTGCACTGGTCTGGCGTGCACTTGCGGGTAGACCCGATGGAGCTTCGCATGCGCAGCCACTACGAAGAGCGCTACGGGCGCAAGTTCATCCCCGAAGACATGACGATCCAGGACTTCGGGGTCAGCTACGAAGAACTGGAACCGCACTTCGACTTCGCCGAAAAGGTATTCGGTACCTCTGGCCAGGCCTGGACTGTCAACGGCCAGGTCGTTGGCGAAGGGAAGGGCGGCAACCCCTATGCGCCAGACCGTTCCAGCCCGTTCCCGCTGCCATCGCAGAAAAACGTGGTGTCGGCCAGGCTGTTCGAAAAGGCGGCGGCCAGCCTGGGCTACAAGCCCTACAACCTGCCTTCGGCCAATACCTCCGGCGCGTACACCAACCCTTATGGGGCGCAGATGGGGCCTTGCAACTTCTGCGGCTTCTGCAGCGGCTACGTGTGCTACATGTACTCCAAGGCCTCGCCCAACGTGAACATCCTGCCGGCGCTGCGCCAGGTGCCGAACTTCGAATTGCGGCCCAACGCCCATGTGCTGCGGGTGAACCTGGACGACAGCAAGCGCAAGGCCACCGGGGTGACCTACATCGATGCCCAGGGGCGGGAAGTGGAGCAGCCGGCGGACCTGGTGATCCTGGCGGCGTTCCAGTTCAACAACGTGCGCCTGATGCTGCTGTCGGGCATCGGCAAACCGTACGACCCTGTCAAGAACGAAGGCGTGGTGGGGCGTAACTTCGCCTACCAGAACATGGGTACGGTCAAGGCGTTCTTCGACAAGGACACCTACACCAACAACTTCATCGGCGCCGGTGGCAACGGTATTGCCATCGATGATTTCAACGCCGACAACTTCGACCATGGCCCGCACGGCTTTGTCGGTGGCTCGCCCATGTGGGTGAACCAGGCCGGCACACGGCCGATTGCCGGCGGCGCGACCCCGCCTGGCACGCCGGCCTGGGGCAGCGCCTGGAAGAAGGCCACCGCCGATTACTACACCCACCAGGTGTCGATGGATGCCCACGGTGCCCACCAGTCCTACCGCGGCAATTACCTGGACCTTGACCCGACCTACCGCGACGCCTACGGCCAGCCGCTGCTGCGCATGACCTTCGACTGGCAGGAAAACGACATCAGGATGAACCAGTTCATGGTCGACAAGCTGAGCAAGATCGCCCAGGCGATGAACCCCAAGACCATTGCCGTGCTGGGCAAGAAGGTCAAGGACCACTTCAACACCGCCAGCTACCAGACCACTCACCTGAACGGTGGCGCGATCATGGGCACCGACCCGAAAACCAGTGCGTTGAACCGCTACCTGCAAAGCTGGGACGTGCACAACGTGTTCGTGCCGGGCGCCTCGGCGTTTCCGCAAGGCTTGGGTTACAACCCGACCGGGCTGGTGGCTGCGCTGACCTACTGGTCGGCCCGCGCCATCCGCGAGCAGTACCTGAAAAACCCTGGCCCGCTGGTTCAGGCTTGAGGAGCGATGCGCATGAAGACAATGTTGATCGCAACCTTGCTGGGTGCCAGCCTGGCTGCCCAGGCTGCATCGAATGACGATGCGCAGGTGCGCCAGGGCGAGTACCTGGCTCGCGCCGGCGACTGTGTTGCCTGCCATACCGCCAAGGGCGGCAAGCCGTTCGCCGGCGGGCTGCCGATGGAAACACCGATCGGCACGGTGTATTCCACCAACATCACTCCGGCGGCCAGTGGTATCGGCCAGTACAGCTTCGAAGACTTCGACCAGGCGGTGCGCAGGGGCATCGGCAAGGACGGCAGTACCCTGTATCCCGCCATGCCATACCCGTCCTATGCGCGCGTCAGCGAGCAGGACATGCAGGCGCTGTATGCCTACTTCATGAAAGGCGTGGAGCCGGTCGAGCAACCGAACAAGGCCAGCGACATCCCCTGGCCACTGAGCATGCGCTGGCCGCTGGCGATCTGGCGCGGGTTGTTCGCCCCAGAGGCCAAGCCTTGGCAGGCATCGGCGGCGGCCGACCCGGTGGTCAACCGTGGTGCCTACCTGGTCGAGGGCCTGGGGCACTGTGGTGCGTGCCATACGCCGCGGGCGCTGACCATGCAGGAAAAGGCACTCGGCCCACAGGATGGCGAGCAGTTCCTGGCCGGCAGCGCCCCGCTGGAAGGCTGGATTGCCAAGAACCTGCGTGGTGACCACAAGGACGGCCTGGGGAGCTGGAGCGAGCAGCAGCTGGTGCAGTTCCTGAAGACTGGCCGTAGCGATCGCAGCGCCGTGTTCGGTGGCATGGGCGACGTGGTCGAGCACAGCATGCAACACCTGAGCGATGCCGACCTGACTGCTATCGCCCGCTACCTGAAGACGCTGCCACCGAGCAACCCTGACGACAAGCCGCACGTGTACGACAAACAGGTGGCGGATGCGCTGTGGAAGGGCGACGACAGCAAGCCCGGGGCGGCGGTGTACATCGACAACTGCGCGGCCTGTCACCGTACCGATGGCCAGGGCTATACCCGCGTGTTCCCGGCCCTGGCTGGCAACCCGGTGGTGCAGACGGCGGACGCCACATCGCTGATCCATGTTGTGCTGGCGGGGGGCACGGTGCCGGCGACGCACGCGGCGCCGTCGAACTTCACCATGCCGGCGTTCGGCTGGCGCCTGAGTGACCAGGAGGTTGCCGAGGTGGTGAGCTTCATTCGCACCAGTTGGGGTAACCAGGGCAGCGCCGTTACTGCTGGTGATGTAAAAGCCCTCCGCTGACCCGATCCTGGGCGGGTGAGGCTGGATCTTGTGGGAGCGGGCGTGCCCGCGAAGCAGGCGACGCGGTGAATGGCACCGGCTTCGCCGGTATTCGCGGGCGCGCCCGCTCCCACAAAAGTCGTGAGTTATATTTCCTTTAATATCAATTTGTTGTCAGGTTTTCTTCATCCTGTATAACACCTTTTGTAGCAGAGCCGACCAACGGCAGGTTGACGAACACGTGCGATTTTGCTGTATTTGAAACCGGTTTCATCGCGTTCACAACAATCATAAGGACCGCCCATGACCGACGCGCCTGCCCATGCCCGCGAACGGGTCACCATCAGCGAAGTAGCGCGTGTGGCTGGTGTATCCAAGGCCACCGTCTCCCGTTACATCGGTGGCGACCGCCAGTTGCTCGCCGAAGCCACCGCCAAGCGCCTGGAAGAAGTCATCGAGCGCCTCGGTTACCGCCCCAACCAGATGGCCCGTGGCCTGAAGCGCGGCCAGACGCGCCTGATCGGCATGCTGGTGGCCGATATCCTCAACCCCTATTCAGTGGCCGTGATGCATGGCGTGGAAACAGCCTGCCGCCAGCACGGCTACAGCCTGGTGGTGTGCAACACCAACCGCGACGACGAGCAGGAGCGTCACCACCTGGTGGCCCTGCAGTCCTACAACGTCGAAGGGCTGATCGTGAACACGCTTGGCCATCACCCCGGCGAACTGCTCAACTTGCAGCGCGACATCCCCATGGTGCTGGTCGACCGCCAGTTGCCCGAACTGAATGTCGACCTGGTGGGCCTGGACAATGCCGACGCGGTCGAGCAGGCCCTTGACCACCTGCAGGCGCAAGGCTACCGCGACATCCTGGCGGTAACCGAGCCCCTCGATGGCACCAGCTCGCGCCTGGAACGGGTGCAGGCGTTCGGCGCATCGGTCAGCCGTCGCCCCGGCATGCGCCAGCAGGTGCTGGAAGTCGGCACAGGGCTGGATGGCCAGCTGGCTTCGTTCCTCGCTGGCAATGGCCATGGCCCGCAGGCCATCTTCACCTTCAACGGTGTCGCCACCCTGGCCGTGACCCGGGCCCTGCATGAGGCAGGGCGCAATCTGTTCGCCGACGTCGGGCTGATCGCCCTCGACGACCTCGACTGGTACCCCTTGGTCGGCAATGGCATCACTGCACTGGCCCAGCCCACCGAGCGCATCGGCGTGGCCGCATTCGAAAGCCTGCTGGGTCGCCTGCGCGGCGACAGCGGGGCAGCCCGGCGCATCGACTTCAAGGCCGAGCTGATCATTCGAGGTTCAACCCAACCCCAGTAATCGGAGGCAGGCATCTGCCTGCCTGCTGCTGACAAAAAATGAAACCGGTTTCATAAGGACAACAACAATGCATTCGAACCCCGTTTCCATCAGCCTCTCCAGCTACGGTGCCGACTTTGTCCGGCAGCGTGGTCAGGAGCACTTCCTTGGCCTGCTGGCTGACGCCGGCGTCACCCGCGTGGAACTGCGCGAAGAACTGTTCACCCACGCGCCGAATACTGCAGCGCTGGCTGCAGCCATTGCCGCGCTGGGCCTGGAGTGCCTGTATTCCACGCCCCTCGAACTGTGGACCGCACAAGGTGTGCCGGACCCACAATTGGCGCACAAACTGGAAATCGCCCGCGCCCTTGGCGCGGTAGCGCTCAAGGTTTCCCTGGGGCACTACCAGGCTGGCTGTGACGTCGCGGCCTTGGCGACGCTTTTGCCGGCGCACGGGCCGTTGCTGCTGGTGGAGAACGACCAGACCGCGCAAGGCGGACGCATCGAACCGCTGCAGCAGTTTTTCCAGCGCGCCGACGCGCTTGGGCTGCGCGTGGGCATGACCTTCGACATCGGTAACTGGCAGTGGCAGGGCGAGCCTGCCCTGCATGCCGCGCGCCAGCTTGGCCGCTGGGTGCGCTATGTGCATTGCAAGGCCGTGCAGCGCCGGGCCGATGGCCACCTGGTTGCCGTGCCGCCAGAGGCCTCGGACCTGCAGGCGTGGGCCGAGCTGATGGCCGAGTTCACCCCTGGCGTGGTACGCGCTGTCGAGTACCCGCTGGTGAGCGACGATCTGCTGGCGCTGACCCGCGCCCAGGTGCGCGACCTGGCGGCGCTGGGGCAGGGCGTATCGAGTGAGGTGCTGAGCCATGCATGAGCATGACGTGTTGTGTTTCGGCGAGACCATGGCCATGTTCGTCGCCGAGCAGGCCGGCGACCTGGCCAGTGTCGGCCAGTTCGGCA
>Ga0209676_1000750_pt1 | contig 43990 bp, 39 predicted proteins | sample AraplaCvi_mLB_r2_FD_184282 | JGI IMG/M metagenome (GOLD analysis project Ga0209676, IMG submission 184282) | Arabidopsis root microbial communities from North Carolina, USA - plate scrape MF_Cvi_mLB_r2 (SPAdes) (version 2) | ecosystem: Host-associated > Plants > Roots > Endosphere | place: USA... | reverse complement strand
GCTCCTGCCAATCATTCATACTATCCATAACGATTTTCTTTACGACCACAAAATCGTTATTAGGGTGCTCCGGCTCTCTTAATGAAGTGAAAAATACGCCTTTTGGTACTACGCCCCAAGCTGCAAAGGAATTGTGAACAGTTGCTTTAAATTCCTCGAAGCTTAATTCATTTTCCTTATGCTTATCTATCATGTTAACGATTAAATAAACGTTTGGATTGTACTTCATTAATTGCTTTGTAAATTGAAAATTCAATTCCGATTGCACGTGATTGTAGTCCATTGTATAAAAAACAATATCAGCAATATGAAGAGCAGACTCTGTTGACATACGGTGTGCATCATCTGTCGAGTCAACACCTGGCGTATCCATAACAGTGACACCTAGTGGTAATGTAGATGTACTATGACCAATTTCAATTTGTGACACTAGGTCCCCATTTTTACTAAGCTCTTTAACTGTTTTAAAATCATAGCCCGCTTCGAATTTTACAGGCTTTTCATTATGCATATAGACAATCGCAAAGTCTTCTTCAGATTTATGGACTTTGACGATATTTGCACTCGTTGGAATAGGACTTGCCGCAAGTAAATCTTCACCAGATAGTGCGTTAATCATACTCGATTTACCAGCAGAGAAATGGCCTGCAAAGCCAATAACATATTCTTTTTGCTGTATTTTACGTGCAAAAAGTGATGTCTTATCCATACGCTCTGTATCACCATTATGCTGATAAATTATGTATTGTAACGAAGCTTGCTTTAAAAGCGCCTCCAATTGTTGTTCAAAATCTTTCATAAAAACCAGTAACCCCTTTATTCATATTAATCAATTTCGCCTTGGCGTAATTGCCGCTGTCGCTTCGCTTTCGCGCAGATAAAAATTGCGTCCGGATTTTGAATGGTGGAGCTCAATTCACTCCTTTAAAAATCCGAGACATCCGCCGAAGGCTTTAGGCCAACACGATGTTGGTCACTCAGTCGTTGCCACAGGACGTGACGTTCTTAGACTGGGTTCCTTTCAGTCTTGGTTGGACAGAAACTATATCCGTATTCATCTTACAACTTCAAAGGAAGTAGTTTTTACGAATGAAGATAGTCATTATTAATATTCTACCTTATTCGACAAGCAAAGTATAACACTAATTTACTATAAAAAGCATATATATCAGGATTTCAGACGCCATATTCATCCATATCGTCCTGTTTATTTATAAAATTAAAGCATTATAGGCTCATGATTACTAGGTATTGATGTTTCTTAAAACCTTCTACCAGGATAACGCCCAGCCTGAACAGAAATTACCCACACGTTATGGTCATTATTTTTCTAACTACTAATTTCTATTCCAAAAATGGATGCGCAACTATTCAACTAATAATTTTCTTCATATTTTAAAGTAAGAAAAAAAGATTGGTGTGCGATTGTAAATCTAATAGTGAATAGATAAGTACGAAGTTAATGGGGTGATAAACATATGGTAACTTTAGGAACCTCCGAAAAATCGAGCCAGAATGTGAAGATCGGTTTATTTGGCCACGTATAAAAGCTAGTACCATTCCATTGGAAGACCCTCCCCCAGTCGTTGAACCTAGAAAAATATTATTCCAACAGTAAATAGATATTTCAATGTTGTTACATCGGATATTGATTTGACTAACGGGGCGACTCTATCAGCTAGCCAATTTTGGAATGATAATGGGAACCAAGCAACCAAATTTATCATTTTTAATCCGAGTGGCTACGTTCAGCTTTATATCAATCCCGTCATGCAGGAAAGTGGAATTTATACCTTAAGTCCAAGTAATTCAACAATTTATAGTGGTACTCCAATCATCATAGAATCAATAGGGTTTTCCACACAGTAAAATAAAGCCTTGTAATAGGTACTTTATCTGCCTGGACACTGTATTAGTGATAGAAGAAATGGGTGTACGTTGATATCAAATCAATCCTACTATCCAATAATTTGTTTCATTACTTATCTAACTAAAAATGGATGCCTAAAATGATGATTATCATTTCAGGTCATCCATTTTACTTCTTTATTTATCCTCATCGTTTGAGGAAAATCAATCGTTTGCTGCACGAATGGTCTCCTCGATACAGAGCCTAATACACGTGATTAAATCTTGGATATTCCATCCAGGTATTTTTCCATGTTGAATCGCCAAATCAAATGACGCAGGAATATGAATGAATCCAGCATGGACCTCTTTATGTTGCTTCGCGTAAACAAGCCCTTCATACATAATGTTATTACATAAATAGGTACCAGCCGTATTTGAAATCTCCGCTGGATATCCTTCTTTACATAATCGATTTACCATATTTCTAATAGGTAGATTCGTGATATAAGCATCTACACCATCATCATAAATGTTCTCATCTACGGGTGTATAACCATCATTATCTGCTTCCCCATCTTTAATATTAATCGCAATTCGCTCTGGCGTTATTTTAAATCGCCCCCCAGCTAATCCTAATGAAATAATGATTTGTGGCTTAATCTCAGCAATATATTGTTTCAGTTGCTGAGCTGATTGCTGAAAATCTACAGACAAAATGCGTCCTACAATTTCATAACCATCCATCTTTTCCCCATTTAATTTTTCTACAATTTGCATCGTTGGATTTATTTTATATTCAAGAAATGGCACAAACCCTGTTAATAATATCTTCGTCATTTTCTTCACCTAATTTTCTATAGGACGTTGCTTGATTGCCTATCCATTATTATTTTTGATACTTCAGCAGCCAGACCGATCATTAACATCAGATAAACATTGTATGAAGTTAATGTCTTATTAATAGCCTCGTAACCATAATATAAAAAACCAATTCTCATTTTCAACTTTTTTCAGAAAAAACAAATAGTTTTTCTTTTTATTCCCTCGAAAGTATGTAAGATAAATATTTTCGTAAAAAAAAGCATGATCTCTAAATTGCTTAGACCACGCTCTCTTGTAAAAATATTGTCGTTATTGTTTATTCTCTTATTTTAAATGCGCAGTCGCCTGTTTCATAACGTGTTTCCCTACTCCAATATAGATAACCACTGCCGTTCCAATCAATACGAATGTCATCGCTGACCGCTCCTTTTTTTTATAAAAATTTGTATTTAAAAAAACTTAATCGTTCATTTAATGATTTTGAAAATCATTCTCATTAATATAATATAAATTTCCCATTAATTCGTCAAGGCATACTTTCATCTTACCCTTTTAACATGGTAAGATGTAGAAAAGTCGGAAAAAGGATGCGGTAAAAATGAGTAATTCGAAGTACTTTCAAACTATTTTAAATGGGACAATCCACGCTTTAAAATCGATCCTACCTATGGAGATAGACGTGAAAACGCCGAGTATTATTTCTGAACCATTTCAACAGCAGCAAATGGGGGTTTTAATTGGTTTAATAGGAGATTTAAAGGGCCGAGTAATCATTGACTCTTCTCCAGAAACATTTAGCGGCATCGGCAATACGATGTTTGGTATGCCTCTCGAAGGAGAAATGTTGGAATCCTTTACAGGGGAATTCGGCAATATGATTGCAGGGAATCTATGTACTACCGTCGGACAAGAAAGCTTAGAAATTGATATCACGCCACCAACAGTGATGGTTGGTAACACAAAATTATACGGCTTTGAAAAGGCCTTTATACTCCCTGTCACAATTCCAAGCGTCGGTCCACTGACAGTTCTTTTAACAATTGAAGAAGAATAGAGTTCTAGAATATCGAACTGTTCAATTTGTACATCCTATGCCTATACATCAAACATTTATGATCACGCTTTATCATTCTCTTTAATAAACGATGAATGCCCCGTAAGGCTCAAGTCTAATTTTCCTATAGTAAAATTACTTGAAAAATAATAGATTTCAATAATAATCACTTCATTTTCAACTAAAATGCGGCCATCTCAATGACTATTGAGCTGGCTTTTTTTTATTCCCTCCTCAATTTTTCACATTTTTTTCACATTATTCGTCAAGATGTGTGATTTTTTTCACATCAAAAAGAATTTTATTTATATATCATGGCAATATGAAAGACACAATAAAAGCGAAGGAGGAGCAAAAATGGCAAATAAAAAAAAGTCAGATGAAAATTTAAAAGGTTCACTCTATGCGGTATTTGGAGTAGGAATCATTATTATCTTACTTTGGGTGTACTGCTTCGATTTGTTCATCAATCGTTTTTAATCTACTAAGAATAAGAAAGGACAGAGACATATGCACTTACATAAGTATGAGAAATACTGGCTTGTGTTTGGAGTTACTACTTTAGTAGCATTCCTTATCATTCTCGGCATCGGTGCATTTCATCAAGGCTCACATCCGAACAATGGTAAAAAAACACTAGATTATGAGAAAGTAAATGAATTTCCTCCCTTCGATAATCCTGGTGTTCACAAAGTTGAAGGTAAGGATTGGGACTATGAAGTGGTTGTTTTAGCATCAGCATTTAATTACAATCCTCCAGAAATAGAGGTCCCTCTAGGAGCTAAGGTGAAATTTATCGCAACAAGTGCGGATGTCATGCACGGTTTTGAAGTTGCAGGTACAAATATTAATATGATGCTTGAACCTGGATACATTTCTGAATATGTGACAGAAGTAAATAAAGTAGGAGAGTTTTTAATTGTATGTAATGAATACTGTGGTACAGGACATACGATGATGCACTCTATGCTAAAGGTGGTGGATCCAAATGAGTCTCAACAATAATTTGACAAAAGTGGATCGTCGTGATGCGAAGCTAGCGATGGCACATATATACGTGGCATTCATCGCATTATTATTAGGGGGTCTTGCAGGTTTATTACAGGTTTTCGTTCGTTCTGGTCAATTTACATTACCAGCAGGCATTGGTTACTATCAAGTTTTAACTGTACATGGTGTTTTACTCGGTCTTATTTTAACAACATTCTTTATTTTCGGTTTCCAAATTGCCAGTGTTAGCCGTACATCAGGGACTTTCTCAGATGGACAACGTCGCCTTGGCTGGATCGGCTTCTGGTTAATGACTATCGGTACAGCAGCAGCTGCAGTAATGGTTCTACTGAACGAAGCATCTGTTTTATATACGTTCTATGCTCCACTGAAAGCTCACTGGATTTTCTATTTAGGCCTTACATTAGTCGTTGTTGGTTCTTGGGTTGGCGGCGCAGGTCAAATTTTACGATATGCTCAGTGGCGTAAAGAAAATAAAGGTAGCGGACAACGAAGCCCTTTACTTTCATTTATGGTTGTTGTCAATAATTTAATGTGGTTCGTAGCAACTTTAGGTGTAGCTGTTTCTGTTCTATTCCAGTTACTTCCATGGTCTTTAGGCTTTATCGAACGTGTTGATGTAGCACTTTCTCGTACATTATTCTGGTATTTTGGTCATGCTCTTGTGTATTTCTGGTTATTACCAGCTTACATGGTTTGGTATGTCATTATTCCGAAGGTTATTGGCGGAAAAATTTTCTCTGATTCTTTAGCAAGACTGTCATTTATGCTGTTTTTAATATTCTCTGTACCAGTTGGGATCCATCACCAATTAACAGAGCCAGGTATTGATGGTACATGGAAATTTATACAAGTCGTTTTAACATTTGCCGTAATCGTACCATCTTTAATGACCGCCTTCTCGATGTTTGCAATGTTTGAATTACGCGGTCGTGAATTAGGAGGAAAAGGTCTTTTCGGCTGGTTTAAAAAATTACCATGGAAAGATGCTCGTTTCTTCGTGCCATTTATCGGTATGTTAGCATTTATTCCTGGTGGCGCAGGCGGTATCATCAATGCTTCTTACCAAATGAACCAATTAATCCATAATACTATTTGGGTTACAGGACATTTCCATTTAACAATTGCAACAACAGCCGTTTTAACTTATTTTGGGGCGGCATTTTGGTTAATTCCGTATTTAACAGGTCGTACACTGACTAAATCTTTAAACAATCTTGGTAATTTTGCCGCTATTTTATGGGCGGTAGGTATGACGATTATGTCTTCTGCTATGCATATAGCTGGTCTAATCGGTGCACCGCGTCGATCTGATTACTCTGAGTATGGCGGAGCTCAGCAGGCTTATGATTGGATTCCTTATCAAATCGCTCAAGCTGTTGGTGGCACAATTCTATTCATCGCCATTATAATCATTCTTTATATTGTGGTGAAATTAGCATGGTTTGCACCAAAAGGCGAAGAGGAATTCCCTGTTGGTGAGGTACATGAAAACGGTGGTACGACTCCAGCTATTTTAGAGAACTTTAAAGTATGGCTAGTTATTTTAGTAGCATTAATTTTATTTGCTTATACTATTCCAATTATTGATATCATTTCCAATTCCCCACCTGGCTCTAAAGGCTATAAGCTTTGGTAACAAAGTTTAGTCTCTTCATAAAAAGAGGCTGGGACAAAACTAGCTTCTAATATCAAAAAAGTGAAATCGAGTATGCTTAATTTCACTTTTTTGATTTTTCTCTATTTTAGCTTACACTTCTTATTGAATTGCCGTTAATTTTTTTCAAATTTACAGCCATAAATGCAAGACCTACTTCGTTTTCAACTTTCCATTTTCCTCGGAGAGAAAATCGAATGAAATGCAAATGAGCCTTCAAGACTCCAAAAACTGGTTCCACTTCAAATTTGCGTTGACATAAATAGCGTTCGTTTTTTCTTCTGAAAGCTTCTTTCACTTGCGTATAGGCGCATAAAATCTGTTTAAGCACCCTACGTGGATGATATGCAGGACAACCCGCACTTCGTATAAACGGTTCGAAATTTTATTACGAAAAAAATAAAGCCGGTGAAATTTCACATTTCGTAAAATTTCACCAGCTTTTTTGGTATCAGAGGAATGGTTTGTCCTTGCCTCTTAGTAAAGGTATCAGCAAAATTAGCATGATGGCTCTCTTTTGCCTACCAACCACTTTTTGAAATATTTTTTAGCGAGCTCTCTTTTTCTATTTTTGTATGCGTAAATTGCGCAATTTCAACTGCTTTTTCATACGACTACCTCAATTTTTATTGTTATTTCGAATTTGAAATGTTTTAAAATGTACGTTTCGTATAACAGTTTTAATTGAGGAGAGGCCGCATATTGATAATTTATATTAATGTGATGCCTCGCGATTGTACGTTTCCATTTCAGAAGCAGGGTCGAATTGCTCTCTACCCATAGCAAATGCCATAATTAGCGCAATAGCAGCTGGGATTATCGCCCAAGCAAAAGTATGAGCAACTGAAATAGTAAGTGCTTCTTGCATTTTATCGAGAACCTCTACAGGGATAACGTTTCGAGTTTCAGATGTTAGGATTACACTTGGATCACTTAAATCCATACCAGTAGGTGCTTGACCACTAAACGCGGACGTTAATTTATTTGAGAAAATATGGTTTTGAATAATCCCAAACACTGTAATTCCTAATGTCATTCCAAGTTCTCGATTGAAGTTTAGCGTTGAGTTAGCCGAGCCACGTTGTCTCATACTAAGACCATGAATAACGGCATTGCTCAACACAGAGAAAGACGAGCCAATGCCAAGACCAACAAGTATCATAAAGATTGTTACCATAAAGTGTGACGTTTCAGTTGTCAATGTTGTAAGCAAGGTAATACCAACAACGAATAGAGTTAAAGTCGGTAACATAATCGTTCGATACTTAAATTTTGTGAGGAGAGCTCCACCTCCAGATGCTGTTACAACAGATCCGACCATCATCGGAAGTAAAATAAGACCTGAGTTCGTTGCCGAGCCTCCAAGTACGCCTTGAACAAAAATCGGAATGTAGATGGCAGCTGTAATGTAAGCAGCACCAGCAAATATTGAAATGATATTACTCATTGCATAAAGACGATTTTTGAACATTTTAAAGGAAATAATAGGCTCTTCTACACGTAGTTCAATTAAAATAAAGCTAATAAGAAGCACTCCAAATAGAGCGAATAATCCAAGAATCATTGCGGAATCCCAAGCATATTCTTTGCCGCCTAGCTCAAGAGCAAACATTAAACTAACTACTGCACTAACTAAAGTAGCTGCGCCAAAGTAGTCGATTTTTTGCTTGGCATGTACAACTGATTCATTATAAAATTTTGCAACTAACACAAAGGCAATTAGCCCAAGTGGTAAATTAATGTAGAAAATCCAAGACCAATGAACATAATCAGTTAAATATGCTCCAACAAGCGGACCAAAGATACTCGATAGACCAAATACTGCCCCGAATAAGCCACCCATTTTACCGCGTTTATCTGGAGACACTACATCAAACATAATTGTGAATGCAATTGGCATTAATGCACCACCGCCAATACCTTGAATTGCACGGTAAATGCTAAGCTGAATGATTGAGTTTGCTGTACCAGCTAGCGCCGAACCGATTAAAAATACAACTAAACCGAAAATAAAGAATCTTTTACGACCATACATATCGGATAATTTACCGAAAATCGGCATACCTGCAATCGACGCGATCATATAAGCTGATGTCACCCAGACAAGTTTGTCATATCCACCAAGATCTCCGACAATGGTACTGATTGCCGTTGCTACAATTGTATTATCCATTGCAGCCATTAAAATCGCTAGCAATAGCCCAGCGATTACTACACCTATTTTACTTGAATTCTTTGACACTTTCATACCTCCATTTTGGTAAATCCCTACTATTTTTAACTATCAATATGTATCTTGATAGGGGATGTTTAAATAACCATTTTGTATTATATCAGTTCCAATCAATTTTATATACGATATAGGATTCAGCATTTTCTTTTGGAAAGAAGTGGTCATTAGAATATGAAAAGCGATTTCTCTATAGTAGAGAAATCGCTTTGACCTTTAAAGCTGATACAGCTTCGTATACTTTTCTTGTAAATAGTTTGCTAAATATTTGGCGTTTAAGCCTTCCCCTGTTGCCTCTTGTAACAATTCGAACGGCTTCTTCAGCGCACCGTATTGATGGACTTTGTCTGTTAACCACTCACGAATTGGAAGAAGCTCTCCCTTTTCTAACAGCTCATCAAAGTTTGGAATATCTTTATCCATTGCATGCTTCCATTGTGCTGCGTAAATCATTCCTAAAGCATAGGATGGGAAATAACCAAACATGCCCCCTGACCAGTGCATATCTTGTAGTACCCCTTTTGCATCTGTCTCAGGACGAATACCTAAATATTCCTCGTATTTATCATTCCATACTTGTGGAAGGTCTTTCGCTTGGAGATCGCCATTAAATAGATCACGTTCAATTTCATAGCGAATCATAATATGTAGTGGATATGTTAACTCATCTGCTTCAATGCGTATAAATGAAGGTTCCACCATATTAATCACTCGCAGGAAATCAGCTAATGCTACATCGCCAAATTGAGCAGGTGAATGTTTTTGCAGTCGCTCGTAATTATGCTCCCAGAACTTTTCATTCCTCCCAACAAAATTTTCATAAAATAAAGATTGAGATTCATGTATTCCCATTGACGTACCCGTTGCTAACGGTAAACCATCAAGCTTCGCATCGATATTTTGTTCGTACATAGCATGCCCACACTCATGGATTGTTCCAAAAATTGCTGAGCGGAAATCATTTTCATCATATTTCGTTGTAATTCGATTATCTCCATGATTTAAGCCAATCATAAATGGATGCACACTTTCGTCTAAGCGACCTGCTTCAAAATCATAGCCAAGTTGTGTTAGCATTTCCAATGATAATGCACGTTGAGATTCACGAGGGAAATGCTTAAATAATATGCTTGTATCTGGTTTATTTGGTGAATCTGCAATTTTTTTCACAAGAGAAACGATTGTTTCACGTAATTCACCAAAAACTTGATCTAAAACATCAGTCGTCATATCCGGTTCATATAAATCTAGCAATGTATTGTATGGAGAACCATTTTTAATACCCCAATATTGAATAAATTTCTTCTGCCAGCTTATAATTTCCTCTAAATAAGGTAGGAATAAAGCAAAATTATTCGTTGCCTTTGCTTCTTCCCATGCTGTTTCCGCTTTAGATTGTAGAATGACAAATTCCTTATATTCATCAGCTGGAATTTTTTTATTTTGATCGTAATCTTTCCGTACTTTCTCTACTAAACGCAGTGTAACATAATCGAGATCTGCCTTTTGCCCCTCTAGATCCGTTAGTAATTTCCCTAACTCTTCACTAGTTTGCATTTCAAATAAGGAAGCAGATAATGTTCCAACTACCTCTGAACGTTGAGTTAACCCCTTCTTAGGTGCACCCGTACGCATGTCCCAATAAATCACACCCAGTGCTTCTCCGTAGTGCTGCATTTTTTTCACATAGTCAGTAAATTGTTGTACAGTCATACTAACATCCTCCTTTTCACGCTACTAGTTTATCATATTTTCGAAAATTTTGTATATTATGGACTTTTAGTATTTTTCTTCTTCTACTTCAATTAAATATTGATTCTACAAAATTACAAGCTATTTCAAAAAAGGATATATGGGGATTTAGATTCTACTACTGGATTTTCTATAATGCGTTAATGGAGATTCTTATGCTGCTGCACTAGATGAGTGGCGAAGTTACATAATTAAGTGGTTATGTATCTGGCGAAAAATACTTACTGAAGAAGTAAACAAAGAGAATACAACTTTGTCTACTTTGACCAAACATGGACAATCGAAGACGGATCTATCCGACTTAGGACTAAATTATTCTGCAAGAATATGCTTTTTCCCACTAACTATACTAGATGGCTTTAAAAAAGCTGAATACAGAATAAAATCACTATGACTAGTCTTTGATTTAAAACAATACTATACTTTATATTGCTTCACTCGCCCATAAGTTGTTTGTATCTCAAGTAAATAATATAGCGACGAGAACAAATACTACCAAGCGGTATGAACATAAGTGCATTTGTTAATGATAGCAATGCATGCTCTCTACTCCAATGACCTACCAGTATCCTTACAAGAAGAAATCCAAAAAACAAAATAATTCCAGCAATAGAACTTTTTGTAGTAACGATTCCTCTAGTGTGATTCTTACGAATTTTTTCTAGTTTTCCTTTCCATACTCCTATACCCAATCCAACAATTAAACAACTGATATACATCATAATACTTAAAGGCGTTAATTTAATACTGACAATAGTAGAAAACACTACACCAATTAACAAAACTGGAATGACCCACAAGCGAGCTGGTCTAACTTGTTTCTCCTTTAACATTATAAGGACAATGACAATAAAGACGACCAAGTAGCTTACCATTTCTTCCCCTCACTTTATTTAAAAAAGTATAATTTAACCTCAAACTGAAGATGTAGTGAGCACGACCTTCAGAAAGGGGATTTTTCAATACGCTTCTTCATAAAGATAACTTTATCAAATTAGATAATAGACTATTTATTATAGCCTATTGTCTAATTTGATAGGATTAAAATTTAACCTATGTCATAAGTTGAATGGGGTCGAGACTGCGAAATACTAGGGGATAGTTACCGATGAACTTGAAGCAAGCGTGCATCCACCTAATTTGAAACGAATTATCCGCCTCACTTGAACTATAAAATTATTGATTATTTATTACCGCTGGAATTATATACTCTTTTATTAACGGCCATCTATCTCGTGGATTCATGATGAATTCTGAACTAATTGCCACAACCATATTCAATTTCGGTATGCAACAAATCATGTTACCTCCATCCCCTATTGCTGAATATGTAAATAGTCCATCATCTTGGCGTAGCCACCATAAATAACCGTAATTGTTATGGTTCATCTCCATCGATTCTCGAATCCATGTCTCTGAGAGGACCCTATTATTATTCCACATGCCATTGTTTATATATAGGTAACCAAATCGCGCCATATCACGAGTAGTTAATGTAAGTCCCCATCCACCTGTCGAATGACCATTTGGATCATGGACCCACCCCTTGACGTTTTTCCCGAATAAATCATCAAACCCATAGGCATTCATTTGGTAGTTTGGAATTTCTTTTATGCCAAGCGGTGTAAACAAATGTTCATTGGCGAACGCTCGTGCACTCTTGCCAGTACTTTTAGTAAGAATTGCTGACAATAAATGTGCTCCTGCAGTAGAGTATTTAAATGCACCTAAATCTCCATTTACACCCATAAAATCAAGTGTGTATTTTATCCAATCCTGCTGTTGACATAGCTTATCTAATGGCTCATGCCAATCTTCAAATGGATAAGGTACTGTCATCGTGAGAAGATGTCGTATAGTAATCTGTTGTTTCTTCTGATCAGTAGCCAAATACTCTGGGAAAAAATTTAACACCTTTTCTTCGACGCTATTAATATAGCCTTTATCAATTGCGATGCCTATTAGTGCTGAGAGTACACTTTTTGTTACAGATGCTACATGGTGACAATGCTCAGGACCTTTGCCATTAAAATATTTTTCATATGCTAAATGACCATCTTTAATAATAATAATGCCATTAATATTGTGATAATCACTTTTTATCATCTGTTCTAGCTTAGAAATTTTTTTATTGTTCATATATATGCTTTCAGGTTTTACGGCTTGCCAATTTATTGTCGTTTGCATAGGAACCTCCTAATTATCATTTTTTCTTTACAGGAAAATATACCTCAGTAACATACTCCTCAGGGTCGATTGCTTGATTTGGGTCTGTTACATATATTTCATATGGTGGCAATATTAGCTCGTATCCCTCGTTTTCAATCCACTTCATCAAATTAGCGTAGACGGATGTCAATTCTGGATATGCCCCCTTTAAAACAGATTTAGCACAGAGGCGACCAGGCAAATCTCTCGTTCCTTTGACACTCTCAGCTATTGAAATAGCGAACTCGGTATCATTGCCAGCAGGATTAAATTCAGGGCTATGGTAAATCGTCATCGGCTGACCAAGTAAAGTGAGCTTCTCCTTCGCAATTCTTTCGTATAACTCGTTAAAATAACGACCGTATCCCGATGCATAATCATCACTGCTCAATATTAACCGCTTATAAAGGATATTCTTTGGCTTTGTTTCTATTAGTTGTACTTCGAAGTCGTCAAGATACGACATGATTGATACCCCCTTTTCTAGATTTGAAATATCTTGACTTAGTTGTTTTACAACATATTCAAAAGCCTTTAGTTTCTCTTGAATTTCATTTTTTTTCTGGTTCAACGCCGAACAAAGCATTTCTTCGGACTGATCCTCTTCTAGCGCCACCATAGTTTTAATTTCTTCAAGAGAAAAATGATAGGATTTTAAACGGTTGATGTAGAGCATCCTTTTTAGTTGTTCGATGGAATAATACCTATAACCGCTTTCAACATTAATCTCATCTGGGTTAATTAATCCAATTTCATCGTAATATCGAAGTGTTTTTGTTGAGACACCACATATTTTTGAGAACTCTCCTATTGATAGCACAAAACCACCTCACACATTTATTTGTTACTTGCTACCATTCATTTATACACCTTCCCCTAAGGACATAGTCAATCAAGATCTTTGCTTTATTCTAAAATCTTTTATTGACCGTTTAGTACAAAAAAGATATTCTAGTAATGTAAATGAGAGGAGGATCAATTTGAATAAACGAGGCAGACCCCGAGAGTTTGATTATCCCTCAATTGTAGATGTCGCCATGAAAACTTTTTGGATAAGAGGATATGAGGGATGTTCTACACAAGATTTATGCAATGATACTGGACTTGGGAAAGGCAGCTTATACAATACTTTTGGTAGTAAACACGAGCTATATCAACAAGTATTAGAACGCTATCATGAGTTTGGGATTAAGGAACAACAGGAATTGTTAAATGCTCCAATTGCCTTGAAAGAACGTTTAAGCAATTTTTTCGAATGGGCATTAAAGGAAGATTTTGAGAATATTGATCAAAAAGGTTGTTTGTTAATCAATGCCAGTGTGGAAAGAGCTAAGAATGACGAAATGGTTCAAGAAATTTTCTCACGGCATGTTGAGCTCCTTAGACAAGCTATTGAAAAAGTAATGGAGGAAGGATTACAAACTGGCGAAATTTTAAATAAGCAAACTGCTGAGGAACTAGCTAGTCTATTTTTAAGCAGTTATTACGGATTTCGTGTTCTTAATGTTTCGATGCAAAATCGGGTGTTGTCGGAACAGATTATGAACGGAACATTGGTATCTATTTTTGGCGCTTAGTGCGCTCTTTTTTAGCACTATTTTTGTACCGAACATTACAATAATAAGTTTAGGAGTGTTTTTATGCCATCGATAATTTATTTACTAGCTTTAGCTATTTTTTGTATGACGACATCTGAATTTATGGTTGCAGGTATGATGAATGAACTTGCTCTTGCATTTCAGGTTTCTGTATCTTCAATTGGGTATTTAATTACAGCTTATGCAGGAGCAATGGTAGTAGGAGGACCTATTTTAACGGCAACTCTTCTCCGAATGCGCAGTAAACAAGCATTATTATTTTTAATGTTTGTATTTTTAATTGGCCAGTCGCTCGGAGCTATTGCATGGAACTATGATAGTATGATGTTTTCACGTATTATTACGGGTATTGCTTCATCTTCAGCATTTGGTATTACCATTTCCTTTTCTGCAACATTGGTTCCTCCTAATACAAGGGGAAAAGCTGCATCTATTGTACTTGCTGGTTTAATGATTGCAACAGTCATAGGCTTACCTATAACAACGTTTGTCTCGCAAAATTTTGGCTGGCGTATTAGTTTTGGGTTTGTTTCTATTCTCGTACTCGTTTCCGGGATTATGATTCAATTTTTACTACCCTCGTCGCCAAACAAATCGGTATTAAACTGGAAAGACGAGCTCATAGGCTTTAAGAATATTAATCTTTGGGCAGCGTACATAACAAGTATGTTTATCATAGGTGGCACGTTTGCAGCATTTAGTTATTTCACCCCTATCTTTACAAGTATCACAGGCTTTTCAAGCGCAAGTATTCCATATTTACTTGCTCTCTATGGTGTTGCAACAGTAATTGGCAATATAGCAATTGGCAAGTTTGCTGATAAATATACAATGAAAACACTTTTGATTGGAATGATTATTTTAATCGTAGCATTGTCTTTATTTGCTGTAGGAGCTGAAAATAAATACATTGTAGTTATTACTACTATTTTTATTGGCTTGACAGGTGTTTCAATGAATCCAGCTATGGTGGCAAGAGTGATGAAAACAGCTAATAATGGTACGATGATCAATACCCTTCATAGTTCTTTTATTACGCTTGGTGTTGTTATTGGTTCATCGCTAGGCAGCCTAGGTATTAGTAATGGATATGGCTATAAATCACCACTGTGGATTGGCGCTTGTTTAGCTATCCTAGGGTTACTATCATTATTACCTTATTTAGGAAAGAATTTTAATGTTTCAAAATAAATTAAAAAGTTGGGGTGAGGCATATTGTGACGCTTCCCCCACATCTATGGGCTCAACTCGTAGTTTCTTGTCCATATGCACCGATAAATCTCAAATAAAAATTATTTCAAACTAAAGAAGCTCTCTTCAAACTTTCACGTTCAAAGTGAGCTTCTTATTCTATATAAATATGGGGGAATTTTAACTAGCTTTTAAGTGCCATGTTCCGTTTCCAATCAAACATTTTTAAGAGCTAAAGGTTTTTACAACAGATATATAGTTGGGGATACTACATATCTTATTGCAGCATAGCGTCTGATTACCCTATGTTTTGACAAATTGTTAATACTTGTTTGACGGCTTCTGCCGATTGGTGGAGTGCCTTTTTTTCTTCATTTGTCAGGTGCAATTCGATAACTGATTCTATACCATTGCCGCCTAATATTGTCGGTACACCTAAAAATAATTCGTGGTAACCGTACTCACCTTCTAAAAGGGCAATAGAAGGAATTATTTTGCGTTGATCTTTCATGATGATTTCGGCCATCTGTGCACAGGCAGCAGCTGGCGCATAATAAGCACTACCATTCCCTAACAAACCAACAATTTCTCCGCCACCTTTACGTGTACGTTCTACGATTTGTTGTAGTCTATCTGAGGGAATTAGTTTTTCTAATGGGATACCCCCAGCATAGGAATATCGAATTAAAGGGACCATTTCGTCGCCATGTCCACCTAAGACGAATCCTGACACATCCTCTGGTGCAATTTGCAGTTCCTGTGCTACAAATGTATTAAAACGTGCTGTATCTAACACACCTGATTGACCAATGATACGATTTTTCGGAAAGCCTGTTTCCTTATAACAAACATAGGTCATGGCATCGACTGGATTGCTTAATACAAGAACTATGCTGTTTGGAGCATAATGTTTTATTTGTCTAGATACTTGTTGAATAATTTTTGCATTCGTCGCCACTAAATCATCTCGGCTCATGCCTGGTTTACGAGGAATACCAGCTGTAATAACGACAATATTTGCTCCTGCTATATCTTCATAATTGCTCGTTCCTTTAATAGAAACATTAAACTTTTCGATTGGTCCTGTTTGTAATAAATCTAGCGCCTTTCCTTTTGTCGGATTCTCCGCTTCTGGAATATCTAACAGGACAACATCTCCTAGTTCTTTTTGTGCCAAAAATAAACTTAAAGTTGCGCCAGTATGACCAGCACCAATTACAGCAATTTTACTTTTTCGAAAAGACATTATGCCTCACCTCGTTGATCAGTTACAGCTGTTTCCGTCGTTTTTGTAGCACGTGTTGATGTTGTTGCTGGCTTTTTCTTTGGTGCTTCTGGTCCTTTAATCATTTGGAAAACATCTTCATCAGGCCTCGGAATTACGTGAGCGCCTAATAGTTCTCCAACACGCATTGCAGCGGCTTTTCCAGCTTCTACTGCTGCCTGAACAGAACCAACATCACCTTTCACGACAACTGTCACAATCCCACCATCAACGAACTCTTGCTTGACGATTGTTACATCTGATGACTTAATCATCGCATCTGCAGCTTCGTAAGAGCCTACTAATCCTTTTGTCTCTATCATTCCAATAGCGCTACTCATTCTCTTCACCTCTCATAACTTCCGTAGAATCAATAATACCTATAACAACTGCATCGATAGGCAATGGATTTTCTTTCATAATATATCGGGATGAACCACCACTTGTAATAAGCACATCATCACCGATTCCTGCCCCGATACGATCTGCGGCTACAATCTCTGAACGAATCGGCTGCTGATTGGAGTCAATTGGTTGAATAATTAATAGTTTTAAGCCATTCAACCCATCTTCCTTACGTGTTGCCCATACACTGCCTATCACTCTTCCCATTTGCATGAACTTCACCTTCTTTATCCTGAAAGGACTTTTCTAATTACTCCGAGCGAATTGTTAACGTCTTATTCAACTCTCGTATTTTGTCATAAGCCAATGCCGTGACAATTGTGTTTTTAGGAACAACAATTTCCCGCGCTTCTATTTCAAGTACTTCTACTTGCGAAAGTAGTTTCTTATCAAATTGATAGATGGACGGTCTTTCATCTTGTTTTAAAACTGGAGGAATTTCTTTGACATCCATTTGTTCGTTAGCTTGTACATAGATAATTTCTGCAAGTGCACCTTGTTGAATTAATCCTGCATTTGCTTCATCTGTGTCGATATGCATCTCTAATCGATAACGATCCGAAACACGAATAATTACATTGGATAAAATAATCGGTCTCATACCTTCTACTTTAATTTGCACAGATTGTCCATCCGCTACTTGGAACCGAGCGCTATCAGCTGGTGACATATGAATATGTGCTTGCGCAATAATGAGTCCTTCATTTAGCACGACACTGCCACTTGGACCGATGAGTGTTACAGGGCTAGAGCCTTTAATATCTCCTGAAATTCTTAATGGTGGCTTTACCCCTAATTTCATCGCGTCTGTCCAGCTTATTTCAACTTGAGATAATGAACGAGCTGGGCCTAATATTCGCACCCGCTCAATGGAACCCTTAGGACCAGCAATAACAACGGTTTCCTCAGCAGCAAACTGTCCTGGCTGTGAAAGTTCAAACTTAGGTGTTAATTGATAGTTCTCACCAAATAGCTTCTCTACTTCCGCTTGAGCAAGGTGGACATGTCTTGCTGACACACCAATAGGGATTTTTCCATCATATTCAGAAGAAGGCTGTTTTTTTAAAACTTGCTGCAATACTTCTTCGACAATTTTTTGGACTAAATTTTCCTGCATCTAACCTCCTCCTTACGTTAATGATCTGATAATTCTCCCCTGTGCTTGCTGTTCAATAAAGCCTGCATTCGCTTCATCTGTATCAATATGCATCTCCAAACTAAAATCGTTCGACACACGAACAACAACTCCACGAAAAGTTACAGGTCGATCACTATCCACTTCAACCGATACTAATTCATTATTTTGTACGTCCAATGCAATTGCATCTTCTTCCGTCATATGAATATGTGCCTGTGCAATAATGACTCCCTGCTTAATTATGATTTCTTGTTCTTGATTGATTAATTTGATGCCTGCTGAACTTTCGATATCTCCCGATTGCCTTAAAGGAGGGGTTAATCCTAGTTTCATTGCATCTGTTCGACTAATTTCCACCTGTGTTGCCGCTCTTACAGGACCTAGTACACGCACATTGTGAAGAACACCTTTTGGTCCCTCAATAGAGACACGCTCTTTGGCTGCAAACTGTCCTGGCTGTGAAAGATCAAAATCCTTCGTTAGCGTTGCTTTCGGACCAAAAAGTGCTTGTAAATCTTCTTCACTGACATGTATATGACGAGCTGAAATGGCCACAGGAAATATCTTTGTCGCTGTTTTCACGTTAGCCACCTCTATATCTTTATTACTGTTGAAAATGAATAAGCAGGATGAGTTATGATGTGTAGCATCCTGCCCTTCTAATTAGATTGTTTTATCCGTCGCTTCGGCTTTCCTTTCCGTCACCTTTAATTGGTTCAGCTCAACCTGAAATTACGCCTCTGCTTTTGGTAAAATTAATTCTAATTCATGGTGTGGACGTGGGATTACATGTACAGATAGCAGTTCTCCAACACGTTGGGCCGCTGCTGCACCTGCATCAGTAGCTGCTTTTACCGCTCCTACATCACCACGAACTAATACAGTGACAATACCGCCACCAACATGTACTTTTCCTACTAAATTAACGCTAGCAGCTTTCACCATTGCGTCTGCTGCTTCAATTGCTCCTACTAATCCTTTTGTTTCTACCATTCCTAATGCTGTACTCATTTGTCATTCCTCCAAATTATTTATTTTGTAATGTTATTTGTTTTAATACTTGATCAACAATTTGTTGAACCACTGCTGTATCCAGCGATGGATCTTGTGCCTTAATATTCTCTACTACTGGTTTTGTTAAGAACTTTGGTTTTGGCACCTCTACATCTTTAATGCCGTATGCCATACGTTTAATATTCAATAAATGTCTCGCTGTAATGTTATCGGACGTAATATTGCCACCAAACGTGCCACATCCTAATGTGAAAGATGGTGCTAAACCTGTAGTTCCACCAACAGCGCCAATAGATGATAATGTATTGATCACAATTCTGGACACTGGTAATTCAACAGAAAATTGCTCAGCTAAAGCTGTATTTTCTGTATGGATTGAGCATGTATGTCCGCGTCCACCTATATTTAGCAAATCAATCATTACCTGTTTTGCTTCTGTACTGTCATCAACTGTGTATAACGCAAATATCGGGGACAGTTTTTCCAGTGAAAATGGAATGTTCTTGCCGATCATCGTTTCCATACCAACAAGTACTTTTGTATCTTCCGGCACAGTAACACCGATAGAATCTGCTAGGCAAGCCGCTGACTTGCCTACAATTTGAGGATTTACTTTCCCAGGGACTGGAGAAATCAACTTTTCCATTTTTACCTTCTCTTCATCACTCAAAATATAAGCATTGTTTTTCTTTAACTCTGATAAAACTTGCTCGGCAATAACTTTATCTACAATAATTGACTGCTCTGTAGCACAAATCGTACCGTTATCAAAAGACTTACTTTGAACAAGCTGGCGAACAGCTTTGGATATATTCGCCGATTTTTCAATATAAGCTGGAACATTCCCTGGCCCAACACCATAAGCAGGTTTGCCTGAACTATAGGCTGCTTTTACTAGCGCACCCCCACCAGTCGCTAATATTAAGTGAATATCGGGGTGCTTCATTAATTGCTGCGTAGCCTCCATAGAAGACAGTGTTAAACAGTGAAGCAAGCCTTCTGGTGCTCCCGCTTCTTCTGCTGCTACTCTACAAATCTCTAAAGCTTCCTTTGTACATTCAAGTGCATATGGATGCGGGCTTAGAACAAGACCATTTCTAGTTTTCAATGAAATAAGTGTTTTAAAAATGGCTGTTGATGTTGGATTTGTCGTTGGGACAATGCCCGCAATTACGCCAAACGGACTAGCAATCTCTGTCACTTTCTTCATTCGATCGAAACCTATGACACCGACAGTCTTTAACTCTTTAATGTCTTCATAGACATCTCTAGAGGCAACCTCATTTTTCATCTTTTTATGATTAGGAACACCCATCCCTGTTTCCTGAACGGCCATATTTGCCAAACGTTCCGCCTCTTTAAATGCGGCATCCGCAACTGCCTTGACGATATTATCTACTTGCTGCTGTGAATACTGCATGTAAGCAACCTGTGCAATATTGGCACGTCTCACGGCGTCTCTCATTTCTTGAATTGCTAATAAATCTTTATCTAGTGTGGCCATAAAGCCCCTCCTTTCTAAACAACTGGATTTCTTGTTAAATTTTCAATAGCTTCTCTAAAAGAATTTGCAGCAGCTTGGCAGGAAGATTGGCTACCACTTAATAAACCGCCACCGAAATTGGTTTCAGATGGTGGACCAAAAAAAACCTTTAGCTCTACATCTGCCGCCTTTAATGCAGCATCTAAACCAACGACAGCCTCAAGTGGCGGTGCGATTAAATAAGCAAGGGCTGTTCCAACCTTAACGTTCGCTAGCTCTGCTAAATACGTACCACAGCTTGCTACAGTATGTGCAAAAAGAGCGTGTTTTTCATTTTGAAGGATCGCTTCAAAATACGTATCAAACTGAATTTTTTGCTGAATCGCATCGAAACCACTGCGTATTTCATCAGGCGATCTCCCGGCAATGATGCCAATGACTTCACCAGATAATGGGCCAGATGCATGGGCCGCTCCAGCATAAAAGCTTTTCGCATACACAACATCAACATCTGCTTTTTTCGTAGCCTCGTCCAACGCTACATAGCCAACATCATCTATTGTTAGTGTAACGAGTCCAATGCTATTATGATATGGCTTCAAATCTAATTGCTCAGCTAGTTCACGATTCACTCTTGGAATGACTTGCATTGCTAAAATTTCTGCCATAATTTTTTGAGGATTCATCGTTTGGCCCCCTAACCTTCTTTTGCCACAAGACCAACTCCACTTGCCTTGTAATGCAATATTTTTTGCACGACTGTTCCTAAATAGGCTCCAGCTTCTAACGGCGGGATACCACCTTTATGAATGTTCGAAACGACCATTCGATCAGCTTCTACTGTGCCAATTCTAGGTTGATAGCATATATAAGCACTCATTGACTCGGCTGATACAAGTCCCGGACGCTCACCGATTAGATAAACAATCACTTCTGCTTGTAATATCTCGCCAATTTCATCCATAAGAGCTACACGCCCTTTATCAATATAGAAGGTAGTTCCTATTTCAATATTTAAATTATGAAGACTTTGCTGTAACGCTAAATAAACATCTTGCACATTCTCTTCAATCGCACTAGCGCTTAATCCATTAGAAATAATGATTTGTACTTTAGGATTTTGTTGGCATTTTGATTGAATAAGTGCTTTGGAATCATCAGATAAACGACGACCTAAATCCGGTCTTGTAATGTATTCTTCCTTATCTGTCACTTTAGTTGTTACTTGAAAGACATCAAGCTTTTGAAGTAGCTCCTCTGTCACTTCTCCATATACTGCATCAACTGCTGCCGCATGATCGAGGCGGAATTTTAGCCAAGTTTTTGTTTTTGGTCTTGTCCCAGCTCTCCCAACACCTATTCTTGCCGGTGTATGTTTTTTAGCTGCTTGCACACTTTCAGACACTTCATCCTCTTCAAATTTAAAGGCTGGGATAGGTGTCACAGTGTAAGACGGTACATCATAACTTGTACTGTAAAACGATTGTTCGTGATTACCTGATTCATTATGATAAAGTTTAATTAATGGTTCATTTGATTTTTTCTGTTTGCTTGGACTTGCTACTTCATCAGAATGATTAGCTGCCATATCATAGAATTTAATAAGTGTTTCCTTTTGTTCTTCTGTTTCCACAGTTGTTTCTGATGAAGATTTAACGGACGTATCATTACCCATCTTTTCCATTACGAGCTGTGTAATCATCGATACTAGTTGTTCATTCAATAGACTCACCTACCTTTCAAATATCGATAAATCGCCAGCTCTTGCTGATAGACGACCATTTTCATAAATGCCCATTTTCTCTAGCCATGCTAGATATTCAGGTGCTGGTTTTTTACCAAACGTTTGAAGTAATGTAGCGACATCATGGAAGCTCATTGACTGATAGTTCAACATGACATCGTCGCCCATTGGTGCAGCTATAATAAAGTTGACACCAGCAGCTGTTAATAAAACACTTAAATCTTCAACATCATTTTGGTCTGCTTTAATATGGTTTGTGTAACAAATATCAACGCCCATTGGAATGCCGTGCATTTTGCCCATAAAGTGATCTTCTAGTCCTGCACGTATAACCTGTTTGTTATTGTATAAATACTCAGGTCCAATAAAGCCAACTACCGTGTTCACTATATATGGATTAAAATGTCTAGCAAATCCGTAATTGCGCGATTCAAGTGTTACTTGGTCAATACCCATATGTGCCTCAGCAGATAGCTCCGAGCCTTGTCCAGTTTCAAAATAGAATAAGTTCGGACCAGTTCCTGTTCCTTGCTTTTTCACAAGCTCCTCTGCTTCTCTTATTAGATCAGCGGATATACCAAACGAGCGATTAGCAATTTCTGTTCCTGCAATACTTTGGAAAATCATATCAGCTGGTGCACCTTGTTTAATAGCCTTCATCTGTGTTGTAATATGTGCTAACACACAGTTTTGTGTAGGAATCGACCAATCATTGATAAACTCCTTTGTCGCTTGCAATACTTTTTTCACGCTTTCAACTGAGTCATCTACTGGGTTAATCCCGATGACCGCATCACCAATACCATAGGATAAGCCCTCTTTTAATGAAGCAATAATACCGTCAATATTGTCTGTTGGATGATTCGGCTGTAATCTTGAGGATAGTGTGCCCTTTTGTCCGATTGTACTATTACAAGTTGACAATATTTCCACTTTATTGGCAGCATGGACGAGATCTAAGTTGGACATTAGCTTTGTAACGGACGCAATAATTTCTGAATTCATGCCCTTGCTTAAGCGTTTTAATTCCCTATCGCCTGTTTCATTGGATAAAATGTATTCTCTAAGTTGCTCGATACTCCAGTTTTTAATTTCTCCATAAATTTGCTCATTAATATCACCTTCAATAATGCGTGTCACTTCATCCTCTTCGGGAGGAACTAATGGATTTTCTCTTATATCTTTCACTAACAGCTCACTTAGAACGGCCTTGGCCGCAATTCTTTGTTGTACAGATTCAGCAGCAATTCCAGCTAACTGATCTCCTGATTTTTCTTCATTGGCCTTGGCCATTACATCCTTCAATGATTTAAAATTATATTTTTCTCCACCAAATATCACCGATAGATTCACATTCATCCTCCTTACTTTGAGTGAAAAGCAAGTGTTTTTACAACGACTGGGACAACTCCAGATGGCAGTACTTCCCCAATGTCAATGTAATCGCCTGTTTCCACTTTGATTTGATCGATGCAAATGATGGGAACTGTTTGATTAATCGCTTGTATCGTTTGCCCAATAACTTTTGCATAATCTGATTGAATGACTATGATAATTGGTAGTTCCTTGGAGCTTATCGTCGCTAAGTGTTTCAAAATAGCCTCACATAAAGCACGGACATCCCGGAAGCTTAAATAGGGTAACTGACTAAAATAGAGTGCAAACGGAGAGCGACTCTCCTGTATAGAAAATAAAGCATCGGCTCGTTCAACCGCTGTTTTTACCGCATAGTCGAATTCTTGGCTGTTCGTATCCATATGACAATCGAAAACAGGCACATTTTTTAAAGGCAAAATTTCCGCGTCTACTTGAATCGTTGCACCACTAATCTCAGTTGTTTGGGTACCTGCACCAGTCACCGTTGCCCGTGCTGTTTCCTCTGGTTTTAGCCATAAAAAGGATTGTAACTGTTCGTGCTGCAAAAGATATGTCGCCAATTTTTCGCCGATATCATCATATTGACGGTTTGTACATTCTTGTTCATAAATACAAGCAGCTACACCACCGGAAAAAACGACTGCTTCAATTGGTTTATTCCAAGTTGGCAAATGTCCTAGCAATAACGGATGCTGTTCATCTGACAATTGTCCGCTTAGTGTCATCGCGACTATATCCGCCATTTCTTGGATTAGTTGTGTGACACGTACATCCTCTGCTGCATCACCCACCTTTAATGGCTTTGACCATTTTTCCATCAGTTTCATAATGGGTGGTGAAATCGATTGAACAATGCCATTATGAAATTCTATGAGTCTCCCTCCGACATGCAATGTACACGTACCAATTACTTCTCCATACTGCATTACCGCAATATTTGCTGTACCACCACCGATATCGATATTAGCGATAACTTTGGCCGTATCTTTAGATTGTTGTAAAGTACCCGCGCCCTTTGCTGCAATGATTCCTTCCAAATCGGGTCCGGCAGTAGCAACTAAAAAGTGTCCAGCTGTATCCGCAATCGCATGAACCACCTCGCTAGCATTTTCCTTTGTTGCAGATTCACCTGTAATAATAATGGCACCTGTTGCAATATCTGCTGGTGCAATTTGGGCCAATTGATATTGCTGAAAAATAAATTGCTCGATTTTTTCCATATCGATAATTTCTTTATTGATAAATGGTGTTTTAATAATCGGGCTTTGATGTAAAACCGTTTTTTCAATAATTTCTATGCGAGGCACATGCGTTATACCTGCAACATTTTTCAACAGAAAGCTACTGACAACCATTTTTGTTGTACTTGTTCCAATATCAATGCCTGCACTATAAATTTTTTCTGTCTTCAACTTATTCCCCCCTCCCTCCTTTCGCCACTACGGGCAATACATGAGATAAGGACTATCACGATCCTTCACGAATTGGCGAATTTCTTCGTCACAATTGAGCTGAATAAGTGGCGCAATAAACTCAATACCAAGTTTTTGCCACGAAGAGGTTTTCACAATAGGACCACGTGTCATGACATTTTGTAATAACGCTGTTGCTCTTTCTACATCTGCAAGGGGTGCATCAATTTTTGTAATAACACCAATTTGTATTTTGGGAATTCCTAAGCTAAATTGCGGAGGAAAAACACTCCTTGATGACGTGGCATCCTGCAAATAAATTACATGTGTCACTTCAAGCGATGTTGCCATAATGTTTCTGTAATACATCGGATTTTCAATATATTCCCCGGGTGTATCAACTATCCAGTCATCATAAACGAGCGCTTGTGTTTTATTGGCTTGTCTATCTTTTCCTAATAACGCATTCATCAATGTCGACTTCCCTGCTTGCACACCACCTATAATCATTACTCGATTTTTCATAAGGCACATCCTATGACTTCGTTATTTTTGATGGCGTATAGCCTAGCTTCTCTGATAGAAAACGATTAATCTCTAACATCGCCATTTCAACCTCGGAGACACTGCCAACAATTACGAGACTGCCGGTAAAGCGATCTAAAAACCCAAGTTTTACGTTCGCCGACTTTGTTGCTAAATCCCCTGCGATAATAACTGTCTCACTTGGTGTACATGTCATGATGCCAAGTGCACCTGCTTCTTGGATACCTAGCTTTTGAAACATATCAGGGTCAGGATTTGCGATTAGATGACTTAATGTTAGCTGCTTTCCTGGCACAAACTCCTGAATAAACCGTTTCTTTTCTTCACTCACACGTCATCACCTCTTTCAAGTTCATCGTTCATTTAATCAAGACTTTTGCTCTAAATATTCTCCTTCTTTAATAATGCCTGCCTTGCGATCTTCTTGTTCAAGCCTTAGAGCTGTTGGAACAGATAGCTTATAGGCAAATATTATTGCAATAACACCCGCTAAAAACTTACCTGCGATAACCGGTAAAATGATGGTTGGTTGGAAGTTTGCTGTAAATGATAAATGATCTCCTAGAAGGAATGCAGAACAAACTCCAAAGGCAATGTTAATGACCTTATCTTTCGGTGGCATATGTCGAACAAGTGTAAACATGGCTAAAATATTAGCAATTGTCGCTAAAATACCTGCGCTCCCTACTGACGATAGGCCTAACTTTTTACCTGCTGCTTCTAGAGGCTTCGATGCATATTTTCTTATTAAGTACACCATTGGGAATGCACCCGCTAGCATAATACCGATGTATCCAGCTGTTTCAAGTGCCCGGAATTGATCGACTTTATCTGCCATAATCGGATCAAAGCCCCATGCACCAAAAACCTTCGTAAAAATACCTGTGAAAATTTCTACAATCGAAAACACTAGCACAAGTTTGATAGCAGCATCCATCACACGTCCAAAAATCATGAAGCCTTTGATCATGCCATTTGGAATTAACTTAAGACCTAACGCAATTAACACGACGAAAATAAATAAGGGCAATAAATTAATTAATATTTGTATAACTGAAATGGCAAAAACATATGTTGGTGCAGCTGTTGTACTAATCACTTCACGAACATCTGTATTAAACGTTACAATCATGATGGAAGAAATAAATGCTCCAATCGGAATTGTTAAAACACCCGCCATAATACCTAAAGCCATATATTTATGATCTCGCTTATCTAACATGGCAAGACCCATTGGAATAGAGAACACAATTGTTGCGCCTGACATAAATCCGACAACTAGAGCCATGACCCATCCTTCATAGGACTCTTTTAACGCATTCGCTAATTGGTATCCCCCCATGTCCGAGGCTAAAATTGTCGTTGCTGCAATAGCTGGATCAGCACCAATCCATTCAAAAATCGGACTAATAAAATGACTTATAAACCACGTTAAGTAAGGTATAGCAGCCATGATCCCTGCAGCAGGGACAAAAATATGTCCAACCGTATGAATACCATTCATAAACTCTTTCCCGATTCCATATTCAGCATCTCGAATTGCTCCGATTGCCCCTAAAACTGCACAAATCATAATAATATAAACGATAACGGTTCCTATCATTGCCATCCTAATCATCACCCCTTGAGTTTTGCTTAAAATTTTGTTATTTATTAAAAAAAAGACGCATTTAAAGAGGAGATCTCTTTAAAGCGTCTTTGCTTTACCTATTTACTTGTAAAGTATTGATAATGCGCCTTGCAATAAGCGCCATTTCCTGTTGAGTCTGCATACTTTCACTTCGAATTTTTTTATAAGCTTCGTCCTCACTAAGGTTCTCTGACTTCATGAGCAAACCTTTTGCTCGTTCGATTATTTTTCGCTTTTCTAATTCTGTCTGTTTATGCAGCAATTCCCCGTTTAAACGATTGAACTTATCAATCTGGTGAAATGCCACTTCCAACGCAGGAAGGACATTCTTCTCAGAAAACGGTTTCATAACATAGCCTAAAACGTTATCCTGCTTCATGTATAGTAACAATTCTTTTTCACTATAAGCTGATATAAATAGCACTGGTATACCGAGCTGCTGTTCAATTATTTTGCTTGCCTTTAAACCATCTAGCTTCGGCATTTTAATGTCCATTAAGATTAACTGTGGCTGATGTGTAAAAGCCAACTCAATTGCTGATTCTCCATTGTTCGCTTGTGCTACCACTTCGTAGCCATTATCCTCTAACATAAACTTCAAATCAATTGCAATAAGGGACTCATCTTCGACAATCATAACTTTCCTAGTCATTTAGGATAAATACCTCCTCACTTACAGGGAACTGGATTTGAGTATGTGTACCTTGTTCACTAGGGATAATTGAAAATATGCCAGCTAAATCATGTTCAACAAGCCTTGTTATAATCTCCATTCCAAACGATGCCTTCACCTCTTGCATTCCAACGCCGTTGTCAGAAATATGAAGTGAAATAGAAGAAGCATCTTTTTCAAATTGGATATCGATTGTTCCCTCTTCACGGCCAATAAAAGCATATTTCAGTGCATTTTGCAGTAGCTCACAAATGATTAATGCGAGCGAAACAGCCTTTTTAGAATGACAAAATAACAGTACATTCTCGTGATGAAAAGTTAATTGAATAGATGATGTGTTGGATGTGCCAACCATTTTATGACCAATCTTTTTAGATAACGCAATAACATCTACTTTCTCTTCTTCGTTATCCTCATTCTCTAAAATAAGTTCATAAACAGATGAAATACTATATATACGATTTAATGCCTCTTGAAAAGCACTCGCACTGGAAGCTGACAAGTCATTTCGCATTTGCAAGCGCAATAGACTCGTGACTGTTTGTAAATTATTTTTCACTCTGTGGTGAATCTCTCTTATAGCGAATGTTTTCATCATTAATTCATTTTCTTTCAGCTTAAGTTCTGTAAGATCATGAATTATGAGGAGTGTCACTTTATCATGTTGATCACGAATAGGAATTTTCTTCACAATAAAGGATTTACGATCAATCGTAATTTCTAAGAAAAAGACATCATCACCCTTATCATAGATTTCCTGTAAAAAAGGTAAGATTTCATCCAAAGCAACGTTGTCAAAACGCTCAAGTCCGGATAGCTCCGATATAAATCGGTAGCCTGCAGGATTACTATAGATGACTTTGTTTTCATGATTTGTAAGAATAATCGATTCCACTAGCAAATCAGAAACAACTGGAATCGGTTGAGAGTCCGGCTCCACAATATGCTCAATTAATGCAAAAGGCATTTGCCTGAAATCATCTTTAGGTGTTGTTTGCATGTCCACCTTTTTTTCCTGAATTAACACTGCCATAACTTGTTGTTTGTCATTATAGAGAGGGACAACGTTTTGTTCAACCGTTATGCCTTCCTGTGTGATTGCTCTAGTCATTGACGATTTTTCTTTATTTTTAAAAGCAGCAAATACTGCTGGCTCAAAACCTTCAAAGACAAATTTTCCAATTACAGATTTTTCGTATAAGCCTCTTTCTGTTTTTGGGAATGCCTCTGCCACAACAATCGCATGCGGAAAGTTTTCCATCATACAATCTATGAACATATAACAATCTGTCAACTCAGCATAATACGATAATGTTGCTTCTATTTCTTTTAACTTTTCTATGTCATTTGCAGATAAGCTCGTATATTTTCGACACAACGATTGAATGTTCGACAGGCTCATACCCCCTATCACTGAATAATCAGATTTGAATTATTCTAAAATTTCTTGTCATCATTATAAACCTTTTGCAAAATTATTTTCAATAAAAAAAATAATTTATTTTATTAAATTTCATTGCATTACAAAGAACTATATAGCTTAAAAGAGAAATATTCAACACTTTTTTTCAAACCCAACATTATCCCACGATAAAAAAGTTATTTTAGTATAAAAAAAAGCGAGAATGCAACAGGTGCAAACTCGCTTTTTTCTACTTTATTTCTGGTGTAACAGCTAATATATCTTCAAATGTTTTACGCTGCTTTGACTCTTCTTCATTCATTAAAATATGGATATCTCCGCGGTCGTTTGAAGTACGAATTAAACGCCCCATTCCTTGCTGTAAACGAAGTTGCATAAATGGTAATTCCACTTCTTCATATGGATTTTCTGCAAATGTACGTTTCGCATCAAATAATGGATCGTGTGGAGGGAACGGTAAATCAAAAATAATAACTCGTGTTAATGCCTCCTCCGGCAAATCTAGACCTTCCCATAAATGATAGGAGCATAATGTTTTGATCGTGCCTTCTTGGAAATCACGAACAATTCCTGACAGTTCACGATCACCTTCAAACGCTACATACATTCGTTCCATAATAGGTAGTTCTGCTTTAAAATCTAACATTGCTTGTTTAGATTTAAATAAAATTAAAGTTTTTTCACCGTCACGTAATAGCTGTTGAACCCTCGCCGTTTTCTCCTTTTGAGAAAGTTCATGTAAATAAATTCGCATAACTTCTTCATAATCAAATGGAGAAGGAACAGAAAACGATTGATAATCACGAATTCCTAGACTATAGGCAATATATGAAAAATCTTTTTTCACTGATAAAGTTGCTGAAGAAAATATGATTGGAAGTTTTTTAGAGAATAGTTTTTCTGCTAAAACTTCTGTGATAAGACGTGGCATAATGACAAGCGTTTCTTCCCCATCGGTTTCCTCTAGCCAATCTACTGCATCTCCCTGCGCTATAAAAATACGTAAAGAAGCCTCGTATTGTTCTAAATACTCCTCTGCCATATTTAATTCATACTCCGGAATCATATACATTTCAGATTCGAAGACAAATTCCTCAAGTAATGTTTCGACATCTTGAATAAGTTGTTTCCCGTATTTCAATAGATTTGGCGATTTGTTAATACGTTTACGCTCTTCTTCAGAAGCGACTAGATCGTCTCGTAGTTGGTCAAAAAATAGCTCATGGTCATCTTGTAATTTTTCCATCGCATATAATGTACGTTCTCGCACACCATCTACCATTAAACGTTCTAACAATTGGACAATTGTTGTCGCCTGTACTTTATACGTCATTGCTTTTTGCGCAGCATATTCTAATAAATGACCTTCGTCTAACACGATCATTGATACATCCGGCAATAAAGCTAATTGCCCTTCACGTTCACGTGATTCCTTTGTAGCTAAATGTTCCATCAAAAAATCTTGTGAACAAATAATGAGATCCGCTGATTTACGATAATGTGCACGATGTAATGTTTGACCACATCGATTACGTAGGTCACATACTGAACACTGCATAATCGAGTTGTAATTTACTTTTTGCCAATCTTCATCACTGACTGTTGGATAATCGCTTCGTTCACCATAGGGTTGTATTGCAATCATCGAGCCCTGTGCATACACTCCATCAGGTATAGAAAACGAAATATCATCAATCCATTCATCAGTTTCGACTTTCTCAGCTTCCTCAAAACGCTTCAAGCATAAATATTGGTCACGTGACTTCGCTAGGCGGACATCGATTTCAAGACCTAATGTTTTTTGTAGCTTATAAATATCGCCGCCCTCTTTTACTAACTGGTCAATTAAGGTTTCATCAGCACATGCGATAAGGGCTGGTTTACCAGTATAGCGTGCATAAGATACAGCCGGTAGTAAATAGGCAATTGTTTTACCAGTTCCTACCCCTGCCTCTGCAAAAAGCACGTTTTTCTCTTTTAGGGCCTGCTCGATTTGATAAGCCATAAAGATTTGCTCATCACGGCATTCAAAACCCTTTTCAGGTAATTCATCGTAAAGGACGTCCCCCATCCAGTCACCTAATGACTCAAAAAATGAGCGGTCCTTCGTTAATACAAATGGTAAAGATTTACGCAATTGACGCTCCCCCTCTAACTATCTGGTCCTATTATACGCGACGAAACGGAAGATAAGAAAAAATCTTATCTTCCGTTATCATTCGTTAATCTCTTTTAGACTTTTGTCCCCAGAATTGGTAATAATTCGTTTCAATAAAGCCATTGAATAATTTACGTTTCTTTGTCGATTGACGACCGTACAGTTCCTCAAAGTTTTTCATTGAGGATAGCATATACACAGACCAAGTTGGATAGTTTTTCATGACTTTTCCTAAATCACGAATTACCTGCTCCACGATCTCAATGTCCCCAATACGCTCCCCATATGGTGGATTACCAATCATAACACCATCTGTTAGCTGTGTTGTAAAATCACGTGCTTGCATTTGCTTGAACGTAATCATATCACCAAAGCCTGCTTCTAGTGCATTTTCTTGTGCAATACTCACCATGCGATGATCGATATCAGACCCGAAAATTTCTAATGGTTGATCATAGTTCGCTAAGCTATCAGCTTCATCTCGCACTGCATCCCAAATTTTTGCCTTCATCCATGGCCATTCCTCTGAAATAAATTCACGATTATAGCCCGGTGCAATATTTTGTCCAAGCATTGCTGCTTCTAAAGCAATTGTGCCTGAACCACAAAATGGATCAACGAACGGTCGATTTGGATTCCACTTTGAAATTTGTACGAGTGCCGCTGCTAATGTTTCTTTTAATGGTGCTTCACCCTGTGCTTGACGATACCCACGCTTATGCAAGCCAACACCCGATGTATCAATAGTAAGTGTAGCCACATCTTTTAAGATTGAAACTTCAATTTTATAAGTTGCACCAGATTCATCTAAAAATCCTAAACGCTTATAATGCTGTTTCATGCGCTCTACTATTGCTTTTTTAGTAATAGCCTGACAATCTGGTACACTAAATAATTTTGATTTTACAGACTTACCCGATACTGGGAAAGCTGCATCAACGGGTAAATATTTTTCCCAAGGTAACGCTTTTACACTTTCAAACAATTGTTCAAAAGATTTAGCCGGAAACTGACCTACAACAATTTTTACTCGGTCTGCTACACGTAGCCATAAGTTTGTTCGTGCAATGGCCGTCTCGTCACCTTCAAAATACACTTTACCGTTATCGACTGTTGTTTCATAGCCTAGAGCCTTTACCTCTTGTGCCACAATCGACTCTAATCCCATTGCAGCAGTTGCTACTAATTTATAGTTTGCCATACACTAATTCCTTCCTTGATGTTCAATTTCCCAATACTCCAGAAACTCCATAAGTTCACGAAGTGGTAAAGGTTTACTGTAATAATAGCCTTGGATTATATCACAGTTCATTTTACGTAGTATATCCACTTGTTGTGCTTGTTCTACACCTTCAGCAACAACTTTCATTTTTAAACGATGCGACATTTGAATAATCGCATCCACTACTGCTTGTTTTTCATCGAGTGAGCCAATATGCTGAATAAAGCTTCGATCGATTTTTAAATAATCAAGGGGAAAACGAACTAAATAACTAAGAGACGAATAGCCTGTCCCAAAATCGTCAATAGAAATTTTAAAACCCATTTTCTTGAGTCGCACAAGCTTGCTAACCGTTTCATTTGCGCTGTTCATCACTGTTCGTTCTGTAACTTCGATTTCAAAATTGTTAGCAGGTGTGTTGTAACGCTCTAATATCGCTTGAACAGCGTCTAAAAAGTTTTGTTGCTTAAAGTGAATGCTGGAAATATTGATGGCAACTGGAGTCTTATAACCAGATTGACGCATCTCTATAACTGCTTCACAAGCTTTTTCTATAATTACTTCGCTTAACGGTATGATTAATCCTGTTTCCTCCGCATAAGGAATAAATTCTGCTGGAGATACAAATCCCAGACTTTCACTTTTCCAGCGAATAAGTGCCTCTACCCCTTGTATCTCTTCATTTTCCATAGATATTTTGGGTTGGAAGTGCAGCTCAAATTCCCGGCTTTCAATGGCTCTCCGTAGTTCCGAATCTAATAATAAAACACGCTGAGAGTCCGTCTTCAATTCATCAAAATAAAATGCATAGTCGTTTAGACCATTCTTTTTGGAATACGTCATCGCCTTGTCAGCACAATGAATCAATTGCTCTGTTGTTTCACCATCAATTGGATACATACTGATACCAATACTTGTAGAAATAAAAATATCTTGGCCATTAATATCTAAAGGCTGTTCAATAATACCTATAATTTGTTCAGCAAAATTTGCAGCTTCTTTAGCACTTTTTACGTTTGTAAGCGTTATAATAAACTCATCACCGCCATATCTAGCGATGATATCTTTATTTTTCAACAATGTTTTTAAGCGTTTTGCTACTTCTACTAGCATGGTATCTCCAATAGCATGACCTAACGTATCATTAATTTGTTTAAATCGGTCTAAGTCTAAAAAATAGACTGCATGCTGTACTGAATGAGAGATAGTAGAAGTTGATTCTAATAAATTATCCATTCTTTCAATATAAGCAAATCGATTTGATACTTCCGTTAATGAGTCCGTTAACAAACGCTTTTCTAGTTCATTTTCTACGATCTTTCTTTCAGACAAATCGGAGAAAATGCCACAGTAATTTGTAATCTCACCCTCATCGTCAGCTACACCGACAATTGTTAACCATTCTGGATATACGTCTCCGGTTTTACGACGATTCCATATTTCCCCCTGCCAAATGCCTTCTTGTCGTATCATTTGCCACATATCTAAATAAAATTGCAATTCATGCACACCTGACTGTAGAACGGCTGGCGTTTTTCCAATCACTTCATCACGTTTATAGCCAGTTACAAATTCAAATGCAGGATTAACCAATTCTATTCTTTTATGTTTATCTGTGATCATAATACCTTCAGATACATTTTCGAAGATTTTTGTCAATAAGGCAGTAGGATATTTGGAAATCGAATTTAGCTTCTCCAGACTATCGTTCACTCCGCTCATGATTCCGCTCCATCCTATCTCTCTATACTACCCTCATTTTTTAGAAAAGCGCTTTTGCGCCAGTCTACTCGTATGTAGACAATATGTACATCGTTGCGATAACAGTTTAACTTCTTTCAGCAAATGTCTTCAGTAGCGAAAGCAAAGCGACAGCTACAAATTTTTTCTGTAGCATAAGCAAAGCTTCAGCTACAAATGTCTTTTGTATTGTACGAGAAACGTCAATTACAAATGTCTCTCACCTCTATAGGTGGAGAGATGTATGCTGATTTAAGCTACTTTTCAGCGTGTGTCCAAATACCCGCTGATATAGAGGAACTCAGTCTAAGAACGCCACGTCCTGTGGCAACGACTGAATGACCAACTTCATGTTAGCCTAAAGTCTCCGGCGGATGTCACAGAATTGGAAAGGAGTTCTTTGTGCAGGCACAAAGCCAATTCCGGACGCAATTATGCCAAGGCATAATTAATCTAGATGTTTTTGTTTCGAATCGTAGCGACAGAGGTATGACCAACAGTGTACAGCCTTATTCTCAAACGTATATCGCGCATGTTTAGACATACTTCACAAGTAATTTTTTCTTACTATAGTCAAAAGAAAAGCTCTCCACCAAATTGGAGAGCGCTTGTCATTTCATAATAAGCATCAAAAAAATTCCATAAGCCATGTTTTGTTCCCGAGTACTCAAACAGCTATCGCCTCGTACGACCGGGTAGTAATCATCTATCTACAGAGCGAACTCTGTCCCTCTATCCGTTCAATTCCTTTTAGAGAGTGCCCCTACCATAATTTGGGTTTCTCACTCGTGGGGTTTACCTCGTTCCACCTTGCATGTTTCCAAACAAGCTACGTCACTGTGGCACTTTCAGGAAGTTTCAACCATATCATAAAGACTTAGGTTTTCCTTCCGCCGTCAGCTTTTACAGCTGCCTTACCTTATTTTTTCAGTAAGCACGAACACTACGGTCATCTCAGAACCGTGCGAGCATGGACTTTCCTCTACGACGTCTAGCGCCGCAGCGATTACCAGAATTTCATGATGATAAAAAGATTATACTAGAGTTTTATGATAAATACAACATTATTGATAAAAATTTATTCGTACAACTTACTCCCAAAGACGTGTTTCTCTAAATTAGAAAGACGTTTTAAAATATCAAAGTTAGTCGTACCAGCTGTCGATGCGACAGGTTGTCTCTTAGGTGTATTATCAATTTCTTCTTTTAACTGTTTATTTTCTTCACGAAGTTGGGCCACCACTTTTTCGAACGTTTCATAGTCTTGTATTATCTCATCAAGAAATGAATCGACTTCTTCTACATTGTAGCCTTTAAAGTTTTTCTTAAATTCCTTTTCAAGGATCATTTTTGACGTTAATTTAATATCCATTCACATCGCCCTTCCTCACACTACGTCGTTTCATTATAGCATACTTCATCACATTATATCGTCTGAAAACATCAAATGTAAGGCAAAACTTGTCGTTTCTTGCGCTTACCCAGGAATTTATTTCTTATTTCCTAACCTGAGCAACCTCTTCTCCCAAGAAATTCCCCATTTTTGCTTTTGTTCTGCTCTCCATTGCTCATTCTTCTTAATTAAATTTATACCCTCTTGCGTATAATGTAGGGCTTGGTCATAATCTTTCATTTGATGCTCATATATCATAGCTAGCTGTTCTAATACGTGCAACTTTTTTCGTTGATCAACAAAATGGAGAGAAGCCACAAATGCATCAATTGCTTCACTATACTTTTTATTTCTTTTATGCTGTATGGCCAAATAATATTGTGCATTTCCCGCTTCAAGTGCATCAAATTGGGTCGTAACTTTCTCTAAAACCTTTACACTCTGCGAACTCTCTTTTAAATCGGCATACCACTTACCGATATTTGTAAACGTTTTGGCCGATTCTTCGCTTGTCTCTTCAAATAGCAAATTTGTAGAATGGACATAAAGCGTAATCAATGAAAGTAAATCCCATTCATTATGAAGAAGGACTTTCATCAGTGCATCTGGAACACCGCTTTTAACGGCATCTAAATATATTATAGGTGCAAGATATCCAGGTATATCTCCAATGCGGGAAAAACCAAGCTTCTCTTCTTCCACAGATTTTAATTTCATTCGTTCCATATCATTTTTCCATAAACGCTTCGAACTATGCAATAAATCGATTTGACGTTGTGTACGTAGCTTAGGTAGTTCTTTTTGGTGGAGCGTCCAACGTGTTTCAAGTTGTGGCCAGTCAAAGCTTTTACCATTGTAAGTAATAATCGTCGCAGTTTTTTGCCAAAGCTTTGATTCAAAAAGTAACGCTGCTTCATGAGCAGGATCCGCTAAAAGATATTGAGTTAAAATAAAACTTTCATCTTCCTCTGACACTTCTAAAAAGCCTAGAAGAAAAATTTGTGTACCTACACCCTTTAAGCCAGTCGTTTCCGTATCAAAAAATAATACTTTTTCATTTTTCTCTAACGCATATGGATGTTCGAACTTTGCCTCTTTCCATTTTACTAACGCATCAAAAAATGACTGCAATTTATAATGACCGTGCTGATAACTAAATGGAAAACGCACTTGCCGTTTAAATACAATACCGAATTCATTTTCTACAACTGTCAGTCCCGCTTTTTCCCACTGCTCTGTATAGCATGGAGATACAGGTTTTTGAAAAGCAGGTTTAGCCTCTTTTTTTATAGTTGTTGTCGTTTTTTTACCGAGCATTTTTTTCATTTGTAAAATTTTATTTTCGTAAGACATTACATTCACTCATTTTCTGCATATTAATTATTCCTCAGCATAATTGCGTCTGGAATCGGCTTGATGCTTAGGCTGTATGAGGGCCGACACGATGTCGGTCATTTCGGTAATGCCACAGGACGTGGCGTTTTTACCGATGCAGGTCAGTTAGCCGTTATCGCATGGATGCGATGATTTTAGGCTAACCTCCCCTAAGAACTCCTTTTTGATTCCATGACATCCGCCGAGGCTTTAGGCCAACAAAAGTTTTCTGTGTGAAAGCGAAGCGTCAGCAACAACATGAAATTGGTCTCTCAGTCGTTGCCACAGGACGTGGAGTTCTTAGTCTAAGTCCCTCTATTTCAGCAAATGTCTTTTGTACCTGACGCTACGCTTTCGGTACAAAAGACAATTGCTGAAAGAAGTTAAAATTGCTAAAACTTATTGTATTTTTTCTTCACTAACTGCAATCATAACTCATTTTTTACCTGCTGCACAAAGAGAAGGTAAAAGTAGTAAGGCTAGACGAGCATCTTGTAACTTTTCTTTCGTTTCAGAACAGCTTTCCGCAGATAAATTTATACGGTACAGTTAGGATGTATTATAATACAATGAATAATTGAATAAGAGAAATTGTCTCTAAAGATGGTCTTTAAACTGATAAACGAAGAAGGCTTGAGGAAATAACTTGGTTATTCCTTAAGCCCTCTTTAAATTTAATTTTGATTAATTTGATTCAAGATCTGAAGAAGTTCTATTATTCTCTTCTTCCCTTCCTGCAAACTGTCTTGTGCTCCAATGCATGATGGACACCCGGACTCACAAGGACAATTCGAAACATGCTCTAAGGTTTTGACTAAAAGACTTTCCCATAACTCATATACCTTTTCACTTAGGCCGATACCACCAGGATACTTATCATAAACAAAGAATGTTGGCATTTCATTGTGAGAGGCCTTTACCTGAGGTACGACAGCTACATCGCTGCTGTCACATTGGATAAATATTGGAATAAAGGCGTTCATTGCATAAGCTGCTCCAGTCATCGCATCTGTTAATTCAGCTTCGGACCACTGTTCTACTCTGTTGAATGATAGCCACGATGAATTCGTATGCATTTCATCTGGTGGTAAGTGAATAGGACCAGAACCGACATTATCGTGTGTACCGAAGCGTATTTTTTTAAATATCGTTGCCTGTGCGACTAAGCCAACATCACCGAAGCCAATAATGCCACCTTTATAATCTCGGCTCCGATCTTCTTCTAGCACCTTCATCTCAACTGTTAGATTAGCGTCAGTATAGTAATCGACATCTACTTCTCGCACATAGGCTTTCTTCTCTTCCCAATCAAGCTTTTCTACTTGAAATTGAATGCCCTGATGCAAATAAATAGCCTCTTCATGTAGCAACGTCATCGCACTATGACGATCCATTTCACCAATCACCTTTGTTTGTGCAGGGACAGTCATATCAATGATTACAACATTTTCTTGCGAAGCAGAACGAAGACTAATATCATGTGCTGGAAAACGGTCACTCATCCAATGCCACTTCTCACTTGTTTTAAAAATTACGCCTTCCTCCGCTAAATAGTCAAGCAACTCCTGAATTTCATATTCACCATACGTATCATGTGTGGAAAATGGTAGCTCAAACGCTGCACATTTCAAATGATCCATTAAAATCAACATATTTTCAGGATAAATACGCGCTTCCTCAGGTGCACTACCAAGTAAAAAGAGTGGATGGTTCACTACATATTGATCAAGTGCGGCTGATTGTGCTACATAAATGATTAGCGCCTCGTCTTGACGACGGCCAGCACGACCTGCTTGCTGCCATGCACTTGCAATATTTCCCGGATACCCTGTCATGATACATGCTTGTAATTGGCCAATATCGACACCTAACTCCAGCGCATTTGTACTCACTACTGTTTGAATAGTACCGTCACGAAGCCCTCGTTCAATAACACGTCGCTCAGAGGGTAAATAACCACCACGATAACCACGTACCGATTCATCTAAAAGCTTATTGCGTGTAAGCTCCTTTAAATACGTCACAATCATTTCTACTCGCACACGGCTTTTGGCAAAAATAATAGTTTGAATACCTGCTGTATATAATCTTTTCGCGAGGTCACTCACCTCCAAAACAGCACTTCGACGTACGCCAAATGTTTTATGAACGATCGGCGGGTTATAAAAAAGAAATGTCTTTTTCCCAACAGGCGCTCCAGAATCACTAATTAAGGCATGGCTTTCATTTGTTAAAGTTTCCGCCAGCTCTTTTGGATTTTTAATAGTTGCTGATGTACAAATGAAAATCGGCTTACTACCATAAAACTCACAAATACGCTTCAACCTTCGAATAACATGCGCAACATGTGAGCCAAACACACCTTTATATGTATGCAACTCATCAATGACGATGTACTGTAAATTTTCAAATAGTGAAACCCATTTCGTATGATGTGGCAAAATTCCCGAATGAAGCATATCCGGATTTGTCATCACAATATGCCCTGCCTTACGTACTTTTTGACGAATGCCTGGCGCAGTATCCCCATCATACGTATAGCTTAATATTTCTTCACCGCTTAGTTCGATTAATTCATTCAAATCATTTTTTTGATCCTGTGCTAAAGCTTTCGTTGGAAATAAATAAATAGCGCGTGAATTTTTATCTTCTACTATTTTTTGAAGTACCGGTAAATGGTAGCAGTATGATTTTCCAGACGCAGTTGGTGTTACAGCAGTAAAAGAAACACCTTCCATTGCGTTATCAAATGCCTGACGTTGATGAGTATACAGTTGTTCAATTCCTCTTGATTGAAGAGCTTTTACAAGTGAAGGATGTAAGTTTGCAGGGAAAGGTGCATATTTAGCCTCTCGCCCTTCAAGCGTTTGCCAGTGTACTATGCGTTCCTTCAATTCCTCATCATATCTCCACTCGCTTAACAGTTCACTAATGGTCCTTTTTTTCGATAACATCTGATTGTGTCTCCTTCACTACCCGTTCTAAAATTTCCAACGTATACGAGGTTGAATGAATCGCATCTAAAAAACGCTTTTTACTTGTTTCTTTATAAAAGGATTGCACAACAAATTGCTCCATCGATTCTGCCGCTGAAGCAATTTGTTGTGTATGCATATATTTTGGTCGATTTTTTTGAATCCACACATTCGCCTCTTGTTGCCATTCTTTTAAAAGTTGGTGAATGATATCTGCGTGTGGCTTAACCTCCTCAAAAAAGTCGGGAGTACGATCCTCCTCACGCATTTGCCAGAAGCGTGAAACACATTTTTCACATTCATCTATTAATTTGGAAGTTTGCTGTAATAATAACAAAATTCGCACCTCTTCTTATTCAATTAAGACTCATCACCAAAATGGATGGATTTCCGTTCCAACTGTGCACTTGCTTAGGACATTTGATAAGCCGTTTGGGTATTGGTCACACTTTGTTCCTCTATAGGTGCTCCAAGCCTTATAACACGGCATACATAAAAAAATGTCTCGCAAAATTTTTGGCGATGAGCGTTAAAATATATTTTTATCATTAGGTTGGTACTACTTAAAATACAGATTGAACTACATTAATATAAACGCATAATCTCATTATAAGCTAGTTTCGAACCTGCTATTTTAAAATTCGTCTACAAAATAATTTATGCTATATGAGTAATTTCTCCCAACAATAGATAGAAGTCTTTATTTATGACTCATTACCATAACGCGGGATTGATTTTCGTTCCACAGTCCCGAAGCCTTTATCACAAAACGTATGCTTTTTAGCCCTCGTCCCACTCACATCTTTGACCAAGGAGTCCCCTGTTTCAGTAAATGTCTAATCAAACATATCACTCTAAGTGACAAATACTGTATGAAAAATGCTCATATTGAGTTAGGTACACTGCATATGAGATAAGTGTACCAAAGTCTATCATTTTTCACTACTAATAGGCGAACAAGCATTCTTTACTTGCCAGTTCTTTTCTGCTAAGCTTACTTTCTGACTAACAGATTTGAGCTGTTCAAAAAAATGCATACTCTGTGCATTGTTTTCCAAAGACACTCTTGTTAACAGTAATTGATTGACCAGATCCAACTGCGCAACTAATTGTTTTAACTTGTTCAAAATAACGCCTCCTTTGCTTTAATTTATGTATTCCTCGTATGTATAAAATTACCTTCATGCGTGACAAAATAAGCGTAAGTTAGCTGAAAGAAGAAGTATTTCGATAAAATTTAGTTGAACTAGTCTATTAAACTCCCTTGTCTTGACACTTGGAATCAAGTAGAGAAGCTAGCGTGGGATACCGTATTTTCTATAAAACGGCTTGAAAATCCCATCAGTTATTTTGACGATTCGCGTGAAAGAGCTAATTAAATTACATGCTATTATTCGACTTTAAGAGGCGAAAATTGCCCAAAGATTGATCATCTGCGGGTAAATTTAACTATAAAAAATCTAGCGTCAATCATACTATTAATGGAAGTAGAGAACTGCTACTTAATCGTGGTAAACTATTGTATAATAGCAGTATTATAGAGGGTGAACTAAATGACAATTCGTTATCCGAATGGGAAATTGTATTCCCCCAATCCTACTGTTCAAAAAACGGTAAAAAAGGGGAAAGAAAAAGATTTTTCTTTTAGTAATCGAGGTAAAACACTAGAAGATGAAATTGATGAAGCAAACGATTATTATGTAAAAAGACGACTTGCTATCATTCATAAGAAACCTGTTCCCGTGCAAATCGTCAAAGTAGAGTACCCATCACGAAGTGCTGCAGTTATTCGTGAGGCTTATTTTCGAACACCGTCAACAACAGATTACAACGGTGTTTGGAACGGGCGTTATATTGATTTTGATGCAAAGGAAACAGCTTCAAAGACCAGTTTTCCCCTAAAGAATATTCACTTACATCAAATGACACATATGCAGCAAGTGACGGAACAAAATGGTGTGGCCTTTATTATCGTTCGTTTCTCGGCTTTTGAACGATATTTTATCGTGCCATACGATGTTTTACAAAAGGCCTGGCTAGCGATGGAAAACGGTGAACGTAAATCGATTCCCTTTTCAATTATAGAAAAGGAAGCTTTTGAAATTCCTACAAGCTATTATCCACGTATCGATTATTTACCGATTATCCAACAGCTCATTGAAGCACAAAGTCATGGTTCTGAAAGTGAGGAGATAGTAGAATGACTGAACGTCGTCCAACACGCGGTGAGCATCAAAAAGCTCTCGCTCAAAAAAATAAAAAAAGCGCTCCGAAACCATCGAAGAAAAAATGGTTTAAGCGTATTACGCTAACACTTGTAGCAATTATGGCTGCATGTTTTATAGGTGGTGCTGGGTTATTCGCCTATTACGCAAGTACCGCACCTGAATTAGATGAAAACTTACTGAAGGACCCCGTTTCTTCTGAGTTCTATGATAAAAACGGTGAATTATTTGCCACAATTGGTGCAGAAAACCGTAAATATGTAAAATATGAAGATATACCTAAGGATATGGTTAACGCAATCCTTGCAACGGAAGATGTACGCTTTTTCGAACACGGTGGTATGGATTTTTATCGCCTTGGCGGAGCAATACTCGCTAACTTCCGTGATGGCTTCGGGGCACAAGGGGCCTCTACATTAACACAGCAAGTTGTTAAAAACTCATTTTTACAAAATGAGAAAAAATTAAAACGTAAAGCACAAGAAGCTTGGCTAGCCTACCAATTAGAACGTAAATATTCAAAAGAAGAAATTTTTGAAATGTACTTTAACAAAATGCTGATGTCAGGTCGTGTTTATGGCTTCGGAACAGCAGCCCAATATTTCTATGGGAAAGAACTAAAAGATTTAGATTTAGCTGAAGAAGCATTACTTGCAGGTTTAGTACAGCGCCCAAATGCTTACAATCCATTAAAAAACCCTGAACTTGCGGAAAAACGCCGTAATACCGTTCTAGGATTAATGTATCAACATAAAAAAATTACAAAAGCCGAGATGGAAGAAGCAAAGAAAGTAAACGTTCAGGCTGGTCTAGCTGACGATGCGACACGCCAAAAATTTGCTGGCTCTAAATACGATGCCTTCCTTGATGTCGTTATTAATGAACTAGAGGATAACGGTGATGGTAGTGCAATGGCAGAAGGTATTAAAGTTTACACAACACTTGATCCGGATGCTCAGCAAATTGTTGAAAACATTATGAATGATGACAGTAACTTCCCAACAGAAAAAATCCAATCGGGTGTTTCTGTCGTTGATACGAAAACTGGTCAAATTCAAGCAATAGGTGGCGGACGCAAATATGGGGCTGAACGTGGTTGGAACTATGCATATGACTTACATCATCAACCCGGCTCAACAATGAAACCATTAATAGATTATGGTCCCGCAATCGAAAATTTAAAATGGTCGACAGGTCAAACACTTGTGGACGAACCAATGACCTACACTAATTCGCGTCAAACGATTACAAACTGGGATAATAAATATATGGGTGCCATAACAGCACGTAAAGCTTTATATGCTTCACGTAACGTTCCAGCTGTTAAAGCATTACAAGAAGTTGGTATTGATAAAGCAAAAGAATTTATTGGTCGTTTAGGTATTAATGCTAAAAATATTTATGAATCTGATGCGATCGG